>ERZ1034976.1055-NODE-1055-length-22902-cov-4.272596_pt1 | contig 22902 bp, 27 predicted proteins | sample MGYA00520623_ERZ1034976 | MGnify/ENA primary metagenome ERZ1034976 (study PRJEB33766, sample SAMN09781774) | gut metagenome | biome: gut microbiome | host: Homo sapiens | place: Madagascar | study: EMG produced TPA metagenomics assembly of the PRJNA485056 data... | reverse complement strand
TCTGCATATTGTTCCGTTTGTTCCATGGCATTTCCAGTTTTCAGCAGTTCTTCTTCTCGGCGAACTTGCAGTTGTGCCATCATTTTTCCCAGATGGGCATTTGCATTTTCTGGTTGCCGTTGTAATAATAAGTCAAATTGAGCCGTTGCCAGCTGCCAATGTTCTGCCTCTAAGCTCTGAAAGCCGCTCTCTAACAACCATTCTGCATTTTTTTCTGAGTCAGAGGGGTGGCATTCTTCCAAACGTTCCTGTTCTAAAAGGGTGGCATCTGCTTCATAATAATGTTCTGTTTCTGGTTCTGCAAATTGCAGGGCAGCCAAGTAATCTGCATTTTCTGAAATGGGGCAGTCCAGTGGCTGGGTGCATTGCAGGGAATATGTTTTCTTTCCGATGTCCGGCAGATAAACCATACCGTATCGGCAGAGCAGCCGCTGCCAGTACCATTCACTTTCTTCGGGATAGAGGTGCAGCAGATGTTCAATTTGTTCGATTGCAGCAGAAAACGCACCGCTTTGTCGCAGAGCATAGATTTGTGCATATTGTTTTCGCAGTTTTGGGGTGTGGCAAGGTGGAAGTGTCTGTTGTTTTCCGCAGAAATGGCAAGTTGCGGTATAGGCGGTTTCGGAAACCTCCATGGTTCTGCCACAGCATTTGCATACTTGCTGCATGGTCTAATCCCTCCTTTTGTGAGATTGCACAAATAATAAAAGTAAGCTCTTTCTATTATACTACATTCTTCTAAAAACAGCAAGAGCCTTTTCTAATTTTTTTGAAAAGAAACGATAAGTATTGTTGTGACGAATATCCATGGATTTGTGAATTTTTAGAAATAATCGGAGTGGCATCGGTTTGACTTTTGTTGAAAAGTGTGGTATTCTAAGAATATCTGATTGAAGAAGGAGGTTTCTATGTGAACCGATATGAAATGGACAAAGAACGGGAAAATTTTAGAACTATTTTGAAAAAGATGTTCTCGATTACGGAAGATGCTGCTTCAAACGAGGAAATTCGGGATCGAATTTTATCCGGTGGGAAAATTACCGGAACAAATATGGTCGTCATGATTTGTGCAATTTTGATTGCATCTGTTGGATTGAATACCAATTCGATTGCGGTCATCATTGGTGCAATGCTGATTTCTCCGCTGATGGGCAGTATTTTGGCGATTTCCTACGGAACAGTTTCCAATGATGCTTATTTAATCAAGCGGCATTCTTTTGGGTTTGCGGTGCAGATTGTAATGAGTGTTGTGACCGCAACCACTTATTTCCTATTATCTCCGGTCAAAGAACCGACAGAGCAACTGCTGGCTCGTACCAATCCCAATTTCTTTGATGTTATTATTGCGATTTCTGGCGGTGTTGCTGGAATTGTCGGGCAGACCAGAAAAGACAAGTCCAATAATATCATTCCCGGCGTGGCAATTGCAACTGCATTGATGCCGCCGCTCTGTACTTGTGGATATGCTCTTGCAAACGGAGAATTTCGGATGCTGCTGGGTGCATTTTACCTGTTTATCATCAATGCATATTTTATTTACATTGCTTCCGATGTGATGCTGACGCTGTTGGGGACACCAAGAATCAAAGCCATGTCCGCCGCAGAATGGAAACGAGCCAGAAAAAAGATGCACCGGAATACGATTTTGGTATTGTTGCCGATTATCTTAATTGCAATCGGTTGGAATATCTGGTAAACCATATAACTTTTGAGAAAACAGGAGGAATACAGATATGATACAGGGCATACATCATGTTTCTATGAAATGCAGCAATGCGGAAGAATATGCAGCAGTACGGGCATTTTATACAGAATTGCTGCGGATTCCGGTTTTGACAGAATGGAAAACGGGAATCTTGCTGGATACGGGAGCAGGCATTGTAGAGATTTTTCAAGATGAAACGGCAGAAAAACTGGGACAAGGCGTTATTCGGCACTTTGCCTTTGCGGTAGAAGATGTAGAAGCATGTGTTGCAGCGGTGCGAGCTGGCGGTTATCCGATTTTAGTAGAGCCGAAAACGGTTGCCATTGGTGGAAATCCAGCATTTTCTGCAAAGATTGCTTTTTGCAAGGGTGCACTGGGCGAAGAAATTGAATTTTTCCAGCAGATGTGGCAGTAAGAAAGGAAGGTTTCATGCAGGCATTTATTTATCACTTGACAATGATATGAAGTAAGCGATACATTCAGAAAACCTATGGAAAATCATTTTGGAAGCGATTCCAAGCACTGTCAGACCCTGTTTTTCATCAAGTATCCAAAGAACTGTCGGACATCGGCAATAGTATTTTTTCGTTCAATTATGCCTATGCACCATCTTATGTGGCGTGGTATCGGGCAATGCAGCAGCTGAAACTTTCTCCGAAAGAAGCAGATGCATTGTTGTGGAAAATGAATGAAAAAATGCTGCTGACTGTTCCGAAGCCATTGCTGCACGCAGTTGGAAAAAGCTATTTGAATGGATTCCGCAAGAAAGCAGAACAGCATCTTCAACGACAGAACCAGCCAAATTTTCCAGAGAATGACTGGCTGATTACTTATCGAAATCTGGATGACAACAGCTTTGAAATTGACATTCACCGCTGTGGGTTTATCACCATTGCAAAGAAATATGGTGTGGAAGGAATGCTGCCAGGAATTTGTTCCGTAGACTTTATGATTTCTCACTATATGGGCAATGGATTTTCTCGAACAAAAATATTGGGGGCAGGGGATGCATGCTGCAACTGCCACTATGAATTACAGGGCACTTGTTCCCTTCATGCACCAAAGGGGATGAAATAGCGATGATACAATGGGATTACCATACACCGGATGCCTTTCAAGATCTGCGAATGTGCAGTGACGGAACCGTTTTAACAGGACTTTGGTTTGCTGGTTCTCCAGATGAAAAGAAGCATGCAACAACTGGAATTCGGCAGCACCTGCCTATTTTTCAGGAGACAGAACGCTGGCTAGACCTTTATTTTTCCGGCAAACAGCCCGATTTTACACCAGCTTATACGATGCTGCACTTGACCGCGTTTCGTCAAGAAGTCATGGAACGTTTAAAAGCGATTCCTTATGGTCAAACAACCACTTATGGTGCAATTGCGAAGCAGATTGCAGCGGAAAAGGGAATTTCTCGCATGTCTGCACAGGCGGTCGGCGGTGCAGTTGGATGGAATCCGATTGGAATCATTGTTCCCTGTCATCGGGTTATCGGAGCAAATGGGGCGTTAACCGGATATGGTGGCGGTCTGCAAAATAAGATTGCCCTGCTAAAATTAGAGGGTATCCTATAAGAATAGAAAAAAATCGGCATGGTTTCAAATCATGCCGATTGATATTTATGGGAGTTGCTTGTCTTTGTTAAAGTGAAAACCATCCGCCTTGCTGCGTTTGGTTTTCAGAACTGGTTCTGTGATGGTGAATGTAATCGGTTCGCCAGTGGTTGTACCAGCTGCATTGATTTGTTTCAGAACAGCGGTATACGTTCCAGCTGGGAGTGTTGTACGGAAAGAACTTCCTTGCAGACAGTTTTCATTTTGCAGTGGGGCTTGTGTGGAGTCTGTTCCATTCCAGATGGTAAGGGAATAGCTGTCCGTATCAGCGGCAGCAGTCCATTGGAACGTTGCCTGTGTTGTATCTGTTTTTACCGTTAGCGGAACGGTTGTTGGAGCTTGCAGGGGCTGCATCGAAAATGCAATTCCTGTTTCAATGTCGGTATCTTGTAAAGCAAGCGAATCCTGCAAGACCTGTTCCGTTTCAGCATCTTGCAGCACATAACCGTTTTCAGTTTGGTAAATCCACCAGCGGCTCGGCTGTTCCGATACCGTCAGCAAGTCTGTTTGCCCATTTAAATAGTATCGTCCTTCTGACTGCATGAGAAAATAGCTGCCATCGTCCTGTTTGGAGATGTGCCATTGTGTCGGCGTGGATTCTGTTTGAAACTGTACCTGTTTCTCTGCGGTCATAGAAAGCGTTTTGGAATCATCTCCAACCTGCAGGGTGGTATAAAAATCAGATCCAACGTCAGAGGGGGATTCTTCCGGTGGGAGATAGGATTCATAAGACGGGAAAAATACATCTCTCGCCAACTCCGCCCGCCCAGAACGATACAGCGTACTGCAAACTTCATAGATGGCTGCCCAAGAATAAGCTGCTTCATATGCACCATCTTCCGAATTTTCAAAGCCATTCAACAGCGTATCATAATAATAGGGTGCGTATGTAGTCAGCAAATCGTTTTCCAGATAGGCAAGCTGTCCATCCAGCGAATCATACGCATAACCGTTTTCACTGCAAAACGCCTGTAAATCTGCATAGCGAGCACCATTCCACTGACAAATACCATAGCTGATTTGGTGATTGGAGTCGATGCAAGAGGCAGTCGGTTCAAATCCGCTTTCTTGATAGAGATTTGCCAAGATGCCGCTGGCGACCGCTGCATTCAGCTGTAATTCCTCGGTTAGAAATGTGTAAATCATTTCTTCGTTGCTCTGTACTTCCACTGCAAAGGCGGCTGGTGTCAGCATCGAACTGCTGAGTAGAATGCTGCACATTGCTGCAATCCATTTCTTTTGGGATTTCATGAGAAAACCGCTCCTTTCTTTGAGATGGGAAACTTCTGCCCTTATTATAGCGGTGTTTGTGCAACTTGTCAATAAAAAGATGAATTTTACATAATTTACCGTCATTTATCACAAACAGAACAACTGTCTTTCACCAAGCTTTCATAAAAATCATGGCGTTGGAAAAGAAATTGGCTTTCATCGGATTTTCTGCAACTATACGAATTTTGTACACCTATTTGTCACATTTCTAGATTATCATAAGAATCACAGAAAGAGATTATAATCCAATCTGAATAGCGGAAATATCCGCCACCTTACCGTTTCCGTGTTGCAGAAACGGACAAAAAACTCCTTGCCGAATTAGCGGCAGTTCTCATAAAAAGGATAACCATATGATACAAGAAACAAATTTAAAACCATATACCATCTATCATCCTGAAAACCATCGGTTTCCGCTTGTGGTTTCTATTCCGCATAGCGGAACACAATTGACAAAGGAGATGCAGAAAACACTTTTGCCCGGTATAGTCCTATCCAATATGGATTGGTATTTGCCGCAGCTCTATGCGTTTTTAGTGGAATGGGGTGTAACCGTGTTGGTCAATCGAATGTCCCGATATGTGATTGACCCAAACCGTCCGCCATTTCAGAAAATTGGGGCTTCTTACACCACAAATTGCATTTATGAAACGACAACCAGCGGAGAACCAATGTATGCAGCACCGTTGACAGAAGCTGTGCGTTTGGAGCGGAAACGCTGCTATTATGATGCCTATCATCAGACATTAAGGCGATTATTAACAGAAAAGAAACAGCGGTTTTCTAAAGTTTATTTTTTGGATTTGCACAGCTATGGTATGGATACGGGCAGCGATGCGATTATTGGGACACAATTCGGACAGACGTGTTCAGCAGCTTATTCTACAGCTTTGCGAACTTTGTTGGAGCAGGAAGGATTGCGAGTTGCAGAAAATCAGCCCTTTGCAGGCGGCTACCTCACAAAACATTATGGAGCAGATACTCAAATAGAAGCAGCTCAGATAGAATTATGGTACACATATTATATCGACCATCGGATATTCGGAAAAGAAGCTTTTCCGGAAATTTGTCCGGCTGTTTTTGCAGATGCACAGCAGCATTTGCAATCATTTTTCAAAAATTTATTAAAGGAGCAGATAACATGCTAGTGATACAGACAGAACGATTGGTTTTGCGACCATTGACAACAAATGACTTTTCCGCATTTCGACAGTTTGCAGCCGATGCAGAATTGACTCGATATATGCTGTTTTATCCGCAGGAAACAGAAGCAGAAACCAAAACCTTTCTTCAGCACGCAGAACAAGCTTGGACGGAACAACGTCCAGAAGCGTATGAATTTGCCATTCTGCGAGAAGATACGCTAATTGGAACGATTACGGTAGAATATATGGGTGATACGCAAGGTATGCTGAGCTGGATTCTGCGAAAGGATGCACAGGGCTACGGTTATGCAACAGAAGCAGCCCTTGCAATTGTGCAGTGGGTCAAGGAGCAGTTGCCCTATACAGAATTATTTGCCTGTTGCGATGCTCGTAACCCTGCCTCTGCACGTGTGATGGAACGAATTGGTATGCATTGTATAGATGCCAATGGCAGCCGAACCTATCCGAAAACTGGAGAAGTTGCACCGGAATGGATGTATCAGATGAACCTATAAGCGAAAAATAACAGAATTTTTCCAGAAAAGCCCCCATTCTTTTTGAGAACGGGGGCTTTTTTACATCTATAAATTACAAATTATGGTATAAAATTTCCGAAGTCGGATGAAAGGAACGGTTTTTTTGTGCAATTTTGCCATGAAGCCTAGTAAATCCATAGGAATTATAATAGTTTGGGAGAAAACCGGAAAAAGGATTGACAAATCCAGAAAAGGGGTGTATAATAGCGAATATACAAAACACATCGGAATGATAGGAATTAACGATGTGCAAGGAGGTTTGCAGAATATGCAAGGTTTATGGTTTGGCGTAGCCGGAGAGGTGGCACGATGTTGACCCTCTGATGCGAACGAAAAAACAGAAAAAAGAAAGAGGGTTATTTTCTATGAAACATACAACCATTACAAAGGTGATCGGCATTTCCTTATCCGCTGCGTTATTGGCATCGGTGGCAACCGGCTGCGGCTCTGCAAGCAGTGGGGACACGGTACAAATTACAAATGTATCGTATGACCCAACCAGAGAGTTATATTCCGCCTACAATGAACTCTTTGCAAAGCATTGGAAAGAAAAAACTGGGCAGGATGTGGAAGTCACACAGTCCCACGGCGGTTCTGGAAAACAGGCATTGGAAGTTGCCAACGGTTTAGAGGCAGATGTTGTAACCCTGGCACTGGAATATGATGTGGATGCAATTCAGGATGCCGGATTGATTGATGATGGATGGATCTCTGAATTTGATGATGACAGTGCACCATATACATCCACGATTGTTTTTCTGGTACGAAAGGGCAATCCGAAAAACATTCAGGATTGGGATGACTTAGTAAAGGATGGCGTTGGTGTCATTACGCCGAATCCAAAGACTTCCGGCGGTGCAAGATGGAATTACTTAGCCGCTTGGGCATATGCAACACAGGAATATGGCGATGATGAAGCAAAAACAGAAGATTATATGAAAAAGCTTTATCAGAATGTGTTGGTTTTGGATTCCGGTGCAAGAGGTGCTACGACAACCTTTGTAGAAAATGGACAGGGTGATGTCCTGCTGGCATGGGAAAATGAAGCGTATCTTTCCATCAAGGATGCACCAGATGATTATGAGATTGTCACACCGAGTATTAGCATTTTGGCACAGCCTTCCGTTGCTGTAGTAGATGATGTTGTTGACCGGAAAGGAACAAGAGAAGTTGCAACGGAGTATCTTTCTTACCTCTATTCCGATGAGGCACAGAGAATTGCAGGCGACAATTATTATCGTCCTTCCAATCCGGACATCTTGAAAGAATATGCAGATGTATTTGATTTGAACGTCAACCTGGTTACCATTCAGGACTTTGGCGGTTGGGATGCAGCACAGAAAACTCATTTCGCCGATGGCGGTATTTTTGATAAAATTTATGAGAAATAAAAAGTAGGGAGTCGTTATGAAACAAAAGAGCAAAAGAGTGATTCCGGGATTCGGGATTTCCATGGGCGTTACGCTCACAATTTTAAGTATTGTGGTACTGATTCCGCTGGCATCGCTTGTCGTTTACACGGCACAGCTCAGTCCGTCAGAAATTATAGAAACCCTGACCCGTCCGAGAGTGCTGGCAAGCTTTCGTGTTAGTCTGCTGACTGCGTTCATTGCCTCTGCGATCAATGCAGTGATGGGTGTGATTTTAGCATGGGTGCTGGTGCGATACAAATTTCCACTGAAACGCATTTTGGATGGTATGATTGAGCTGCCTTTTGCATTACCTACCGCTGTTGCCGGCATTGCATTGACTTCTTTGACGGCTGACACGGGCTTGATTGGTAAGTTCTTTGCAAGATTTGGCATTCACATTGCCTATACAAGAATCGGTATTATGGTTGCGTTGGTTTTCATCGGAATTCCGTTTGTTGTCCGAACGGTACAGCCAGTATTGGAAAAGTTAGACCCGTCTTATGAAGAAGCAGCTGGCGTTTTGGGAGCAAGTCGAACAAAGATTTTCTGGAGCGTGGTATTTCCGGAAATTCGTCCGGCAGTCATTACCGGTTTTGGTTTGGCGTTCGGCAGATGCCTTGGAGAATACGGCAGCGTCGTATTTATCGCCGGCAATCAGCCGTTTCAAACAGAGATTACGCCATTGATTATCATGTCAGAGTTGCAAGAATATGACTATGCAAGTGCAACCGCAATTGCATTGGTAATGTTAATTGTTGCATTCTTGATTCTGTTCCTGAGCAACTGGGTGCAGGCAAGAAGCAGTAAAAAGCTGAAAGGAGGTTCTTAATCATGCATGAAGAAACAGTTGGTTCAAAAGTAGTAAAATGGTTGCTGATTGGCATTAGTGCATTGTTTCTGATTGTCATGTTGCTGCTGCCGCTGATTACCGTCATTTCAGAAGCATTGCGGAGCGGCTGGGAAACCTACCTGAAAGCCGTTACAGACCGCTACACAATCAAGGCGATTTTCTTAACGCTGGAAGCAACAATTTGTGCGGTGCTGATCAATACGATTTTCGGCGTATTTGCTGCATGGGCGGTTACAAAGTTCCATTTTAAAGGAAAGAAACTGCTGACGACTTTAATTGATGTACCAGTTACCATTTCTCCAGTCATTGCCGGTTTGATTTTTGTTTTGACATTCGGCAGACAGAGTTTCCTGTATCCGTACTTGCAGCAACTTGGTATTCAAGTAGTCTTTGCTGTTCCAGGAATTGTACTGGCAACAATTTTTGTTACATTCCCGTTCATCTCCAGAGAATTGATTCCGGTTTTGGAATCACAGGGAACGGATGAAGAAGCAGCAGCGGCTCTGATGGGAGCAAAGGGCTTGACGATTTTCCGTCGAGTTACATTCCCGCATATCAAATGGGCATTTCTTTATGGCGTTGTTCTTTGTGCAGCAAGAGCAATGGGGGAATTCGGAGCGGTTTCCGTTTTGTCCGGACACCTCAGAGGAAAGACAAACACCTTACCATTGCACGTAGAAATTTTGTTCAATGAATTTCAGTATGTACCGGCGTTTGCAGTTTCTTCGATTTTGGTATTGATGGCAATTATAATTTTGATTATCCGAAGCGTGATTGAATACAGAGGAAAGAAGGTATCGTAATATGTATGTGGAATTAAAAGATATTAACAAGCATTTTAACAATTACAAAGCCTCTGATCATGTCAGCTTTGGAATTGAAAAAGGAAAACTAATTGGTTTACTGGGGCCAAGCGGCAGCGGAAAAACCACCATCCTGCGAATGATTGCCGGATTGGAACAGCCGGATAGCGGCGAAATTATCATTGATGGTAAAGTGGTCAATGATGTTCCGGCAAGTAAGCGAGGCATTGGATTTGTTTTTCAGAACTATGCGTTGTTCCGTTATATGACGGTTTATGATAACATCGCTTTTGGTTTGAAAGTCCAGAAAGTCGATAAAAAGACAATTGATAAGCGGGTCAAAGAACTGATTGAACTGATTGGATTAAAGGGACTGGATAAACGGTATCCCAGTCAGTTATCCGGTGGACAGCGGCAGAGAGTTGCATTTGCTCGTGCGTTAGCACCAAATCCACAGTTGCTGTTATTGGATGAACCGTTTGCAGCGATTGACGCAAAGGTACGGCAGGAGCTGAGAAGCTGGCTCAAGGAGATGATTGAACAGTTGGGTGTAACAAGTATCTTTGTCACACACGACCAAGATGAAGCCATTGAAGTGGCAGATGAAATCATCATCACCAACAAGGGCAGAATCGAACAGATGGGAACGCCATTGGATGTTTATCAAAAACCGCAGACAGCGTTTACCGCTTCCTTTTTTGGGCAGACTTCTATTATCGAAGATTATCAGGCATTCCACACCTTCGAAAAAATCGAAGGAGCAGAAAAGGCAATTGTACGTCCAGAATTCGTAAAGATTACAAAGAAAAACGAAGTGCAGAAATATCGGAGTTCTGCTTCCAAGGGCGTTGTGGAACATGTTTCATTCCGTGGCGATAAGATGGAATTGCGAGTGCGAGTGAATGACACCGTTCTGCTGGCAAAGCGTGATTTGGAAGAGAATCGCATTTTTGTTGGCGAAACCGTGGATGTGTTCTTATATCGGATTTTTGTAACGGTTGGGGATAAAGCGTATTTGCTGGAGAACCAGTCGTTGCAGGAAAACTCCGTTGTTATTTAATCATTGTAAAAAATATTTGGCAAACAGTCAAAATCTTGATGGAGGGTATTATCATGGCAAACATTTATAAGGGTACAATTGAACTGATTGGAAACACACCGCTGGTGGAAGCGGTCAATCTGGAACAGGCACATGATTTGCAGGCAACCCTGCTGATCAAGCTGGAATATCTGAACCCAGCCGGCAGCGTAAAAGACCGGATTGCAAAATCCATGCTGGAAGATGCAGAACAGAGCGGAAAGCTGCATACTGGTTCTGTAATCATTGAACCGACCTCCGGAAATACCGGAATTGGTCTGGCTGCCATTGCAGCAGCAAAGGGCTATCGGGTGATTTTGACAATGCCGGAAACCATGAGCGTGGAACGGAGAAACATCCTGAAAGCATATGGTGCAGAAATTGTTCTGACAGAAGGTGCAAAGGGCATGAAGGGTGCAATTGCCAAGGCAAAGGAACTTGCAGAAGAAATTCCAAACAGTTTCATTCCGGGACAGTTTGAAAACCCAGCAAACCCAGAAGCACACCGCAAGACAACAGGACCGGAAATCTGGAGAGATACCGATGGTAAGGTGGATTATTTCGTAGCTGGTGTTGGTACAGGCGGTACAATTACCGGCGTTGGAGAATATCTGAAGGCACAGAATTCGAATGTAAAGATCGTTGCTGTAGAACCGGAAACCTCTGCTGTTCTCTCCGGAGAAAAGCCGGGGCCGCATAAGATTCAGGGCATTGGAGCAGGATTCGTTCCAAAGACATTGAACACTGGCGTTTATGATGAAATCATTAAGATTCAGAATGATGATGCATTTACAACCGCCAAGGAACTGGCAAAACATGAAGGAATTTTGGTTGGCATTTCTTCTGGTGCTGCATTACAGGCAGCATTGGAACTGGCAAAGCGTCCAGAAAATAAGGGCAAGACCATCGTGGCACTGTTGCCGGATAGTGGTGACCGTTACTATTCTACCACTTTGTTTTCTGAATAAGTCATTGATATTCTATCGTCAGAAAGGAGGTGCTGTCGAGTGAAAGTTTCCACTCGGGTTGAATGCGGAATCTTAGCATTGACGGATATTGCGATGCATCAAACAGAGGGAAAGCCAGTGACGGTCAGCAGTATTTCCAGTCGGCAGGATCTCTCGATGAAATATCTGGAACAGATTCTCATGGTGCTGCGGCAATCCAATCTGGTGCGAAGCACGAAAGGCTTCAAGGGCGGTTATGTACTGACCCGTCCGGCGAAAGAAATCACATTGCGAACGGTGATTGATGCCTTGGATGTAACGGTATTGGCAGATGTTCATTTTCAGGAAGAATCCGAAACACCCTTGAAAACAATCGTGAACCACCAGCTTTGGAATCCGATGACCACTTATCTTCGGAAATTTTGTGACAGCGTTACCATTTCTGACATGATGGAACAATATCGAACCTTTCTTTCCGATACAGAAGACCCGATGTATTATATTTAGTCAAAAATTGTAAAAAATATACAAAAAATAAAAGAAAGACCAGTTGGAGCGTGGTACAATGGAATTTAATACCGCATTGCTGCATCAGCAATTTGACAGTGACACACAGAATGGTGCAACCATTCCCCCGATTTATCAGGTCAGTGCCTTTGCACAGTCATCCGCAGAGCAGCTGGAAAAAGTGTTTAATAATAAAGCAGCCGGATTTGCATATACCAGAATCAGCAATCCGACCGTAGATGCCTTTGAACGAAGAGTTGCTTCTATGGAAAAGGGCATTGGAGCAGTGGCTTGTTCTTCTGGGATGGCAGCTGTCACAATGGCATTGCTGAACATTCTGGAAGCAGGCGATGAAGTCATTGCCGGTTCGGGCTTATTTGGCGGAACGATTGATTTGTTCGGCGACCTGAAAGCGTTCGGCATTACAACGCATTTTGTAGAGAGTGTGACTGCGGAAGCCGTTGCACCGCTGCTCAACGAAAAGACAAAAGTTGTCTTTACAGAATTGATTGGGAACCCGAAACTGGATGTTGTGGATTTGAAGAAAGTATCCGCTTTGGTTCATGAACATGGTGTTCCGCTGATCATCGACAGTACGACTGCAACGCCGTATCTGCTGCATACCTTTGATTTTGGTGCAGATGTCATTGTACACTCTTCTTCCAAGTATATCAACGGTGGCGGCAACTCGATTAGCGGTGTCATCATTGACAGTGGGAACTTCCACTGGAATCCAGAACGGTATCACGGCTTTGCAGAATATAAGAAATATGGCAAGTTTGCTTATCTGGCAAAATTGCGGAATGGTATCTGGAGAAACTTTGGCAGCTGTTTAGCTCCGATGAATGCATTCATGAATACGGTTGGGCTGGAAACGCTGGGCTTGCGGATGGAACGCATCTGTAGCAACGCCAAGCAGCTGGCAGAATATCTGGAAAGTCGGGATGATGTAACCGTCAATTATCCGGCATTGAAGAGCAGTCCGTACCATGATTTGGTACAGACACAGTTCGGCGGAAAAGGCGGTGCAATTTTGACCTTACGGGCAGGCAGCAAAGAAAAGGCATTCAAACTCATCAATGCTCTGAAATATGCTGTCAATGCAACCAATATCGGGGATGTACGGACGCTGGTCATCCATCCAGCAAGTACGATTTATACACATAGTTCCGAACAGCAGAAAGCGAGTGCAGGCGTTTATGACGACAGCATTCGGATTAGCGTCGGAATTGAAGATATTAACGACTTGATTGCTGATTTTGCACAGGCGATAGATCAAAGCAAGGAGTGAAAAAATTATGGCAGTGGATTACGCAACCTTAAAAAAAGGCGGATTCATGCGGCAAAAACAAAAAAATCATTTTTCCCTGCGTTTGCGTGTTGTAGGTGGAAATTTAACAGCAACACAGCTTGCAAAAATCGCAGAAGTCGCTGAAAAATTTGGCGACGGACACGTTCATCTGACTTCCCGTCAGAGCGTAGAAATTCCGTTCGTCAAGTTGGAACAGATTGAAGAAGTAAAGAAAGCATTGGGTGAGGGCGGCGTAGAACCGGGCGTTTGTGGCCCGAGAGTTCGAACCATTACCGCTTGTCAGGGCGAAGCCATTTGCCCGAGTGGCTGTATTGATACTTATGCACTGGCAAAGGAACTGGACGACCGGTATTTTGCAAGAGAGTTACCACATAAGTTCAAGTTTGGGATTACTGGCTGCCAGAACAACTGCTTGAAGTCCGAAGAAAATGACCTTGGCATCAAGGGCGGCATTCAAGTCAGCTGGCGAGAAGAAGATTGCATTCAGTGCGGTGTCTGCGTAAAGGCATGCCGGAGCAATGCAATTACCTTAAAAGATGGAAAGATTTCCGTAGATGAAAGCAAGTGTAACTTCTGCGGACGTTGTTATAAAGCATGTCCGACCGAAGCTTGGGATACGGTACACGGTTATATCGTTTCCTTTGGCGGGTTGTTCGGCAACAGCATCAGCAAGGGTGAAGCAATTATTCCATTCCTGCCGGATAAGGAAACATTGTTGAAAGTTTGCGATGCAACCATTCAATTCTTTGCAGACCACGCAAAACCGGGCGAACGATTTAAGTTCACTCTGGATCGGGTCGGCAGAGAATCCTTTGAAAATTTGATTCAGGAGGTAGTAAAAAATGGCTGATTTTGTAATTGACGATACCGTGGATATCACCGATGTCGTTTGCCCCGTTACATTTGTAAAGGCAAAAGTTGCACTGGAAGAACTGGACGACGGTCAGGTGCTTTCCATTAAGATGAACGACGGCGAACCGGTACAGAACGTACCGAGAAGCATCAAAGAAGAAGGACACAAGATTCTGAAGTTGATCGACAACGAAGACGGTACTTATAACCTGATCGTCAAGAAGGTTGGTGATTAAATGGCAGTTCGTGTAAATGCGGAAACCTTTGCAGCGGAAGTATTGCAGGCAGAGGGATTGGTTCTGGTGGATTTTTACTCTGACAGTTGCGTTCCGTGCAAGCGGATCGCACCGCTGCTCTCAGAAGTGGCAGCTGCTGACCCGGACGGGTTGAAAGTGGTAAAAGTCAACATCAACTTTGATGCAGAACTGGCAGAACAATATGCTGTACAGGCAGCCCCGACCCTCGTCTTTTTCCAGAACGGTGCAGAAGTTGCCCGCCTGAGAGGCTTGGTAAAAAAAGCAGAATTGACAGAAGTCATTGATTCTCTGAAAAAATAAATTCATAAGGAGTTATGTTATCATGAAAATTACAGTTGCAGGCGTTACAAAGGAAGTTGCAGACGGTCTGACCGTTGCACAGCTGATTGAACAGGAAAAGGTAGAAACCCCGCAGTATGTTACCGTGACCATCAATGATGACTTTGTAGAAAGCGGAACATTTGAAACCACCGTTTTGAAAGACGGCGACAATGTTGAATTTCTGTATTTCATGGGAGGCGGTCAGTAATGGCATTTACGAATGAACAGTTAGAGCGATATTCCCGTCATATTATCTTAAAAGAAATTGGCGTAAAGGGACAGAAGAAGCTCCTGAACGCGAAGGTTCTGATCATCGGTGCTGGCGGACTGGGGGCACCGGTTGCGATGTATCTGGCAGCTGCTGGCGTTGGTACGATCGGCATTGCTGATGCAGATGAAGTCGATCTGTCCAACTTGCAGCGGCAAATCATCCATGCAACCAAGGATGTTGGAAAGCCGAAGGTAGAATCCGCAAAGGAAACCATGGAAGCAATGAATCCGGATGTTAAGGTCATTACATACCACACATTCGTTACCAGTGAAAACATCATGGAACTGATTCAGGACTATGATTTCATCATTGATGGAACAGACAACTTCCCAGCAAAGTTCTTGATCAATGACGCTTGCGTCATGGCAAAGAAGCCGTTCTCTCATGCCGGAATCATTCGGTTTAAGGGTCAGCTGATGACTTATGTACCGGGAGAAGGTCCTTGCTATCGTTGCGTTTTCAAGAATCCGCCTCCGAAGGATGCTGTTCCGACCTGCAAGCAGGCTGGCGTTGTTGGTGCAATGGGCGGTGTCATTGGTAGCTTACAGGCAATGGAAGCCATCAAGTACATTGTTGGCGTTGGCGATTTGCTGACTGGCTCACTGCTGACTTACGATGCACTGACCATGGACTTCCGGAAAGTAAAGCTGCCGCATAACACGGATAATTGCCCGGTTTGCGGAAAGCACCCGACAATCACCAAGTTAATTGACTACGAACAGGCTGAATGTGATGGGGTAGGATTATGATTACACTGAAACAAGCAGATTTTGAAAAGATTCTGGCACACGCAAAGAAAGAACTGCCGAATGAAGCATGCGGTTTGATTGCAGGTGTCAAGGATGGGGCAGACAAGCACATTCAAAAGGTGTACCTGCTCACCAACATCGACCATTCCAACGAACATTTCTCGTTAGATCCGAAGGAACAGCTCGCAGCCATCAAGGATATGCGTGCAAACGGTCTGGTTCCACTGGGCAACTGGCATTCTCATCCGGAATCGCCATCCCGTCCGTCACAGGAAGATAAGCGGCTGGCATACGACAAAACCGCAAGTTATATGATTCTTTCTCTGATGGAACTGGAGCAGCCAGTACTCAATTCGTTCCATATTGAGGGCGATGATGCGGAGAAGGAACCGCTGGTTATTGAGGAGTAAACAATTATGTATGACATCATTATCATCGGCAGTGGGCCTGCTGGTTTAACCGCTGCCATCTATGCCAGTCGGGCACAGTTGGCAGCAGTAGTACTGGAAAAAGATTATCTGGGGAGCGGACAGATCGCTGTTAGCGAACAAGTGGATAATTATCCGGGACTTCCGGGCATTGATGGCTATACGCTGGGCGAAAAATTTCGGGAACACGCAGAGCAGCTGGGTGCAAAGTTTGAAAATATGGAAGTAGACCATATCGAACGAACCGCAGAGGGCTTTACGGTTTTCTGCAAAGAGGGTGAGCTGCTGCAAAGCCGTACAATTCTCTGTGCTTCCGGAACATCTTACCGCAGATTGGATGTGCCGGGCGGAACATTGCAAGGCATTTCCTATTGTGCAACGTGTGACGGAGCATTCTATAAGGATAAAACCGTTGCAGTGATTGGCGGCGGAGATACTGCATTGGGCGATGCCATGTATCTTTCCAGAATTGCGAAGAAAGTATATTTGGTACATCGTCGGCAGGAATTCCGTGCAAATCAGGCATTGCAAACCGCAGTCCAGCAGAATGCAGCAATCGAACTGGTATTGGATGCCGTACCGACTGCTGTTCTGGGAGAAAAGCGAGTAGATCATTTGGAACTGCTGCAAAATGGAGCATCGAAAACGCTGCCGGTGGATGGTGTCTTTGTTGCAATCGGATCGATTCCGAATACAGAGTTTCTTGGAAATCTGTGTAAGTTGGATGAAAGCGGCTATATCCTCGCAGACGAAACCGGCGTTACTTCAACACCGGGTGTGTTTGCCGCTGGAGATGTGCGGACAACACCGCTGCGGCAGGTTGTAACAGCGGTTGCAGACGGTGCAAACTGTGTGCAGTCGATTGAACAGTATTTCAGAAAAGGAAATGGGTGATACCGTGAAAACAGAACGATTGCAAACGGATGTCCTGATTATTGGCGGTGGTACAGCCGGCTGCTATGCAGCATTGACCATTGCGGAACAAAACGATGCCGTTTCTGTTTTGATTTGTGAGAAAGCACATATTAAACGCAGCGGCTGCCTTGCAGCTGGTGTGAATGCATTAAATGCCTATATCACAAAGGGCAGAGTTCCGCAAGATTATGTGGACTATGCAAAGAAAGATGCAGACGGAATTGTACGGGAAGATTTATTGCTGACGATGTCGGAGCGGCTGAATGCCGTAACCGCAAAGCTGGAAGATTTGGGGTTAGTTCTGCTGAAAGATGCGGACGGAAACTATGTCACCCGTGGCAACCGAAACTTAAAAATCAACGGGGAAAATATTAAGCCGATTTTGGCAGATGCAGTTTCTGCTCTGCCAAATACCACGGTTTTAAATCGGGTGAATATTGTTGATTTTGCGGTCAAGGATAATCGCATTTGCGGTGCATTTGGAATTGGCATTGAAAATGATACGTTTTATGTCATCGAAGCCAATGCAGTTTTGATTGCGACTGGTGGAGCAGCTGGCTTATATAAGCCAAACAATCCGGGATTTTCTCGTCACAAGATGTGGTATCCACCGTTTAATACCGGAGCAGGTTATGCAATGGGCATTCGGGCAGGAGCAGAAATGACCACTTTTGAAATGCGGTTTATTGCCCTGCGTTGTAAGGATACCATTGCACCGACCGGAACACTGGCACAGGGTGTCGGCGCAAAGCAAATCAATGCGCATGGAGAAGTTTATGAAACCAAGTATGGCCTGACAACTTCCGAACGGGTTTATGGAACAGTAAATGAGAATGTGGAAGGCAGAGGCCCATGCTATCTGCGAACAGAAGGCATTACACCGGAGCAGGATGAATCCTTGCTGAAAGCCTATCTGAATATGGCACCTTCTCAGACGTTGAAGTGGATTGAGAGCGGAAAGAATCCCTCTCAGCAGAATGTGGAAATTGAAGGAACAGAGCCGTATATTGTTGGCGGACATACTGCAAGCGGTTACTGGGTGGATACCCATCGGGCAACAACCGTTACCGGTTTGTTTGCAGCTGGAGATGTCGCCGGCGGATGCCCACAGAAATATGTAACCGGTGCGTTGGCAGAGGGCGAAATCGCAGCATTCTCTGCACTGGAATTTTTGAAACAGCATACGGCTGCTCCAATTGCAGAATCTTCCGTGACCGAACACGCAGAAGAAGTACAGCGGTTCTTGAGCCAAAGTGGTTCTCGCTTTACAACAGAACAGCTGGAAGAAGCGATGCAGACGGTGATGGATGCCTATGCAGGCGGTATTAAAACAAATTATCGGTTCAATGAAAAGCAATTGAAGATTGCAGATGAAAAGATTGTACAGCTGATGCAGCTTTCTGAACAACTGCACGCAGATGATTTTCAGGAACTGATGTACATCTATGAACTGCGGGAACGGCTGGTTGTCTGTCGCAGTGTCATTGCACACTTAAAAGCTCGGCAGGAAACCCGTTGGCACAGTTTCGCAGAAAATCTGGATTATCCGGAAAAAGACGATGTGCATTGGAGAAAATATGTCAATTCCAAATTGGAAAACGGCGAATTGAAAATCATTTTCCGGGATTTGGTGGAAGGAGGACAAACCTATGAGCATTGCCATTAATCAAAATGCCTGCATTGGATGCGGGAAATGTCATGACGTTTGTCCGGGTACACTGATTCACCTGAATACAGACCGGAAAGCATTTATCAAATACCCTAAGGATTGTTGGGGATGTACGTCTTGCTTGAAAGAATGCCCCGTCCATGCCATTCGGTTTTATCTGGGGGCAGATATGGGCGGTATGGGCAGTTTGGTACATACTGAAAAAGAAGGCGATATTTTACGCTGGATCGTGGAACGCACAGACGGTACGACCACAGAGATCCGTGTAAATCAAAAGGAATCGAATCAATATTAAATAGGAGGGAAGTCACATGAGCGAATTTTCGCATCTGGATGAATTAGAGGCGGAAGCGATTTATATTATCCGAGAGGTTGCCGCAGAATGTGAGAAGCCAGTTATGCTGTATTCCATCGGTAAGGACAGTTCTGTCATGCTGCATCTTGCCATGAAGGCATTCTATCCGGAAAAGCCGCCGTTCCCGTTTTTACATGTCAACACCACTTGGAAGTTCAAGGAAATGATTGCATTTCGTGACCGGATTGCCAAGGAAAAGGGCATTGAAATGCTGGAATACATCAATCAGGACGGCGTTAAACAGGGAATCAATCCGTTTGACCACGGCTCTGCTTATACCGATATTATGAAGACGCAGGCATTGAAGCAGGCTCTTGCCAAATATGGATTTACCGCAGCATTTGGCGGCGGCAGACGAGATGAAGAAAAGTCCCGTGCAAAGGAACGGATTTTCTCTTTCCGGAACGAAGCACAGGCATGGGATCCGAAAAATCAGCGTCCGGAAATGTGGAAGCTCTATAATACCAAGATTAAGAAGGGCGAAAGCATCCGGGTATTCCCGATTTCCAACTGGACAGAAAAGGATATTTGGCAGTATATCCAGCGAGAAAAAATCGAAATTGTACCGCTGTACTTTGCAGCAGAACGTCCGGTCGTAGAACGGGACGGAAATTTGATTATGGTAGACGATGACCGATTCCCGTTGAAAGACGGCGAAGTTCCGCAGATGAAGTCGGTACGGTTCCGGACATTGGGCTGCTATCCGCTGACAGGTGGCATTGAGTCGACTGCAACCACACTGGATGAGATCATTGAAGAAACGTTAAGCTCTGTATCTTCCGAACGAACCTCCAGAGTCATTGACAATGAAGCAGCCGGCAGCATGGAACGTAGAAAGCGGGAGGGATATTTTTAATGAAAGGCTTATTGAAATTTATCACTTGCGGCAGTGTAGACGATGGAAAGTCCACGCTGATCGGACATATTCTCTATGATGCAAAACTGCTGTACGCAGATCAGGAAAAGGCTCTGGAACTGGACAGCAAGGTCGGCAGCCGGAGCGGTAAAATTGACTATTCGCTGCTGTTGGATGGCTTGATGGCAGAACGGGAACAGGGCATTACGATTGACGTTGCATATCGGTATTTTACAACCGATAACCGCAGCTTTATTGTTGCAGATACTCCAGGTCATGAAGAATATACCAGAAACATGGCAGTTGGTGCATCGTTTGCGGATTTAGCAGTCATTTTGATCGACGCTTCTCAGGGCGTTTTGGTACAGACCAGACGACACGCAAGAATCTGCAAACTGATGGGGATTCGGTATTTTGTTTTTGCAGTAAACAAGATGGACTTGGTAAAATACAGCGAATCTCGTTTCAACGAAATCGTTGCACAGATTGATGCTCTGAAGCAGGAACTGGGACTGGAAAACATCACGATTATTCCGCTTTCTGCAACAGAGGGCGACAATGTTACCACCCATTCTGAAAATATTCCATGGTATACTGGAAAGCCGTTGCTGGAATATCTGGAAACCGTTGACATTGCATCGGATACTGAAGAAGGATTTTATATGCCGGTACAGCGTGTTTGCCGTCCAGACCATACATTCCGTGGATTTCAAGGACAGATTGAATCCGGCAGCATTTCTGTAGGAGATGCCATTACGACCTTGCCGAGCAACGAAACTGCAACCGTTAAGGGTATCCTCTTGACGGACAAGGAAGCAACTTCTGCAAAGCAGGGACAGCCGGTTACCATTACTTTAGACCGGGAAGTGGATGTTTCCCGTGGCTGTGTACTGGTGAAAGATACAAATATTAGCGTTTATAAGAAACTGACCGTTTCGCTCCTGTGGATGGATGACGAAGATCTGGCAATCGGAAAAGACTATCTGGTAAAGCTGGGGACAAAGACCATTCCGGGCATCCTGACACACGTTCAGTATGCCATTGATGTCAATACAGGCGAACACGTTACAAAGGATTCTTTACATAAGAATGAGATTGCCGTCTGCGAACTGTTGCTGACAGAAGGCGTTGTTGTAGATTTGTTTGCAAAGCATAAGACACTGGGCGAACTGATTCTGATTGACCGTGTAACCAATATGACTTCTGCATGCGGCGTAGTAGAAGCAGTTGCAGAAAAGGTGACAAACGGCACAGAAAAGGCATCTTTCCGTCTGAATGATTTGACTGCAAGAGGCGATATCTTTGAAGAATTCTACTATGATACCAGCAGCTTGAATGTCTTGAAGTATCAGCCAGTCAACCGGACTTATACCATCGGCGATGAAATTCCGGTTAGCGGAGAAAGTTACCAGTATCCGGATAGCTTTGATATTATCGTTTTGCGAGATCAGGTTGCCATTCGGGTACGGGATAAGAAAATCACTGCTATTTTGCCAGCAGCAGATTATGTTTATGACCATGTTCCGGTTATCAACGGCAGAGGCTTTGCCGTATTGGCAGATTCTAATGAAACGGTACAGCAGTTCTTACAGGAATATGCTGCAACCAGTGAAACTGATCAGACAGCATTCTTTGCAAAATGGGTGCGGTTTGATACTTACAGAAAGGTTATTTTCCCGAAATAAGGAAACAAGCCATTGAACAGAAACAAGAATTGCCATGCGAAATCGCATGGCAATTTCTGCAAAAAAGAGGAGAGGTGGATAAAATGGAAAAGCGAACTTATGGAGCAGAATATGGCTTTCAGACACGGGCAGTACACACCGGAAATGATGTAGATGCAGAAACCGGAGCAATCAAACGCCCGATTACCATGGCAAATAGCTATGAATTGCCATATGACCCAAGCGATTTAAACTGGAGCAGTGCCGGAAAGAATCTGTATACCAGAAATGGTGGCTCGAACCAGCAATATTTGCAGGAAAAGCTTGCATCATTAGAGGGCGGAGAAGATTGCATGGTGTTGGCGAGCGGCGTTGCTGCTCTGTCCGGTTTGTTTTTTGCTCTGCTGCAAAGCGGTGACCATGTAATTTTTTCGAGCGTCACTTACATTGCCGTTTATCGGCTGCTGAATGAATTGTTCAACAATAAATTTCAGGTAGAAACTACCATTGTGGATACTTCTGATCTGGATGTAATTCGCAAGGCAATTCGTCCCAATACGAAACTGATTCACATTGAAACGCCAGGCAATCCAACCTTGACGGTTTCGGATATTCGTGCGATTGCAGAAATTGCCCACGAACACGGCATTTTGTTGTCAGTAGATAACACATTTGCTTCTCCGTATAATCAGCGACCGATTGAACTGGGAGCAGATTTCACCATTGAGAGCCTGACAAAGTACATCAATGGACATGGTGACGCAATGGGCGGAGCAATCATCGGCAAGAAAGAATATTTGGATTTGATTCGTGCACAGTCACAGGTCAACTTAGGAGCAACCATTAGCCCATTCAATGCATGGTTGATTATGCGTGGTTCTGTAACGCTGCCGCTGCGAATGAAACAGCATAATGAAAATGCAATGAAAGTGGCAAAATACTTGAAAACCGTTCCGGGTGTGCGGTTTGTTGCCTATCCGGGATTGGAAGATGACCCCGGTCATGAGATTGCAAAGAAGCAGATGTACCCCGGATATGGCGGTGTTTTGTCGTTTGGCTTGAAAGCAGACCACGATACCCATAACCGTTTTGTCAGTCATTTGAAAGTGATTACTTCAGCAGTTTCTCTGGGACATGATGAAAGTTTGATTGTCTTTTTGGGCGAAAATGATGAGCGGCAGTATCTCTATCCGGAAGCCTTTCATGATGGCTTTTTCCGGTTCAGTGTTGGTATTGAAGATGCAGAAGATATTATTGCAGACTTGCAGCAGGCATTGGAACAGGAAGGATTGCTGTAAGTTAGCGATGTTTATGAGAAAAACGAGCAGGGAACTGCAACCCTGCCCGTTTTTTGTTGGATAAAATTCTTGCAAGTTCCAGAA
>ERZ1034976.1052-NODE-1052-length-22947-cov-60.767604_pt1 | contig 22947 bp, 21 predicted proteins | sample MGYA00520623_ERZ1034976 | MGnify/ENA primary metagenome ERZ1034976 (study PRJEB33766, sample SAMN09781774) | gut metagenome | biome: gut microbiome | host: Homo sapiens | place: Madagascar | study: EMG produced TPA metagenomics assembly of the PRJNA485056 data... | reverse complement strand
GCAGCTGCCGTGCCTCGCTCGCCGTATCGGCACTTAGAATTGTGCGGTATTGCCTAAAATCTCCGCTCTGCGCGTTTTCTTTGTAAAATAGCGATGCCCCCGCCCTATGCAGTTCATTTACCGCACGGGCGGGGGTGTTTTGTTGTAATTCCGTAGGGGCGCACACTATGCACCCATCCGTTTTATATCATCACACTACAGCACTTTTTCACAAAGCACACCATGTAATAGCGCCATTTTATGGCCAGCCGTTACCCATTTGTAGGGGCCGCTGCTCACCTCTTTCCGAAAAACGCAGTCATGACCCCCGGCTAAGCCGGGGGCTTGAGGAAGCCCTAGAAGGGCTTCATGCCGGCACGCATCTCAAGATGCACCGAAAAATCTTCCACTTGCATCACTCGCACTGCTGCCCACAAGTGGGCAAAGTAGCATTTACAGCACGCCATAGCGAAAACAATTTTTGATTACTATTCGCTTCGCTCATTGCTCTAAACGCTAAAGCTTTTTACTCTCTCCGGCAAAGCCGGAGGTTTTTAGTGATGCTAAAGCTTATAAAAACGGAGGAGGCAAAACGCCTCCTCCGCTATTCCGATAAGCCCATTACGGCCATCAGCTCTTATCTTGGTTTTTCTTCTCCCAGCCACTTTTCCCGGGTGTTCAAAGCCCGTGTGTGCATTACGCCGGGCGAGTACCGGGAAAAGCACCAGTGATCCTGCCGGGCTTTATTTTGCCTGTGCGCCCTCTGGGAAGATGATCTTGTTCACAAAGAAGAAGATCACCATGGAAATGCCGCCATTGAGCACGGTGGTGCCAATGTTGTAGATGAAATCCGGCACCAGCAGGCCCGCAACCGCCACCCACACGCAGTTGATGGAGTTGACGATGCAGGTGATCAAACAGAACGCCACCACATACCAGGCGATCTGCTTGGCCAGGTTGCCCTTGCTGCGGAACACAAAGCTGCGCTGGATGGGGAAGTTAATGCATTCTCCCACCACCATGGCAACCATGTAGGCGCAGAAGTACGGCAGACCGCCATGGGCGGAATCATACCCCAGGATGTTCCACTGGAAGGTTTCGCCAAACAGCGTGACCGGGATGCCCGGCCAGCCAAAATCCACCACCGGCAGGCTGCTGAACGCCGCCGGCAAAAATTGCAGCAGCAGATACTTGAACACCGTAACCAGGTTGGATACGATCACAAACAGGCCGCCCTCGCGCACCCACTTGGCTGCAGCAGGGTGTTTTGCCGCAAAATTATTCCATAGCTGCATAAATAGCCCCTCTCTTTCCTCAGCTGTTGCGCAGGCGCTGTTCCAACTGTGCGTTCAGCACCAGGTTTTTCACGGCTTCTATGATCACCCGCACAAGGCCGATGATCCAGAACCCCTGCAGTTCCATCACAATGCCGTCCACCATGCCCATGCTGATGGCGCCGCTGGTCATTTTGGCCAGCGCACGCAGCGGCATGTTGTATTGGAACAGCACGTTCAGGTCCGGCTTGCCGCGCTTGTAGCTGGCGTTCAGCAGGGCAGTCAGCACCAGCCAGATCAGCCAGCCCAGCGGGCTGCGGCCATGGTTCAGCTCGCCCAGGGTCATGTTGCGGTCAATTTTAACCTTGCCCTGCTGCACCGGGCGGCCCAGCAGGGTGGCCCATTCGTCATCCGGCACGTTCTGCACCTTGCCGCTGGTGTAGTGCGGCAGATGCTTGCCCGCATAGGGGTTGGGTGCGCCGGTACCGGCCACTTCCACCACGGCGGTCAGCCGGATATCCGCACTGGACGCGCCGACCCGCAGCTCATAGCTGCCGCCTTCCACTTCCCAGCTGTCGGTCTTGGTGTTCCAGTAGCGGAATGCCTTATCGTCCAGCGGGATGGTCACGGTCTTGCTTTCGCCGGGCTGCAGCTGCACCTTGGCAAAGCCTTTCAGCTCCTGTGCGGGGCGGAACACTTCTGCCCCGGGTTTTGCCACATACAGCTGCACGATCTCCGCCCCGGCGCGCTTGCCGGTGTTGGTTACGGTCAGGGTCACGCCATTGGGCGCAGCCTGCAGATTGCTGTAGGCAAAGCTGGTGTAGCTTAACCCATAGCCAAAGGGGAACGCCACCGGCACACCGGCGGTCTGGTAATAGCGGTAGCCGACATACAGCCCCTCGCGGTACTGCACCATGCGGCCCGGCCCGGCAAAGTTATCCTTGGCGGGGGTATCCACATAGGCGTTGACCCAGGTTTCGGCCAGCTTGCCGCTGGGGTTCACTTTGCCGGTCAGCACATCCAGCATGGCGCCCGCCCCCGCCTGGCCGCCCAGCGCACCATACACCAGGGTACGGCAGTGTTTGAGCCACGGGGTTTCCAGCGAAGCCCCTGCGCTGAGCACCACAACGGTGTTGGGGTTGGCCTGCTGCACGGCCTTTAACAGTTCGATCTGGTTGTCCGCAAGGCGCATATCGCCGCGGTCCAAGCCTTCGCTTTCCTTGATTTCATCCAGCCCCAGGCAGAGCAACACCACTTCGGCCTTTTGAGCCAGGGCTACAGCCTCGGCCTGTTTGGCGGCATCCGGTTTGCCCTGGCGGTCAAAGCCGGGGGCAAAGCCCACGCTGGCCAGGCCGCTCTCTTTCAGGCAGTCCAAAAAGGTATCCACCTTGATGGAGTTGACCGCGCTGGAGCCAGCGCCCTGGTACCGCGGCGTCTGGGCAAAGTCGCCGATCACGGCAACCTCGGTGCCCTCTTCCAGCGGCAGCAGGTTGGTTTCGTTTTTCAGCAGCACAATGCTTTCGGCTGCGGCGCGGCGGGCCAGGGCGTGGTGAGCGTCCGCATCAAAGGTGCGGCTGTGGGGCTGCACGGCGGCATGGGTATCAAACACCAGCGTCAGCAGCTCGTCCAGCCGGGCGTCCACATCCGCTTCGGTAATTTTGCCGCTCTGCACAGCCTGCATCAGCTCGCGCACGGCGTCCCCGCCGGGGGCGGGCATTTCCAGCGTAGAGCCGTTCTGCACACCCAGGGCATGGTCATTGCTGCCGCCCCAGTCCGTTACCACAGCGCCGTCAAAGCCCCACTCCCCGCGCAGGATGTCCATTAACAGGTGGCGGTTCTCGTTGGCGTAAGTTCCGTTGATGAGGTTATAGCTGCTCATGATGGTCTTGGGCTTTGCTTCCTTGACCACGATCTCAAACCCGGTCAGGTACAGTTCCCGCAGCGTGCGTTCATCCACCACGGAATCCGACGCCATGCGGCGCAGTTCCTGGCTGTTGACGGCAAAGTGCTTGGGGCAGGCCGAAATACCGTTGGACTGGATGCCCCGCACATAGCCCGCGGCCATCTTGCCCGAAAGATACGGGTCCTCGGAAAAATACTCAAAGTTGCGTCCGCACAGGGGGCTGCGCTTGGTGTTGAGCCCGGGGCCGAGCAGCACGGCAACCTCCTGCGCAGCGGCCTCCTCGCCCATGGCCTGGCCGATCTGCTCGCCCAGGGCGGGGTCCCAGCTGCACGCCACAGTGGCTGCCGTGGGGAAGCAGGTGGCCGGAACACTGGGGTTCAGCCCCAGGTGGTCCGCCGCGCCCGCCTGCTTGCGCACGCCGTTGGGACCATCGGACAAGGTGATGGACGGGATATTTTTTTTCGGCAGCGCACGGGTTGCAAAGGTAGTAGCGCCCGAAAGCAGCGCACATTTTTGCACAAGAGATAATTGTGCGATTGTATCGCTGTGTTTCAGCTTCACTTTATACACCTCATTACAAAGACCGCAGCGGTCACGGCCATAGTGGGCTGTGACCGCTGCGACTGTTTTAAGTTCGGGTACTGCTATCAAGCAGCCTTTTCCGTCTTGCGCTTTTTGTAGTTTTTAACAGATTTGTATTCGCAGAATGCCAGGCACAGCACTGCTACAACATCGATTGCAATGAGCGCAATCTTCCACTTAGGCATCGGTTCAGCGCCGCCGTACTGATAAGCGCGGCTATTGACAACCGTATACATAATGTTGTGGCAGGCGGTACGCATTGCCTGGAGAGCTGCATTGCTGCGCACACGCATATGGGTTTCAGGGGTATCAAAAGCAACCAGGCAGGCATCGTTACCAGCACGGACAACTTGGTCTGCGTTCTGGAAGTAACTGCTGCTGAAGCCATCGGAGATAACCATACCACGGAAGCCCCATTCATCACGCAGGACCGTCTGCATCAGTTCGGGGGTACCAGCCGCATAAACGGGCCCAATGTAGCTGAATGCGCTCATAACAGCGGTGGTGCCGCCCGTCTTGACAGCGATTTCAAAGGGTTTGAAGTAGATTTCACGCATGGCCTGTTCATTGGCCCAGGTGCAAAGCATATCAGTACGGCGGGTTTCCTGGTCATTCATAGCAAAGTGCTTGATGTAAGCATAGACGCCATGCTCCTTTGCACCGATGACTGCGTTAGCAGCCATATTACCAGCCAGAACACCATCCTCGGAGTAATACTCAAAGTTACGGCCGCCAAATGCAGAACGGTGGGTGTTCATAGCAGGAGCATACCAACCGGAAACATCCATCTCGTCAGCCATCTTGCCGATGCTATCGCCGAATGCGTGTGCCATATCGACATTCCAGGTGTTAGCAATCATAACAGCTGCAGGGAAGCCAATAGAGCCCTGCTGGGTAAAGTTGTTGTTAATGGAAGCGGGGCCATCGCAGTCAACAGTGTGAACCTTACCGACAGAATCAATGGCCTGGGTCTGGTAGCCGGCAGAAGAAACCAGCTTATCCATATCGTCAGCGCTCATCTGGTCAAGCAGTAGATCCCATTTCGGGTCGTCATAATCCAAACCACGCAGATCGTTCAGCTTCAAGCCATTCTTTGCGCCCATGGTGGGAGCTTCGGCACTGGGGTCATCAAACTGGGTAGCATCGTAGTTTGCGGTGCACAGGAACTGGGCTTTCTGGTCAGCGGGCATCGTATAGGTGCTGGGTCCAGCGGTTGCTTCATCCCAGTTGGCAAAATGGTCTGCACGGGACAGATAGGTCAGGCCGCCATCTGCGTAACCAAACAGGTTGGTTGCAGCTTTGTCATCACTCTGGCGGGGGTTGGATTCGTCATAGGTAACGGTCTTGTCTACCGTATAGGTCTGTGCCTTGATGATGTTGTGAGAATCGCTGTTGACGCTCACAATATAGTCGCCTGCTTCCAGAACATAGCAACCTGCGCCATTGACGTCATAGGAGGCCATATCTTCAACATTGAAAGTCAGGGTCAAAGTCTGAGAAGTGCCCGGTTCCAGCAGATCGGTTTTGTCAAATGCAGCAAGGTTGGCAGAAGATTTTTCAATGCCGCCATTGGTATACGGAGGATTGTAATAAACTTCTACAACATCTTTGCCTGCCACATTACCAGTGTTGGTAACGGTAACATCCACGCTGAGAACTCCGTCCTGCTCGGTCAAGGTGCCGACGTCCTGCTTAAAGGTGGTGTAGGACAGGCCATAGCCGAACGGATACTGCACGGTCTTGTCGTAGTCGATAAAGCCTTCGGCTGCGGCAGTTTCATAGAAACGGTAGCCAACATAGATATTATCCGTGTAGTTGATGAAAGAAGGATGGACTTCGCCAAGGCTGAACGTACCAAACATGAACTCGGAGTCATACTCGGACATATTGTCATAAACAAAGTTGCCAAAGTTATTCCAAGTCGGGGTCTTGGTCAAGTCATAAACAAAGGTATCAGCGGTCTTGGCAGAGGGGTTCACATCACCACAAAGGATTTCGCCCAAAGCATTAAAGCCGCTCTGTCCAGTGCCGGGGCACCACAGTACGCTCTTGATCTGGGGGTGTTCATCAACCCAGCCCAGCTCCATCGTGTTTGCACCATTGTAAACAACGGTAACATTATCAAAGTTCTTGCAGACAAGGTCAACCATATCCTTCTCGCTCTGGCTCAGTTCCAAAATATGGGTGCCCTCGGGGAAATCAATGTATTCGTCAGAGTTCTGCTCATAGGTGCCATCATGATAGGAACTGCCGTCCTGCCAGCTGCCATCCTCAACGGATGCCATATCGGTGGGCAGGTCAGTGCCTTCACCGCCAATACGGGAAACCACGATGACTGCATTGCCAGAGAACGCTTTGGCATTGTCAATCAGTTCCTGCGGGTAGGTCTTTGCCGGGGGTTCCGGCAGAGACCAGTTCTGAGAGAAGATACCGCCGGTAGCTTTCGGCTTTTCAGCTGCATAAGCGGTGTAAAAATCACTTAGTTCCGTATTGAGCTTAAAGCCTGCATTTTCCAAGCCTTCCAGTAGCGTAACACGGGAATAGTTCATGTTCAGGCCGCCAGAACCGGTGCCGCCATAAACGGGGCAGGTAGAAGCCCAGCCGAAAACGTTCAGGTTGCTGCTTTTTTCCATGGGCAGGTTGTTCTGCTCATTCTTCAGCATAACAATGCCCTCGCGGGAAATATCAACGGCCACAGCGCGGGCTTCATCAGAAGTCTCAGCGCTGATACTGCCATCGCCGGTAGCCAGGGAAATCAGGGTAGACATAGGATACAGGCAAATCAGGTTCAGTCCAACACCCAGCGCCAAAAGCGAAGCCAGAATGCCCTGTGCCGAAACCATCTTTTTGGTTGCTTTATCCTTTTTGCGCACAGCAACACGCACAATGATTGCAATTACCGCAACAACTGCAAATCCAATCAGATATGGCAAACAAGACTGAACTACTTTAACCACATCAGAAATGTTGATGCCTAACATTTTTCTTGTACCTCCTGTTTTGTGTGGCTTAATCCGGATCAATCAATAAACTCACCGGGGCGTCCCCCATTGCTAACAGAATAGCATACCTTGTGCTTTTATGGACATTTTAGAGCACAAGCTGTCGCTTTTGATGCACGTTTTGCAAAAGTTTCAAAAAAGCCACCTTTTTTGTTGTCAATTTTCCACAAAGCATCTCCGTCCTGTTTTGTGCACCCCGCTCAAACATCAAAAATGGCCGGGTGCCTTATCCCAGGCCCCCGGCCATCCATTCAGTCTTTCTGCGGCAGCAGCACCCTTAACGTAAACCACTCGTTTTCCCAGTGCAGGGTCATGGTGCCGCCGCGCTTTTCGGCGGCGGCGCGCACACCGCGCAGGTCGCTGCCGCCGTGGGTGTTGCGGCGCGGCAGGCCGTCCGCGCCCAGCTCCACTTCCTGCGCGCAGTAGTTTTCAAACCGCAGCATCACAAAGCCGTTCTGGGCGTACACCGCCACCCGGATCAGCCGCTTTTCGTGGTCGGGCTCGGTCTCTACGCTCTCGGTCGCATTGTCCAGCGCCGTGCCCACAATCGTGCAGATCTCCCCTGTTTCCAAAAAGTCCAGCAAATGCCCGTCCGCCACGCAGGTCATCGTGATGTGGTGCTGCTGGCAGTACAGGCTTTTGGCCGTCAGCAGGGTGTCCAGCACCGGGTTGCCGGTCTTGTTCTCCGCCTCGTACTGGCGGATGCCGCTTTCCATGGCCGCCAGCGCCACATCCTGCTTGGCGTGGTCCCGCTCCGCCCGGATGGCCGCAATCTGCATTTTCAGCTCGTGGTAGCGCCGGTTGATCAGGCGGATGTTCTCCTTGCTCTGCTTGTACTGCTCGTACTGTCGGTGCAAAACGCCGTCCAGCTCCGCCAGCTCGCTGTGCAGGGCGGCTTCGCGCAGCTGCTCATGCTGCACCGTCAAAATCAGCACCCCGGCCAGGTCCACCAGTGTGCGGATGTAAAACATGTTCATGTTGGCTTCGCTGCCGTTGGCAAAGCTCAAATTGCTCACGGCAAATGCGGTCAGCGCCATAACCACCGCCACAAAAGTGCCCGCGGGCGTTATTTTCAGCTTCCCGGCCGGGCCGGGGCGGCGGTTCTCCACAAACAGCATGGCGGTAAAAATGCCGCCGTACACCACCGCCAACAGCAGCAGCGAAAGCGGCTCCGCCCCGCCGCGCTGCGGCCACAGCACGCAGTGCAGCTGCCATTCCACGCTGGCCGCCAGCTCCGCCAAAATAAAGGCCCTCGCGCACACATAGCCCGCTTCCAGCAGCGTAATGCTGCGCGTGACCCACAAAAACAGCAGCATGGAAAGAATCGCCGCTGCCATGCAGGGGATCCACCACTCCAGTGGGATGCCTGCCGTGGGGGTGGCCTGCAAAAACGCTCCCAGCAGCACCGCCCAACCAGCTTCCACGCCCCAGATCACGCGCTGGTCCAGCCGCGGCGGCAGCCTGCGCGCATACAGCAGCGCCGCCAGCACTTCCGCCAATGCGGTGTACAGGCGGGGAATATCCGGCAGTGTCGTCATTGGCCCGCACCCCCAATGTAATCCGCCAGCTCCGCCATAAACGCCTTGCGCCGCGGGCGGCTGATCTGTAGCGCATACGGGCCAACCTGCACCATATCCTGCTGCACGCCGGAAACCTGCGCCAGATTGACCAGATACCCGCTGTTGCACCGTGCAAACGCCCGGCCCACCAGCTTTTCCTCATAGTTTTTCAGGGTGCCCGGCACCACAAAATCTTCTTTTTCGGTGTAAAAATGCACCTTGTGGCCTTCGCTTTCCAGGTAATAGATTTCCGCCGCGTCCAGCCGCCGCATGCCGCCGTCCACCGCCACAGCCAGGTAATTCCGCTCCCGCTTTTCCAGCTGCCCCAGGGCTTTTTGCAGCTGCTGCGAAAACGCAAAGTAAGGCACCGGCTTCAGCACATAATCCAGCGCCCCAACAGCATATCCACGGATGGCATACTGCGCCATGTTGGTAATGAACACGATCAGCACCCCGCCGTCCCGCTCCCGGATGCGGCGGGCGGTCTCCATGCCGTCCAGGTGCTTCATCTCCACATCCAGAAAGATGATGTCAAACTGCGGGCGGTAATCCTCCAAAATTTCCATCCCGTCCGCAAACTCCGTTACCTCAAACGGCGTGCCGTACTGCCGGGTGTACCGCTGCACATACCCCGCCAGCTGTTCCCGCACCGCCGCCTCGTCCTCCACAATCGCAATCCGGGTCATCTGCTGCTCCCCTTTCTCAACACCACACTGCGGCCCCGCACAGTCCACACCTTGTGCGGTTTCTTAAGGTGTATCTGAAAACAAAGAAAATGACGGATATTTCGCAAACACAAGCAGGATGTAAGGCAAAGAGCCGTGGGAATCCTTTGTGGATTCCAAGGACTTTTAACGCAAAATCCCGCTGTGTTTGTAGAAATAAGCGATATTTTCGACTTTTCAGCTGCACCATCGATTGTTTTTAGTATAGCACATACAACCATACACAGCAAATGCGGAGTGGAGCAGTTTGTTTGCCCTCAAAGCGTTTTGTCGGTCGGGGCTGCCAGACCAGGCCCGCCCTGGCATGCCACAAATATGCAGGTTCATTGCGAATCAACACCACAATATTCCGCAGAAGGGCGGCCAGCCCCCTGGCCGCCCTATTGTCGTACTACACATTAAAAATCCGCAGCATACCAAGCCCCGTCCGTAGGACGGGGCTTGGTAGATAAATTTATGGCAATACCGCATAATTCTAAGTGCCGATACGGCAAGCGAGGTGCGGCAGATGCTAAGCCAAAAGCGCAGATAATACTGGATGCTGCAAAGGTGAGCGCCGCCAGTGGCGGAAACAGCGAACCGAAGCAGGGGCAGCGGTCGCAGAGTGCGAGGGGCTTTTGCCCCCGAAGCACGATGCGGGTACCGCAACCCGACATTATCGAGCATTTTGGCAACGCAGATGCCGTGCCGCAGCTGCCGGAGCGGTGCTTAAGCCGCAAGGCGGGAATTGTGCGGTGTTGCCTTATATTGAAAACCGGCAGTTCTCTGTTTCCAAAGATCTGCCGGTCATACTTCTTATTTACCCCACACGGTCTCGGCGATTTCCTTGACCAGTTTGAGCTTGTTCCACTGTTCCAGCTCGGTCAGCTTGTTGCCGATCTCACAGGAGGCAAAGCCGCACTGCGGACTCAGGCAAAGACGGTCGAGCGGGATATACTTTTCTGCCTCATGGATGCGGGCGATTACAAAGCATTTCCCTACCCTGACGGTGCGGTTGTGATTGACAACCCGCCGTTCTCTATTTTGGCGAGCATCTGCACATTTTACCTGGAACACGGGATCCCATTTTTTCTGTTTGCGCCGTCGCTGACCTGTTTTGGCGGGCGGAAAGTGTTTAAGCAGATGAACCACATTATCGCGGACTGCCAGATCACCTACGAAAACGGCGCAAGGGTAGAAACATCATTTGTGACGAGCTACAGCGGCGGGATTGTGGCGCAGACCTCACCGGATTTGGCAAAGGCAATCAACCGGGAAAATGACAGGTTAATTAAAGCAAATACAAAAGAACTGCCGAAATATGACTACCCCATGAATGTTATCACCGCGGCCATGATGCAGAGGTATGCAAGATACGGGATAGACCTGAAAATTCGGGCAGATGACTGCATCCAGGTTGGAAGCCTGGACGCACAAAAGCAGGCCGGGAAAAGTATTTTTGGGTCCGGGCTGCTTTTGTGCGAGCGCGCAGCGGCAGAGCGCGCAGCAGCAGTCAGATGGGAACTTTCGGACCGGGAGAAAGCCATCATACAGCAGCTTGGCTAGTACCGTGCGGCGGGCGGCGGCAACAACAAAATGCGCAGGGTGAACTATGCCGCCAACAAGGAGCGCATCAACGCCCAAAAGCGGGCAGCTGATGCGGCGAGGAAAGGCTATACAAATCAGGCCGCAAGTGCTATACTGGACACATCAAATAAGATTGGTGTGAACCAGGACGTGAATTTCGTATGTAAAATTGATCGGTCTCTTTATCGTATAGTAGAGCAGGATCTCGTAACAGATGCGGTCATTATCACAGAGCAGCAAATCCTTCATATTGAGGAGGGCCACCCTGGTGATTATAACCGCTTAGCTGCTCATATACCTGATGTATTGCAGCAACCGGATTACATTTTGCGAGGAAACCGCCCACATACAGCCCTTGTGCTTAAACAAATTTCTACGCCTGAAATGACCGCCGAAGTGGTTTTGCGCCTGAAAGTTTCCGGCGATCCTGAGGAGTATAAAAACTCTATCATCACGATGTGGAATATCAGTCAAAAGCGTTTCCGTCGTCTTTTGCGACAGAGCGAAATACTTTACAAAAAAGAGTAAATGTGCTATACTGTGCATAGGATAAGAGAGGCATTTGAGGTGGTCAATTTCGTGGCAGCCACACGCCGCTGGTAACGACAAGGGCTTTGCCCTGAGAGATGCAGGAGAACGCCACGCCTGCCAAATGCCAATCGATGGGGAACGGTTCAGATGCCGTTCCCCGTTCCTGTTGATAGACCCTTTTAACCACGATGCAAACGCACCGTGGTATTTTTATGCCCATTTTTACGAAAAGGATTCAAGGAGGACGACATGGAACTGAAAGACACTGTAAAAGGCATGATGAGTGACGACTACAAAGAGCGCATGGCAGCCGAGTATCACCAGACCAAAATCCGTTACGAGAAGCTCAAAAAGCTGAACACCAGAATCTCAATGCAAAAATAAATCAAGCCGTCAGACAGGGTCTGTCAGCAAGGCCCCCGCCTAATGAAGCCATGTCTTCCCCCGTCCTCTCCAAAGTGCGAAAATAGTACCATGAAAAAATGTATTTTTGAGAGTAGTCTAAAAAATACAGAAAAGCAGCAAGGATGACCCCATGGAGAAGCACGCATTGGCAGTATCTCCTGACTTATTCCAATGGCAAGTATTCTTCCAGCCGTTGTCGGATCAGGGGCAGGTCCGGCACCAGCACGGACATTCCACGAATGTTCGCACTATAATAACAATCGCTCGCCGGGACTGTGTGGGAGTTTATTGATATCGAAGAAGCCAAGGGGAGCAGCCGGTAGGCTAACGACAATATTTCGCTATCCGTCAAGTCCGTAGTCAAATATGGAAGCGCATTATTCATTAAATCAAAAAGCTCGCTTGCCGGCAAATTCTTGGTCTGTTCATACACAGCCATCAACACTTTTCGCTGACGCTCTGTACGGCCAAAATCGCTATCGATTTTACGGGCACGCGCATACGTCAGAGTCTCCGCTCCGTTCAAATGGTTCAAACCCGCAACGATAGAGGTATCATTACGCTTGTTGATATAATCCGTCTCCGCAGAAGTCAGTTCAATATCTATGCCGCCGACCATATCTATAATCGCCTCGAACCCCGTAAAGTCCGCTTCAAAATTACCATCAATGGAAACACCGAAGTTTTCAGTCAAAGTCGCATCCAGCAATTCAAATCCGCCGAACACATAAGTTGCGTTCAGCCGATTGTCCGAGTATCCACCGGGGATCTGCACATATAGATCTCGTAGAAATGAAACAAGCGAGGTTTCTCCGGTTTTTGGATTGATAGAGCATAAAATCATGGTATCAGATCGTTGACGGCTTTCTCCTTCCCGTCGATCCTGACCAACCAATAAAATGTTGATCCATGTTCTTGATGATGAAAGTCTTTGCTGCTTCTGCATAGGAATTAGCAATCTCGGCCGCCATTTTTGCATCCGGATAGGTAACGGTAATATAAAGGACGCGGGTATCTTCCGGGTTGCTGACGGTCAGCATAGACTGCATTTCTTGATAGGAATAAGGAAGCCCCAATTCCTCAATCACCATTTCATGAACTTCCCATGTTTTGAAAACCTCCTGATAGTCTGCCGTCAGCGCAGTTCCCAATTGAAGGTCTGCCATCTTGATGCCAAAACTGTCCTTGTTCACAATGTAGAGCTTTGATGTTGCGCTGTAGGTCGTCACATTGTTTTTAGCAGCCATGCCCATAAGCGTTCCGCAAAGTACAGCGCTCACCAGCACGACCCAGAATCTTTCCAAAATGCAAAAAAACATTCCGGTCAGATCAACAGTTTCAGGTTCCTTCTTGTTGTTTTTACATTCCCTACTTTCGCCGGATATCTGATCGGTCGCCTTAAGTATTTGCAGAACAGTCGCGGTAACCGTGCTGATCAATTCGCCGTTCGGATCTTGTGCATCGGTTGACTGCTTTTCCTGATTTTTGTTCATCATCCGTTTTTCTCCAATTTAAAGCCGTTTACGCTTTAATACGCAAGCAGCACAGAGCATTAAGCATTGCATCAAACCAATTGATGTGTTTATCATACATTATTCATGATTTAAAGTCAATGTTTTGCATGAATTTTTGCACATAATTGACTTTTCTCGAAGATGCTTCATGTATTCAATTGCGCAAGCATCGCACAGTAGCGAGCTTTAGCAAATCAATTGTGTTTTCTTTCAAGGTATGTTATACTAGCTATACTTACAGGAAAAGGAGCATCTCTATGACCGACTTGAACGCATGCTTCCAAAAACATGGCCTTTGTGCGGAAAATATCCTGTACATTTACCGCAAAGACCGCAAAACAGTCATTCAACGCACGGACGGCAAGCAATTTGCACTGTTCGTACCGGTACACAACGTTCTGTCTGCTTTGCCGGAGAGCGATTTTTTGAGCATCAGCAAGGGAACAGTCGTATGCCGCAGCCACATTGTAAACATCAGCAACGATGGCATTTATACCATGTCGGATGGCCGCACTTTTCAGGGACGCAAGCGCGGCATGAGCAGCCATCGCCGTTTAGGTGCAGAAATAGAGCTGGCCGAAACGAAGCCCCATCCCCTGAGTATGCTGGAAAAATGCAGCCTTCTGGACGATATGCCGTTGGCATTCTGCGTGATAGAGCTTGTCTTTAACGAGGACGGCCACGGCGTGGATTTTATTTTTCGCTACTGCAATGCGCAAATGGCGGTGGTGGAAGGTGTTCCCATAGAAGAAATGCTGAACCGCTCTTTTTACAAGGTGTTCCCCAATGGCGACAAAAAGTGGCTTGTGGCGTATGCGGATGTAGCGCTGAACGGTACAAAGCACACCCTCCACGATTACAGCCCGGAAATAGATAAGTATCTTACCATCCATTGCTATCAGCCCGAACCCGGCTATTGTGCCTGTGTGCTGCAAGTGACGGAGCAATAAATCAGCGGGAAAAGCATCACGGAAATCGATGCGCATCTTGAAACCACTGCTCTGCCGGAAAAGCTTCCTGCACCTTGCTGTTTGTGCGCTCCGCCCCCTTCCTGCCGTCGTTGACTATTTCTGCCTTTAGTATATAGAACTGTTCACGCATTTCAAGCCGTTTAGCACGAAAGCCTCATTCTGTCACGAAATCGGACTTTTCCGCTGTGACGGTGCTGAACCGTTGTGACTTTCGTTACACAGTTCTTCTGATAAAGTTTCGGACACACAGCCGTTTGGAACGAGCCGGAATTGTCTTTTCCAAAGCACATCATAAGGAGCTATTGCAAAGTCATGACTCCCGGCTAAGCCGGGGGCTTGAGTAAAACCTATTTGCTTCGCAAAACCGCTCGTGCGGTTGTACGCCGCACGCGGCGTACATTGTTCGCTCCCCGCTTTCGCTCACGCTCAATCGTGGCCCCTGCTCACAAACCCGCAACCATTTTTAGCGACCAGTCCCCGCGAGACGAACACGAGCGCTTGCGCGAAGTGCGAGTCCGTCCCGAAGGGAATGGTGCAGCAAAAAAGCCGCAACATTTGTTGCGGCTTTTCTTGGTGCACCATCGGGGACTCGAACCCAGGACCCACTGATTAAGAGATATGGTATCCTTGTTCCCTATCTTTCCACAACTTTGCAAATCGTTGATTTTACGCGATTTTAATAGGATAATTTAGGGCTTTGCTCCCCCTCGTGCCTTAATTTGCCCTATCTTTCCGCGTCATACTTGAGCAGAACTTGAGCAAGATTCCTTGAGCATATTCTCCAAACTTGCTTGTACTCGTCCAATCGCTTCAATCTGGGTGCTATCAAATACCTTGGCATAGATGTTCAGCGTTGTCGAAACATTCGCATGGCGCAGAATCGTCTGCACCGTTTTGGGGTCTGCGTGTGTCCGAATCAACAGCGTTGCACACAGGTGCCGCAGCGAGTGTACCGTGACATGCGGCAAGCCGTTGCGTTCCGTCAGCTTATCCAGCCATTCATTGATTGTGCTCGGATTTAGCGGCGTGCCATCATCTCCAACGAACAGACATTCCCACTCGCCGCGCCATGCGTCACCATACATTGCCTTGTGCTCGTTCCACCACTGGCGGTATTCCGCAAGAACTTCTGCCAGCATAGGCGACAACGGCAAGTCCGCTTTGCTTTCCTTGGTTTTCAGTTTGCCAAGAATAAGCCCCTCGCCACTCTTTTCTTTGAGCTGCTGCGCCACATGTACAATGCCCTTGCCTAAATCCACGCTGCCCCACGTCAAGCCACACAGTTCACCCTTGCGCAATCCCAGATAAATCAGAATCAGCAGCGCCGTTTTGACGCGAATATCCTTCTCGCGCATGACGGCGCGAATGAAACGAGCGCTTTCTTCCTCGGAAAACACATAGATTTCCGCGTCAATTTTCGGCGCACGAACGGCGTCAATCGGGTTATCGGTCAGCAGCTTGTGCTTTTCCGCGTAGTGGCAGACCGCGCGCAAAAAGCGATGCACGCCATTGATGGTCGTGCTGGAATAGGGTGATTTCCGCACTTCCAGCTTGAACGCTTTATCCACAGCGCATTGCAGCACCTTTGCCATTTTATCCGCACTTTCCAGCGATACGCGGCAGCCCTTGCAGGCAATCTGCACCGTGTCAATGCACAAGCCCGCCTTTTCCGCAAGTACCTTGTAGGTCATGCCCTTTTCTTTGCGGATTTTATCAAGCTCCGTTGCCGTCACACAGTACGTCCGCTTGGCGTCCGGTTCCCGCATGTCGGCATAGATACGCTCGATTTGATAGGCTTTCAGTGCCGAAATCGGCATATTGCCGATATCGTCCTCCACAACGCGCAGCATATACTCGTACCACTCTTTTGTCTTGTACTCCATTTCCGTGTTGCGAATATACTCGCGCGCCACATCGGACAGCTTCGTTCTGGCATCAAGCGCAACGCGTCCCTGCTTCACTTCGTTTTCAAAAATTACCGCCTGCCGTTTTGCTTCTTTTTCAGCGGCCTTTGCGGTCATCCCTGCGGGCGGCTGCCACGTTTTGGAGCGTGTCCGCTGTTTTCCATCGGCGCTCTGGCTCAAGAACACCCGGAACTGGTATACCGTTGTTCCTTCGCTTTTCGTGCGTTTTGTAATATTCATGTTATTCTCCTAATAATAAGCGCCCGTCCTGACACCAGAACGGGCGCTGCGTAAATTATGCGCTGACAGTCAGATAGTCCATCAGATTCTGCCAAGATACCAAAATTTTACGCCCGGTGCGGACGGCAGGGAGCTTCTGCTCCTCTACCCAACGGCGCAGGGTCTTTTCCCCCACGGGAATGCCCTCCTCCCGGCAGCGCGCGGCAGTGTTGCGGATGGTTGCAATATCAGCGTATTTCTTGTTGGTGTTTTTCATGGTAGATACCTCCTAATATAGATAGTGAGATACCACCACATCGCAGCGGCTGTGCCCCATCTGCTGGGATACCGCCAGTAAGATACCTTTATCGTAGGCTTGCCCTTTGCGTTCCGCTCTGCAATAGTACATGTTCCCCGTTGCTGTACCCCGTTCCGCAAAATAGCGGTACAGGTCTTGCGCGTACTGTGCTCGCAGATAATGCAGCGGCATATCCTTGGGCAGCGCCGTCAGCGGCAGCAGGTATTTGCTATTGCTGGGCTTTGCACTGTACTTGGCGAAGATTTTCCGCACACGGTCTGCATAGTCGGGCAGTACAAGCGCGTCGCGCTCTTTTCCACCCTTCTCACGCAGGTGCACACGCAGGTTTCCTTCCGTATCTGTTCGCAAACCGTCCGCCGTCAAGCCCCGCAAGCCGCCCCGCCGGGCACCACAAGCACGCGCCAATAAGCGGGCGTCCTCGTGGTGTTCGGCGTGGTAGCGGTCATTGCTTGCGCTTAGTGTTCGCCCCCGCGTTATATCGGCGCGGTGGCGTATCGGCAGGCTTTCGACCCCGAACAGTTCTTGATAAGGCTGCGCGTACACGGCGCACAGTGCATAAACCCTCGTGCGTATCGTCCACGCTGACAGGTTCCGTGCTATCATGTCCGCGTAATAGGCTGGCAAATGCTCCTTGCATTCGGCAAGGTTGCGGCAGCCGTATCGCTCGGCAATCCAGCACAGCGCTGTCTTGGCTTGTCTTGCATAGGTCGTTAGCGATGTGGTAGCGTATAGCCCCGTGATGGTCTTGTACGCGGTATGGTTATCCTGCGCTGCTTTGCGCGCGGCCTGTTTGTCTTTGTGCTTGCTCTGGCCGCGTTTATCACGCAGTGCCAGTGCCTCGTGCACCTCATGGGTCAGGCGCTTTTGCACACGATGGGAAATCATACCGGGTACACCTCATTTTTCGCGGGGGCTAAGGCTACCCACCACTCTTGACCGTATCACCCCACGGCACGGGCCTGTAAGGTTTAGGACAAGCCAAGGACGATTGCACGCTCGTCCAAGGAAAGCGCGCCCGAACCGTTCGGGCAAGGATGCTGTATCTGCTGCCTTAATGCAGATACTGCAATACATAAAATTGCGTCAATGCGTTACAATGTACTTACCAGCAGTGCGTACTGCCGGGCTGTCGGGCTGCAATATTTCTTGCGGGTCGCCACGCACCGTGCCAACGTACTGGCGGCGGCGCTGTGGGCAGACCCGATTGCAAGCTCCAATGTTACGGGGTACGGTATCGCCGCAAGGCGGTGCCGTATTTCTGTGATTTTGCGCCTGCTGCCCTTGGGCGGGCATTCCTGCCGTAAAGCTGCAAGCGCTGTCGGGCTATCCATACATAACATGGCTTCATCCATGCCGTGCAGGTAGCACAACCCCTGCACGGCCAGTTTGACCGCCTGCAAGGATAACCCCTTGTTTGTTTTTACTTTCTGGGCCATGGCTTTCACCAACCGCCCGTTTTCATCTATCACCACATATGCGGTTGCTGCTGCCCCCGTTATGCGGTCCTGATATTCACCAACGTACACCCGGCAGGTCATGCTTTTGCCACCGCCTGCCGCTTATAATTTTTTCGCTGGACGTTTTGTTTGCGCGCCAGTATTTCATCTGCTTCTTGCTCCGCTGCCGCCGCAGCAGCTCTGACTGCGGCAAGCATTGTTGTTACTTCCTGTTCCGTTAATTCCATCTGCTCAATGTGGTAATATTCGCCGCAGGAGCAGATATGCCCTTCTGCATCCCGTTCCCCTAAAGTGCAAGTAATCGAGAACATCGCTCGATGCTCCGCCGTTGGTGTTACCAACAGCGTCCGCACATAGCCATAACCATCTTTGCGGTATCCCTTTTCCGCACACTTTTCAGGGCTGATAATATCTACCGCGGTCAGTGTTACATTTCCTTGTGGTACATCCTGTTCCATTGCCATCAATCGGTCATTTTTAACTTTGCAGCATAATTTTTTAACCTTATCTCCATCTGCAATATGCTGCAATCTAATCATCACCGCCCCTGCAAGATAGGCAGGCAGCACATATAGTGTGCTATCATTGCGGCTGACAGTAAAGATGGGCTTTGCGTGGGGTGCGGCCTGTGACTGTTTGTAGTTCGTTTTCATTGTTTTTGCTCCTTACGTTTGTTATTATTTTTATGAAATAAAAAAGCGCAAGCCAAACAGACGCACATTTCGGTGCGTTTATTCAGCCTGCGCTTTTATACCGCAGGGTACACCTTGCACAGAGTATGGCAAGGCATAGTTGTATCAATAAATTTGGTGGTTATGCCTTTACAGCATAATTGTTAATCGTTCGGCTTGCGCCGTTTATGTTATCTATCTACATTTTTTATTGTATGCTGTTCGCACAGCCCGTCAAGGATAATATCAAAAAAATTTTATTTTTTTATCCATTATTTTTTCATCCTATCATCGCAGTAAATCAAAAAATGGCTGTCTGATATCAGACAGCCACTTCACTTTTTTCAAAAAATTCCAGCTATATTTTAACTGATAATAATTCCTATACAGCAACGAAGAGATGTCAACACAATGCGGCTGCTCTTTCTTCATCTGAGCAACTATTGTCGGCACGACCTTCGATTACCTTACCGCCATTTGCACCGCTGCCGTCGGTGTAGTCGCGATTATCAGGCTGAGGCTCTGCGGGAGCCGGGTCAGGCTGCGGGTCCGGTGCCGGTGCTGGGGCAGGGGCGGGCTCACTCGGCTGAGCAGGTGCCGGATTACTCGGAGCGGCAGCTGCTGCTCCGCCGTTCGAACTGCCGCCCGCGTTGGAGGAGCCGCCGGTGTATCCAGAGTTGCTCTTGCTGGAGGTCTTAGTGTTTGCGGGAGCGACTACTTTTTTGGCCTGCACAGTTACTGCATACACTGCACTCGCGTCGGGGTTGCTGTCACTCACAGCAGTGATGGTCGCAGTACCAGGGGCAACGGCCGTAATCTTACCTTCAGAGTCAACAGTTGCAATTGCCTCATCGCTGGAGGACCAAGTCACAGAAGCATTGGTTACCGTATCGGGAGTAACGGTTGCGATGACAGTGACAGTGTTACCTACCGTGAGGACACCCTCCGTTTTATCGAGGGTAATACCCTCAACATTCGTTGTAACGGTAACCTTGGTTTCAGCTTTCAGGTTCTCGGGAACAACGCCGAACGCGGAATCCATTGCTGCCAGGTCTTCGGGCATTGTGGCCACGCTGTCGTCAACTTCTTCAGAATCTGCTGCTTCAACCACGACAGCACTCAGCTCAGAGGCTTCAGCGTCTTCGGCTTTCGCAGTGACATAGGTTGTGATGGTGCATTCGCCGTTGGCCACCGCAGTCACCTTACCGGTTTCATCGACGGTAGCAACAGATTCGTCACTGGACTCGTATGCGAGCTTGACATCAGTTGCGTCTGCGGGAACTAGCTTAGCGTCCAAGTCCTTGGTGTTCTCGCCATTGGTGACGAGGTCAATAGACTCAGGTGCCACGACACCGGTGGGAGTGACGACAACTTTGATGTGAGTGCTTGCGGCGATATCGGCGTCCTTTACGGAAGCCGTAACGTCCGCCTCACCGGCCGCCACTGCAGTGACAGTACCGGTCTCATCGACCGTTGCAACACTCTCATCGGAGGAGGTCCACTCAATGGTGAGCTTCTCGGCGGCCTTGGCTACTTTTTCGTCGGTCTCTGCGCTTTCACCGGTAGCTGCGGTCTCAGGAGTTACGGCAGGTGCTTCGTCGGTGCCGAAATTGACCGGCAGAACCACAGTTTCGCCTTTCTCAACGGTAACTACGTCGGGAACCGCGATGTTCGTGATTTTCACGCCGCACCCTGCCAGCGCCACCGCCATGATAATAGCGGTGGCCGCCAGAACAATTATCTTTTTCTTCATTGGTTGGTTTATCCCTCCTGAACAAAATAGTGATAAAGTGAATTATATACTTTATCCTGTGTTTCTGCATTCCAACGCGTATATTTATCGTCTGGATAATCCGCATCCGCCACACTGGTCAACTTCCACGCGGATGTAGGAACGCCGTCCCGTACTTGCACGATTGTCGGCGCGCCGAGACGCTTTTCACCAACAGGCAGCGCATTTCCTTCGGAATCTGTGACCGTGTAATCCACCGTATACTCGTCCAGCCACACCAACAGTTCCGGGTAGCCTTCTCCTGCCGGGGTCGTCAACACTGGCACTCCCGTCGCCGCATCATAGGTATAAACATCCCGGTACTTGTCAAGTGTACAGTAATACAGACTTGTATCTGTCGCTTCGGCAGCGTCCAGCAGCTCCGGCATCAGGTTGCGGCAGTATGGGCAGGTCGGATACGCCAGCACCAATATGCCGTCTTGCAGTGTACAGGCTTCCAATGCTGTCACTCCCTGCACGTTGGCATATGCCGGAACGGTGATTGCCTGCAATGTGTGTTCCGAACCAGCAGGCTTGCCGTTATAGCTCTCATACTCTCTCTTGAGCGTCATACCTGGCGACAGCCCCCACAGGAGCACGCCGCCGGTAATGGCTGCCAGTACCGTACCTGACAGTACCTTGCGGGTCAGTTCAAACATAATCCGCCAGCTTTCCTGTTTTTTATTATTATAACATAATCAGTCCCGCAATGAAAGACCATATAAAGTCGTTGCTTGTGCTTTTTCTTATCTATACTAACTATAGACTTTATATGGGCGGGGGATGAACACCATGGATACGCAAGCACTGGTTGCCATGCGCATACAGCAATTATGTGCCGAGCATGGTTATAATCTAAATCAGCTTGCGCGTTCCTGCGGTGTTCCTCCGTCAACTGTTAAGAACATCATCCACGGTGCAAGCCATAATCCCGGCATTGTCACCATTAAGCTGCTGTGTGATGGTTTGGGCATTTCGCTCTATGATTTCTTCAACACCGACGATTTCAGGCAACACGAGCAGGAACTAAAATAAGCGCTGGACTTTCTGCGGTCACAGCGCATTATTTTTTATTCTTCAATATCTTGAAAAATAGCAGACAATAAAATATCTGTATCCGCTGTATCAGGCAGCACATATGTTTTGCCGTATACGACTTTCCCATCTTTTTGCTTATGCCGGTAGGAATCTACTGCCAGAGCTTCAATTTTATCCTGCATAGCCTGCGTACACGGCACGGCTTTCAATTTCTGCGGGCGTCCAACATTGCGGCTCGCATAATATAGGTGCTGCCCCTTTTGGCGGTACTCTTGTGCTCTATCAAGACTTTTGAGAAGATAACGCAACAGCTTGCGCAAGTCTGTTATGCTTTCCAACAAATTATAGCCGTACTTTCTACTGTATGCAGGGATTTCTGCTGCTTTCCTGCCATTCATCACAATGGCTTTTGCACTGTGCGGACAGCCTTTTTCGCCGATTTTCCATTCATGCACGGCTTGTGGCGGCACATTGGCTAACAAACCATGTACATGTAATGGATTTTCTTCTTTGCTTTCGCTCGCTTCCGGAGGTTCTGGTACAAGCAGCCATTTCATATCCGTTGCTTTATATTTATTTTTGATGCTTCTCAGGCACTTAATGCACAATCCTGCCGTATCGCCGTTATATTTTGCAAGTTCTCGGCAGTCTGGTGCAACGGTAAAGGTTGCAAACCAGTCCCATTGATTGCATTGCGCAATGTCCTCAATATTTCGCTTGGCTCTTGCAATGCTTTGGGCGTGTCGCTCCTTTTCCACCGCTGCCTGTATTTCTGCATTGACAGGGGTGGCTTTCTCGCGCTTACGCTTTGTCTTGCGTGGCCTTTGCCCCTCTGCCATTACACTCACCCGCACAGACCCCGGCAATATTTTTCCACTAACTTTCACTTTATCATCTCCACTCAAAGCCGATTACATCCAAAAGTGTTACCTGTTATCTAGTGCCCAACGCTCCGTCAGTACGGGGCATTTACGGGTTGTTTCCGGGCTTCTTCACCGGCCACCATTCGGGGTGACATTCCCACAGTTCAGGGTGGTATTCAAAGAACGGCCATATAATTTTCCCGTCCTTTACCTCTAACACCGTGCAAAAGCGGTGCTCATTAACGCCATACCATTCCTGCGGATTTTCTGGATTTTCCATATTCAAACAATTCATTTCTCCCAGCTCCTTTCACTTGCTAATATTCATTATTCGGGATTCGCAAGCGCCTGCAAGTGTTTTCGCAAAAATTTTTGAAAATAAAAAAACACAGGTTATCCTCGTAGTGGTGGCATCACCAATACGGGGTAACCTGTGTTCTCTGGTTCGCTGCTCAAATTGTTGTGTTTTGGGTGCTCTTTTCCGCTTTCCCTCTTTTGTCCTAATCTGCCGTAATTTTCCCTATTCTGCCCTAACTCGGCACTTCCTCGGTGCTACTTGAGCAGAACTTGAGCAAGCGCCAAAATCAGCACAAAAAGAAAACCGCCTAGGCTGCCATAAAAGGCTTACCTAAGCGGTTTTTCTTTGGTGCACCATCGGGGACTCGAACCCAGGACCCACTGATTAAGAGTCAGT
>ERZ1034976.1040-NODE-1040-length-23126-cov-4.009926_pt1 | contig 23126 bp, 17 predicted proteins | sample MGYA00520623_ERZ1034976 | MGnify/ENA primary metagenome ERZ1034976 (study PRJEB33766, sample SAMN09781774) | gut metagenome | biome: gut microbiome | host: Homo sapiens | place: Madagascar | study: EMG produced TPA metagenomics assembly of the PRJNA485056 data... | reverse complement strand
CAGACGAAAATGGGACGAATCTTTTTTGGTGTTCTGTGTGATGGTATGGGTGGCTTGTCGAATGGAGAACTGGCCAGTGCGACCGTGATACGGGCGATGGAACAGTGGTTTGAGACAGACTTTCCTCAATTACTTGTGCATACAATGGATGCAGAGGAAGTGTTGGAAAAGGTAAAAAATGACTGGCACGTAATTGCCAACGAACTGAATGTGCAGCTGGCCCGGTATGTTGAGGGAACCGGAAAACGGATGGGAACAACGATTGTAGCACTGCTTCTGATCAAAGATCAGTATTTTATTATGAATGTAGGGGATTCAAGAGCTTATGCTCTCAGCAATCAGGTTTATCAGCTGACGAAGGATCAGAGTCTGGTGCAGCAGCAGATTGATATGGGACTGGTTCGTCCGGAGGATGCGGAGAGACATCCGCAGCGAAATGTGCTGTTGCAGTGTATTGGAGCATCGCAGGAAGTACTTCCGGACTTTTACAGAGGAACGGTATTTCCGGGAAGTCTTTTCCTTTTGTGCAGTGACGGGTTCCGTCATGAGATCAGTGAACAGGAACTGTATATGCAGTTACAACCTTCTGCATTGACAACAGAAGAAATGATGAAAGAGCGGCTTGTATATCTGACAGAACTGGTGAAGTCCAGAATGGAGATGGATAATATCTCTGCTGTTGTGATGAAAGCTGTGCAGGAGGGGTAAAGATGCTGGAGATAGGATCTGTCATAGATGGAAAATATAAGATACTGAACCAGATCGGTAAAGGTGGAATGAGTGTCGTATACCTGGCCTTGAATGAACGTGCCAATAAGACATGGGCGATCAAAGAGGTCAGAAAAGATGGCGTTCAGGATTTTGCCACGGTCAAACAGGGACTGATCGCGGAGACCGATACATTAAAAAGGTTAAATCACAAATATCTGCCGAGTATCATTGACGTAATTGACGATGAAGATACATTCCTGATCGTTATGGACTATATCGAGGGAAAATCCCTGAATAAAGTTCTGAAAGAAAGTATGGAACAGACGGGACTACCGATTGGAATCGAAGATGTACTTTCCTGGGGTATCCAGTTGTGTGATGTACTGAATTATCTGCATACCCGGGAGAAACCAATCGTATACCGCGATCTGAAACCATCGAATATCATGTTGCGGCCGAACGGGGAGATCACACTGATCGACTTTGGTACCGCAAGAGAATTTAAGATAGAAAATATTGAAGATACGACAAGTCTTGGTACACCCGGCTATGCGGCACCGGAACAGTACGGAAGTCAGGATCATAAAGGAAAGGCACGCCCGGAGAGTGATATTTACTGTCTGGGAGCGACGCTGCATCATCTGATCACCGGACGGAATCCGGCAGCAACGCCGTTTAATTTTCCGCCGATCACGCAGTGCAGAACAACATTGTTAGAAGAGACACCGCGAGAGCTTCGAAACGAACTGCTTGGTCTGGAGATGATCCTTACCAAATGTACACAGCAGGAACCGGAACAGAGGTATCGAAGCTGTGCGCAGTTACAGTATGATCTGGAGCATCCGGAAGAACTGGGACTGCCGTACCGGCGAAAGTTAAAAAATAAGATGCTTGCATTCTCTGTGAGTGTCGGTCTTGCAGCTGTTATGGGTGTTGGTTCTCTGACTGGTGCGGTCCTGGCTAAGAAAACAGAGACATCCGGGTACGATTATTATGTGGAGAGTGCTCAGACAGCATCTATGCAGGATAAACTTACTTATTATAAGAAGGCAATCGCGCTGAATCCGGAAGCGGAAGATGCATGGCTTGGTTTGGTGAACGCTGTGGGGGAAGATAATGAATTTACCTCCGAAGAGGACAGTTATATTCTTTCCATATTAAGTTCCAGGGATAACGGCAGATCGAAAGATAATAAAACATTATTCCAGAAAAACGAAGCAGGGTATGTGCGGTTTGCTTATAACATGGGCATGCTTTATTACTACACCGAAGGAACGGGACAGAATAAAGCTTCGGCCGGAGGCTGGTTCGACATCGTGAGTAAAGCAGATCTGAGCAATCTGGATCTTGGAGAAGATGAGGACAAAAAGACAGCCTGGAAGACACGTTCGGATATTCTGGGCAAGATCAGTGCTTACAACAGTAAGATCGGACAGACGAATCAGGCGGGAGACGCACAGGTTTCCTATAAGGATTACTGGGATGATCTGATGGGACTGATGAGTGATAACATCGCAGGTCAGGACAACGTTATCACAGAACTTCGTCTGTATAATGAGATTGTATATCAGATCTGTACTCATTATGATGCGTTCCGGGAGGCAGGGCTTACTCAGGAAGAAATGAAAGAAGCACTGAATCGGATCACAACGGCGGTAAACGCGGCTGATGTGACGGATAATCAGGTAGCGAAAGAACTGAAGGACAATATTCTGGATGCTGCGGCTATCGGAGAAAAGCAGATTCAGGCGATGTTTGCAGCAAATGCAGTGACATCAGAAGATACACCTTCTGAAGGAGGTGAGGAATGATGACAGTAGTAGCAACAGCTGTACAGGGATTTGAAGAGAGATATACATTTTACAGAAATATTTTTCTGTACTGTGGAATCGCAGCTCTGGTTTTTCTGGCAATTGCCATCATTTTATTTTTAGTATTAAAGATTCCACAGGTATTCGGTGAACTGACCGGAAGAACGGCAAGAAAAGCCGTGGAAGAAATGGCAAGTGGCGGAACACCGACGGTAAAGAAAAAGACAGATAAAAAGTCCAAAGGAAAGAAAGAAACGAAAAAACCGGCAACCGGAACAGCACCGAAAAAACAGGTTTACAGTGATCTGATCGGGGAAAATGATACACCGGTTCGTCTGGTTACACACGATGATATACCGACACCGACGCTGATGCCAAGGAGAGAGGAAGAAACCAGTATTCTCAGCGAAGGTGAGACAGAAGTGCTTGGCGTGGGAATAACAGAGACTGAGACAGAAGTGCTTGGTACAGGAATGACGGAAGCTGAGACGGAAGTACTCGGCGGCAGTCAGAGAATGACCGGGACAGAATCCGAAACAACGGTTCCTGGAGCAGTGGAAGCGGAAACCGATATCCTGCAAATGCCGGAAACACAGGTTACACCTGAGGAAGCAGATTTCGTGGTAGTACGAAGTATCGTGGAGATCCATACGGATGAGGTGATCGAACGATGAAAAAGAGGAAACAGAAAGCCCTGAAATATCTGGGATTATCCATTGTGTGTTTCGGGCTTCATGCATGTTCGATCTTTCTGGAACCCTTCGCGGTAAACAGTGAGAATAAGGTGGCGGCCGGAGGATATATTCTGGGAGTACTCTTCTGGGTAACACTTCTGGCGGGAGCGGTTCTTTTTGGGGTCTGTTGGAAAATTATTTCCAAAATTTCTGGTTATCAGGAGTGGAAACAAAAGAAAGTTATTGGTGTGTTTGGATTCTTCCGAACACCGCCGGCACGGATTATGGATCCGATTCTGCTGGTATCCTTCGCCCTTACTATCGTGGGAAATCTGACGGGAAGCATCCCGGAAGGTGTTCTTCTGGCAGTTATGGCGATCATGTTATTTACTTTTTATCTGCACATGATAGTAAATGGCAGAATTTACAGATATATGACAATGAGTGAAAGGAAGGAAAAGAAAAGTGAAAAAGAAGGGAATTAAAAGAGTACTGGCCTTTCTTCTGGCTGTAGTCTTCGCTTTCTCGACCTGTATGACGGCCGGTCCGTATACGGTACAGGCGACAGAAGCCGGTCAGACAGGAAGCGGTGAAGAAGGGACCGGAAGCAACCCTGACCAGGGAGGAACGGTTGACGAGAAGCTTTCGGTGAATGTGGTGAACAATGCATCGATAGATATTGGACCCGGTTTGAGCGATGTTGATCTGAAACTTACTTATAATAATGGAAGTGAAGCATCACTTACGATCGGAGAAGATCAGATAGGTACAACGGTAAGCACAGATATTTCTTATGAAGCGTTTGCAGCCGGTACTTATGAAGCGGTAATCAGCGATGCCAATGGATTATATAATGTGACAGCTGAGACAGGAACCGATGACGCAAGCAAAACATTAACAATTACAATTACCGGACTCAGTGTGAAAACAGATGATAACAGTATTTCAGGAGCAGCAGATGATACGGTATATGCAGCAGATGAAAATACATTTTTTGTAGTTGGAAGCTGGGCAAATTATATTGATACCTGGGAAATCAGAGACAGTGCTTCCGGTGCAAAAAAAGAAGAAAATGGAAAAAACTGTAAGGTAACAACTTCCAGAGGAAGCCAAGACGGAGCTCCGGCAGCGTTTACAATTGTGGCAAAAGTCGGTGCACAGGAGATTGCAAGCAAACTGGTTACGGTAAAAAGAAGACCGACAAGTTTGAGTGTAAGTTCCGGAGAAGAGAATGGATGGCTGTTCAGTAAAGAAGTAACATTTACATTTACTTTAAAATCGGGCGATACTTTGGTAGAAAATCGAACCATTACAGGAAATTACCCGGAAAATAATGGAACAACAACATTCAACTGTGTGACAAATAAAAATGGCGAGGCTACACAGACAGTTAAACTGAAAAAATGGCAGAAAGAACTTGTAATAACAGGAAATTTTGCGGGAGACGATATATATGAACCGGCAGAGATTCTGGGCAGATATGCATTAAATAAATATACCGGAAAAATTCTGTTTGAGGGAGAAACAAATCCTAATAAATATTCCTCTAAGAACCCATTAGTGGTGACATATGGAACAAAGGACACGGAACTTCCGATTACACTGTGTGATACAAATGGGCAGAGCGTAGAAAAAGACGAGAATGAGAATGTGGAAATTGTGGATGCAGTTTCTGAAAATTCTGCACTTGTAGTTGTTTCAGCAGATAAAACAACCAAAACGGTAACCATTACTCCGAAGAGAGCATTTACCCAGCCTGTAAAAGTAACAATTACCGGTCAGACAACAAACTACAAATTTTCAAGAGATATTTATGTAAAGGTAGATCCATATCCGCTGACGATCAAAGAAGACAGTGTTCATGTATTTGCTCCGGGAAAAGTAAATGTGGAAGGAGCGGTTGAAGGCGAGAAAATCTATGATGGTACAACGAAAGTAGATGTAAAAGCCACACTGGAAGCGGTAGAAGACGATAAATATACGCCAACGGATGCAGCTAAAAGTGATATTGATGCTTATAAAGAAGTTATTTTCAAAAATTATGACAGTAAGCTGAAAAATGTTGCGGAAAACGAAGCTGCACCGAAGATGTACTTCAAACCGGAAACTCTTAACAGCAATGTAGAATTTGTCAGTGCAAGTGCTACAGATATTGCAACTTTTACAAATAACTATAAGATTCAGGATAAACATCCATCGATTGAAAAAGAATTAATAATTCAGAAACGAACGCTAAAACTTTCTGTTGCAGATACAAGCCGTGGTTTCCGCGATCTGGATTATACAAGAGCACTGGATGTACTGATTTCCGTGAACGCAACTACGGGAGAAACAGGATTTGTTACAGGGGAAGGAACGAATTTAACAGGATTCAAATTCCCGAACGTAGTAGATACAACCGCCACGGATCTGAATGCAGAAAATGTGAAAACAAAAGATACTGCAAGTTATGGTGCGCACACAGGTGCTTTAAAATTGCAGGCGGATGATCAGACAAATCCGACAAATAACTATAAGTTTGATCTGATTGATTATACAAGCGGAAATGTAACAATCACAGAAGAAAAAAATGTTGAAGGCTATGTGTCTGTCAGAACAGACAGTATACATGCATATGAAGCAGAGGATAGCACACGTTACTATGGAAAAGATGCGAATGTCAAGTTTGCGCTGACAGGTGATTATAATGTGATCTATTCCTGCGATGAAAACGGTCAGAATGCGAATAATATCAGTGAATCTGGTCTGAGCCTGATCGGTGAAACAAAAGATATTGATCGTTATTTCTACCTGACCAATGAAGTAAATGGAGCAACCATCGCGAAAACACAGGTGTTCAGACTCCATTTCTTATATGATGAAACAGCTCCGAACTGTAATCAGATTGCATTTGGTAATCAGGGTGGCGTAGTTTCCAATCTGGAACAGGCGATTACTTTTGGTATTTATAAAAACCATACCATCGAAGCAACCGTAACACTCAGCGATGACAGATCCGGTGTCAACGGAATGGCTTACTTTGTAGCTAACACTGCTACAGATAAAAACTATAAAGATCTGCTGACAAAAGATGATTATGCAGAAGCACTGGCAAACGAGCACTTTACGGATGCCGGAAAACCAGACGAAAACAATACATGGACGATAAAAAATATCGGCAAACTGAAAGATGGCGAGACATTTGAGTCCAATAACTACATCGTCTTTGTGAAAGCAAAAGACAATGTAGGAAATGTAAAAATTTATGGATCCAACGGTATCGTTCTGGAAAACCTGCATGATATCTCTGTAACTTATACAGAATCGGCAGACGGAACAGTAAACAGAAACACGTGGACAGATGGTATTACCTATTATTCCGGTAATGCAGACCTGAACCTGAAAGCAGAAGAGAACGCGGCAGATCCAAAATTCTATTCCGGACTGGAGCAGATGGGATATCAGGTATCTTATGCATACGGAGACGGAAGCAAAGAAACCAAAGATCAGGAAATTGTAAAGAATGAATATCCGGATAAAGTATCACTGGAAGAACTGCAGAAATACTGCACGATCACAAAAGATCTGCAATTTACAAATGATCCGAAACGCTCACAGGTAATCACAGTTACCGCTGCAGCAGCAGATACAAAAGACAATGCGGGTAACACTATGGATACCGATGCAGTACATACTCTGGTACTTGACTCTGTAAGCCCTGTAGTGACATCTTCCTGGGCGCAGGTGAATAACAACAAAGAATTCCGCCATGGGAAATATGCAAACAGCAATGTAACTTATGAAGTTACTGTACAGGAACGTTTCCTGAAAGATCTGATTGTAACCATTAATGATAAAGATTATACACTGGATCAGCTGGAAGCACAGAAAGATACATTGGGTATCGGAACAATCACAAAAGATGCAGCAGCTGATATTACAAAGACAACAGATAAAACACTGTATCATTTTACTCTGATCTTTGATAAAGATGGTGATTACAAAGTAAAAACAACAGCAACTGATGCAGCAGCCAATATCGGAAGCGATAACGAATTTACATTTACCGTCGATACCGTAGCACCGGAACTGGAAGTAACTTATACTGCATACAACAAAAATCAGACCACTTCTTTACTGGATCCGTCTAAAGGACGTGCTTATGCAAACGAAGCAGTAGATTATGTAACAGCAACAGCAGTTATGACAGAGAGAAACTTCTCTGCAGAAGATGTGGTTGCCGTTGTCAAAGCAGTAAACAGTCAAAATGCAGATGTGTCTGTTGTTGACTATGCAGCAGCGATTAAAAACAAATGGAATGATCTTGGAGAGGTAAGCGGTTCCGACAATCGCCACAGATATACAATTACCCTCCCGGTAATTAATATCGATGCAAATTACGATTTCACTTACGATTACACCGACCTGGCTGGAAACCCGTTAAAAGCGACTGTAAAACAGGCAGTAACTCTTGACCGTGTAAGACCGGAAGGAACTGTTACCGTAGAAGATCTGGTAAATGGTTCTATATCTCAGGTATGGAACAAACTGTTAAATACCATCACATTTGGATACTTCGGTAAAAACAGTGTACGCGCATCCATGACCAGTGAAGATGAGACCGCGGGTGTTGCAACAACCCAGTATCTGGTATCTCAGAAAGCACTGAGCCGCGCAGATCTGGAAAAACGGACCGACTGGACCGGATATTCTGCTAAGATTTCTCTGGCAGCAAATCAGCATCTGGTGGTATACGAAAAAATTGCGGATAAAGCAGGAAATATCGAGTTCTTCAGCACCGATGGAGTCATCGTGGATAACACGAACCCGACACCGACGGTAACAATCACACCGACCACTCCGGCATGGGGTAAAGGGGTATACAGTGCAGGGGACAATCCTGGATTTGATGTGCGTGTGGAAGATCCGGTAGTGAATGATGCATATTCCGGACTGAAAACCATCACCTACCGTATCGTAAACGGAACCACCGGCTATACAGAGAGCGGTACACTGGCTAATTTAGCCAAAGAAACCCATCAGCAGGTATGGACCGGACATGTAAATATCAACCCGAACCAGTTCTACTCCAACGATGTACAGGTAAGTGTATACGCGGAAGACTGGTCCACCAACAGTGCGACTTCTCAGACTGCAACACTGAAAGTCGACAACAAAGCGCCGATCGTAAGCTTCAGTTTCGATAAGAGCGACGTACATAATGGAAAATATTACAAGAATGATAAGACACTGACGATCACCGTAGACGAGAGAAACTTTGATCCGTCTTACTTGCCGAGAGTAACTTCCACTACAGGTGGCGGATACAGCATCAGCGGATGGAGCCATAACGGAGAAATCCATACGGCAACCGTTACCTTCTCCGGCGACAGTGATTACACCGTAAGCTATGACTGCTATGATCTTGCAGGAAACAAATCCAATACGGAAAACTTGGAAGAGTTCACTGTAGATAAGACCGTTCCGGTTATTAAAGTTTCCTATAATAATAACAGCGCACTGAACGGCAATTACTACAAAGCAGTAAGAACAGCAACGATCACCGTAACCGAGCATAACTTTGATCCGTCCAAGATCACGGTATCCACAACGGCTTCCGCAGGCGGAGCACCTGGCGTGAGCGGGTGGTCCAATAACGGAGATACCCATACGGCAAATGTAGTCTTCAACCATGATGCGGATTACACCTTTACAGTCAGTGGATTTGACCTTGCGGAAAATAAAGCGGCAGATTATGCACAGGATAAGTTCACAGTGGATCTGAAGAATCCGGAAGTGAAGATCACCGGTGTCAAAGATAAATCTGCAAACAACGGTACTGTAGCACCACATATCAGCATCTCTGATACAAACTTTATTGCGAGTGGTGTGAAAGTTACACTGAAGGGTGCCAACAGAGGAGATGTGAAGATCGATTCTCTGGCAAACATCACAAGCAGTGCAACCGGTATGAACGTGATCTTTAAGGACTTCCCGGAAGGCATGGATGATATCTATACCTTAACCGCGAAAGTAACCGACAAAGCAGGAAATGAAACAACCTCTTCGATCACCTTCTCTGTAAACCGTGATGGTTCTACGTATGAGATCGGAAGCAGTACAAAAGCCCTGATCGATAAGAAATATACAAATAAACCACAGGATCTGGAAATCACGGAGATCAACGTGGATGATCTGACAACGATTGAGATCACCTACAGTCTGGATGGAAAAGTCGTTACTCTGAAAGAGGGCGAGGATTACACTATCACAAAATCCGGTGAAGACGGACAGTGGAAGAAATACGTATATAAGATCAAAGCTTCCTGTTTTGAAAAAGAAGGAAACTATGTGATCAACATCTACTCTGAAGATGCGGCACATAACTCCACAACGAACAAAACAAAAGCAAAAACGATTGAATTTACCGTAGATAAGACGGCTCCTACCATGGTTGTATCCAACCTGGCAGACAGAGGACGTTACAAAGAGAACACCCATGAGTTTACACTGAATGTAAAAGATAATATTTATTTGGCTTATGTGGAAGTTTATCTGGACGGTGAACTGTTCAAACGCTTTGAAGAAGATGAGATCGCACAGCTGAATGGTGAGCTTCTGGTGGATATCGCCAGCAGCAATCAGTACCAGACCATTGAACTGGTATCCTGCGACAAAGCCGGTAATATTTCCAAAGAAGTATACGATCCGGAAACAAACGAACAGGTACCTGCTTCTTATAAAGTCCTGGTAACACAGAACAGCTTCGTACAGTTCATCAACAACACACCATTGTTGATCAGCGTGATCGTAATCTTTGTTGCGATCGTTGTTCTGATCCTCGTACTGGTAAAACGCAAAAAAGACAAACAGAAATAAAACATCACAGACAAAAGCAAGAAAACGGGCAGGAGCATGAAAGTGCCCCTGCCTGTTATGCAAAAGGAGAAAGATTATGATCCAGGAAGACAGAGCGTTATGGAAATATATAGTATTTGGATTTTTAACCTGTGGAATCTATAACTTTTATTTTATTTATAAAATGGCACAGGATGTAAATGAGATGTGTGCGGATGACGGAAAGAAAACCAGTGGTCTGGTAGTATTTATCCTGTTATCTTATCTGACCTGTGGAATCTATACTCTGGTCTGGTACTATTCCCTGGCAAACCGTCTGGCAGAGAACGCACCGCGTTACGGACTGCAGTTTCAGGAGAACGGAACCACGGTTCTCATGTGGCATATTTTCGGTATGTTGTTATGCGGAATTGGAGCATTTATTGCTATGAACATTCTGATCAAGAATACAAATGCGATGGCAAAAGCATATAACGGTCATGGCGGAAACAGACCTGGACCGGACGGAGGCACACAGCCGCCCAAAAGCCCGCAGCCGGCGATGAACGGACAAAACTTTCAGCAGATTCCACAGAAGTCATACAATGAAGGTGGATGGACAAGTCCACAGGATCAGGGATTCCGGCAAAATCAGAAACCGATGTCTCAGCAGAATAATTATGCAGAAAGCGAAACTACGGTACTGTCCATGGATCAGAATTCGAGTCAGGCAGCATCTCAGATGCCGCCAAAAGGATTGCTGTACTTTGTACAGACGCAGCAGAGTGTTACTATCGAGAAAGACGAGTTTAAGATCGGTAAAAATGCAGGTATGGTGGACTATGTGATCAGCAATGACACGTCTGTAAGCCGTCAGCATGCAGTGATCCAGAGAAGAAACGGGCAGTTCTTTGTGACAGATCTTGGATCTACGAATGGAACCTTTGTCAATGAAAAAAGAATCAGTGGTACCGTGCAGTTACAGGATGGCGATAATATTCGATACGCAGATGTGATCAGCGTGTTCAATATTGTGAGATAAAGGATCTGAGAGGGAAAAACAGTGAAGATTAAAGTAATTATTGTAGATCAGGATACGAACTATACCAGTCATATGCTGCAGGTGTTTCAGACGCGGTATGCGGATAAAGTGGAGATGAGAGTATTTTCCGATGTGAACAGCTTTTATGCGAATATTCGGGAAGCATATGCAGATCTGGTCTTGTACAGCAGTAACCTGCAGTTAGATACAGCAGCACTTCCGGAAAGCGTGGTGATCGGCTGTCTGTGTGAACAGTCCGGGATTGAAGAGATCGGTGGCGTAAGCGCCATTTGCAAATACCAGAAAGTGGATATTCTCTATAAACTGATGCTTGGACTGTTTGCAGAAAAAGCTTCGGATATGAAATTAAAGACCAGCGGTAATCTGGTACATGTGACATTATTTACTTCCGTGCAGGGCGGATGTGGTACATCGGCAGCAGCTGCTGCCTATGCACTGCGGATGGCAAAAGAAGGAAAGAAGATTTTCTATCTGAACCTGCAGAAGTTCGGAAGCAGCAACCTGTATTTTACAGGAGAGGGCACAATGAGCTTTTCTGATGTCATCTATGCGCTTAAGAGCCGTAAGAGCAATCTGCTGATTAAAATCGAGAGTACCTTAAAGACCGATCCGAGCGGTGTGGATTTCTTTTCAGACTGCAGAAATGCCTTTGATATGGTGGAACTGAAGGATGATGAGATTGTCACTCTGATTCAGGCAATCGGTCAGGTAGGTGAGTATGAAGAAATTGTAGTCGACTTGTCCGGAGATCTGACAGAGCGTCAGCTGAAACTGATGCAGGATTATGCGGACAGCGTGATCTATATATGTGACGGAACGATGACAGGTATCCGCAAATTCGAGAAATTCTGTGAGACCATTCGTGTCATCGAGGAGAGAAAAGAAGTACAGATCATGAATAAGATTCAGCTTTTATATAATCGTTACAGTTCAAAAAACAGCATGCAGATGGAAAAACTTCCGGTCAGCCTGCTGGGCGGCATCCATCGGTTCGAAAATGTATCGGGAAGACCGCTGATCGATCAGATTGCGAAGATGGATATCTTAAGACAGGTGCGGTAGAAGATGACAGACGAAAGAAAATTAGAGATTGTCAGACAGTTTAAAGAGGAAATCTATAAAAGATTTAATCTGAACGTGATGAGTGATGAGAACCTGGAGACGGTGATCGAGCAGATGATCGTGGAAAAACTTGGTTCGGAATACATCACGATCGAGGAACGCGTGGATATCATGGAACGGGTATACAGTTCCATTCGTGGCCTCGGTGTTCTGGACAGTATTATCAAAGATGATGATATTACAGAGGTTATGATCAACGGACCGAAAGATATTTTTATTGAAAAAGCAGGTAAACTATCCAAACTGAACCAAACCTTTGACGATGAAAAGCAGCTGGAGGATATTATTCAGAAGATCGTAGGTCAGGCGGGACGTGAGGTCAATCAGGCGAATCCGATCGTGGATACCCGTCTTCCGGACGGCTCCCGTGTCAATGTGGTACTGCCGCCGATTTCCCTGAACGGAGCTATCGTCACGATCCGAAAGTTTTCTAAAACCCCGATGACTGTACAGATGCTTCTGCGGTATGGATCCATTACACCGGAAGTAGCACATGTACTGGAGATGCTGGTAAAGGCAAAATACAACATTTTCATCTGCGGCGGTACCGGTTCCGGAAAAACGACGTTCCTGAATGCAATATCGAACTTTATTCCGCATGATGAGCGTGTTATTACCATCGAGGATTCCGCGGAGTTGCAGATCGAAGGGATTGATAACCTGGTAAGTCTGGAAACCCGTAATGCCAATGCATCCGGAAACGGTGCCGTGACGATTCGGGATCTGATCAAGTCTTCTCTGCGTATGAGGCCGGAGAGGATCGTCGTCGGAGAGGTTCGAGGCGGCGAGGCTCTGGATATGCTGCAGGCGATGAATACCGGTCACGACGGTTCCCTGAGTACCGGTCATGCAAACAGCACAAGAGATATGTTAAGCCGTCTGGAAACCATGGTATTGCAGGGAGCCGACGGACTTCCACTGGAAGCTATCCGTCAGCAGATTGCTTCGGCGGTGGATGTGATCATCCATCTGTCCAGACTGAGAGATAAGAGCCGACGGACGATGGAGATCTGTGAAGTACTCGGATATGAGAACGGGGAGATTCAGCTGAACCCGATCTATCAGTTTGTGGAAGACGAACATTCCACACTGGAACATGTATCCGGACAGCTGAAGCGGACGGAGAATCCGTTTATCAACGACTATAAGCTGCGGCTTTCGGGAAACAGAGAGGAAATATAAAAATGGCGAAAAAACAAAAGAAAGAAGAATATGTAGAGTTAAATGGTGTTCTGGGAAATGCATTTGACTATCATGTGTATCATATGCAGTTTACAGATTATCTGATCGCATGGATTCTGGGATTTGTACTGGCGATGGTTGTGATTCTGATCTTTTTCGGCAGCGTGATCTTCGGAGCAGTTGCAGGTGTGCTTGTTGCCATCAAGGCCCCGAAGTTTTATGCAGAGTTTCGAAAAAATCAGAGGTTAAAATCCCTGCGGGAACAGTTCAAAGACCTTCTGGAATCCCTTTCGGCATCGTATTCTGCCGGACGAAATACGCCGGATGCGTTCCAGGATGCCTGCAACGATATGATCTCTATCTACGGAGAAGAGAGCGATATTGTACGGGAACTGGAGCTGATCTGTACCGGACTGAACAACAACATTAACATCGAGGTACTGCTGACAGACTTTGCCGAGCGAAGCGGACTGGATGATGTGATGAGTTTTGCCAATGTGTTTGAGGTGTGTAACCGTCAGGGTGGTGACCTGAAACGTGTGGTAAATCAGACGAGAGATGTCATCGGCGATAAGATGGAGATCGAGATGGAGATCGACACGATGGTTGCCGGTAATAAAAATGAGTTGAATGTCATGATGGTTATGCCTCTTTTGATTGTGGGCATGATGAAAGGCATGGGGATCAGTTCCATCGGAACCAACACCCCGGCAAATGTCGTGATCAAAGTGATCTGTATCGGTATCTTTGGACTGGCATATGTAATGGGATCCAAGATCACTGATATCAAAATCTGAGGAGGAAAAGAAAATGGATATGACCAGACTTCTTTTACTGATAATAGCTACGGTACTGGTTGTTCTGTGGATCTGGCTGGCGAAAAAGTATGAAGACGAATTCAAAGATCTGACGGATTCCATTGATCCGAACGAATACCGATATCCGGAACTGTTCTGTGTCGGTTTCGGGATCATGAAGATCCTTCATATTGACAGCAGAAGTAAAAAAGCCAGAAAGAGAATCAAGGAAATCTCAGAAGTACAGGGCAAACGATATGCCGAATATTACTATCTGGTGATCAACGGAGCCAAATGGACCTATGGATTTACCGTAGTCGTGGGAATGGCGGTTCTTGGAGCGCTGGGAAACAGCGGGCTGGCAACGGTTGCCGGTGTGGGATTTGCCGGACTGTTGATGTGGTATGTAGAAGAATTAATGAACGATAAACTGGAAGCAAAGAGGGATGAACTTCTGGCAGACCTGCCACAGATGTTATCAAAGATGACGCTGCTGGTAAATTCCGGAATGGTTGTCCGCGAAGCCTGGAAAAAGATTGCCGAGAGCGGTGACCGGGCGCTGAACAGGGAGATGCGTCTTACCGTAGACGAGATGAACAATGGTGTTGCAGAACTGGATGCGTATAAAAACTTTGCAGACCGCTGTGCGATCAAAGAGATCCGCCGGTTCTCATCCACGATGATCCAGAACATGCAGAAAGGCAACTCCGAGATCGCTTACTTTTTAAAAGAGATGTCGGACGAGATGTGGGAGGAGAAGAAACATCTGGTAAAAAGAAAAGGAGAGGCAGCCAATTCCAAACTGCTGATCCCTACCGCGATGATCTTTATCGGGATCCTGATCCTGGTTATGGTTCCTACATTCATGAACATGTAAGTAACAGGGCAGCCTGTACTTAAATAAATAACAAAGGAGAGGAAGATTATGCTGAAAAAGGTAAAAAACATGATGATCAGCAAAGCAGTGAAAGCAGCAGAGGTGTTCACAAAAGAAGAAAAAGGTGCATCTGATATTGTTGCAATTATTGTAATTATTGCAATTATTCTGGTAGTAGCAGCTATTTTCAGAGAGCAGCTGACATCCGCTGTAACAACTGTATTTGAAAATCTGACCGATTTTATCGGTGGTTGATGCTGATGTCTTCCGCTGCAGGGACTTCCTGCAGCGGAAATTTGCAAAAAGAAATCCGGTAGTTACCGGTGGAGAGAATAGATGAAGATAAAAGATGAAAAAGGTGTAGCAATGGTGGAAGCCACGATCTATATGCCGATTGTACTCTGTGTAGTCATGTCATTGATTTATCTGGCCCTGTTTAATATGCAGGAATATATGATGCTTTATGAAGCCCAGCGTGTGGCAGCTGTGGCAGCGAGGGAAGACGCCTATATAGGGTATGATACTTTTGGTATGGGGTCTGATAATGAAATTGAGTTTAAAAGCGGTGCAGATCTGACTTCGGCCGGAAAAGTAAATGCATACATGGAAGCACATAACAGTTCCATGAGTGCTCTGTACAGAGGTGCTGGAAAACTGATTGGTGCAATCACAGGCGGTCATGCGAGTGCACAGGCACAAAACGTTGCCGGAACGGTCGGTGCATCAAGTCTTGTGGCAACGACAGGAATGAGCACGCCGGAGATTGAAGTAAAAACCGGTTTTCTGGGGACGAACGTAACGGTGACGATTAAACATAACATACCGATGCCTGGCGTACTGGCGTATCTGGGGTATGACGGTTCTACGACACTGAAAGCAGCGGCTTATACGTTTTCCATCAATCCCAGCGAATTTGTGCGAAATGTAGATTTGGCAGAAGATCTGACTAAGGCCATATTTGACAAACTTGGTCTGGACTATGGATCCTTTACATCCAAGACCCAGTCCGTGCTGCAGAAAATATTGTAGGGGAGGGGTGCAAGATGCAGATATTTTATGAGAAAAAAGGTGCGATATCCGTATTTCTTTCCGTCATCCTGCTTCCTATGCTGATTGTTGCACTGCTGGCTACCGATGCAGCCCGAATCTACTGTGCAAAATCGGTGATCGCCGATGCTGGCGAGATGGCGATGAACGCAGCCCTGGCCCAGTACAATGCGAAACTGAAAGATGAATATGGTCTGATCGCCATGGACAAAGAACCGTCCAGTATGCAGGGGGATCTGGAAAAATATTTCACGGCAAGCTTAAATGGAGACGGACTGAGTAATTCCGGGAATTACAAGCAGGTGCTGGATCTGATGGAACAGAGTTTTGAAGTGATCGATGTGGAAGCATCCAAGGTCTACAAGACCGAGGTAGAAAAACAGCAGATCTTGGAATACATGAAATACCGTGCACCGGTGTGTATGGCCGATATGGTACTGGACAAAATCGATCAGATCAAAGATAATAAAAAGATGATGGAAGCTATGGAGGCAGAGGCAGATTTTGCGGAAGCCATGGAAGAATGTCAGGATGCGTTTGAAGATGCGAAAAAGAAGTTGGATGAACTGAATGAACAGCTGAAATATTTTCCTTATGATTCCAAGATCAATCAGGATCTGGACAGTACGGAGATGGAGTACAAACGCGGTCTGAGTATGGCGTTTATGATCCGGGCGGCGATCAGCCATTACGATAACTATAATAAGAGCGGTGTACAGAATGCATCGACAACACAGCAGAAATTTGATCTGCTGAACAGTGCGATGACAAGTTTTATCAATGCGGCAAAACAGGTATCCATTGGGGATCCGCTGAATGAAACGGCCTATAACAAATTCATGGAGGCACTATATTATAAAAACACTATGGATGCGCTTGGCGGAGAAGGCAATCTATTGAACTGGTATGACGAGCTGAATGCTCCGGCCGAGGACGAAGAGAGCGATGAGGAAGACAGTTCTTCCGGTGGGGAAGATCAGGCAAGAAAAGACCTCTCTGACAGCATTACAGATTATAAAAACAAAAGAGATGCCATCATGCCTGGTTATAAGCAGTCTATGGATCAGTATGTAAGAACCAATGTTTATAAATGGGGTGACACGCTGAACAACTATTGGACAAGTGCACAGAGCGGAGAGATCCGAGCTAAAAATGTAAAAGATGCACTGAACATAGTAAAAGAGAAACTGGAGAATGCGGCAGAAAAACATGCCATCTGGAAAGAAAAAACAGATGCTCTTTCCAATCCGGGCAGTATGAAAGATGAGGTAGAAAAATATGAAAACATGTTTGACACTACAAAATGTGAGCAGCTGATCAATAAGGTGGAAAGTGATGAGGCGACTTTTAAGCGAATCCAGGAAGAATTGAAAGGCGAAAAATTCTTTGATCAGTCCCTTGCAACGGTAGACCGGGGAACACAGATGCAGAAGTTCAGTAATGAAGCATCGTATATTATGGACAATAGAGAATGTGTGACGTATGACGAATACAGCGAGCTGAAATTTATCTGTGATCAGAGTTACCGGACAGGATATGTACACATTCATGTGACCTATGTTCTGCAATCTATTGAAAACGATGCATTCTACGAAGAGTTGATTAAATATTGCCAAAGCAGAGAGACAACGGAAAAGAATGAAAAAAAGGATCAGGCTAATAAGAACCTGGAAGACGGTCAGGAAGGAGCCGAAGAAGCAAAATCAGAGGATGGACTTCCGACATACGACTGGAGCAGCGCAAGCGCAACTCTTCCGTCCCGGTTGTTGGGATATAGTTCCTATGGAGCGAGCACAGATGAACTGACATCTACTTCCGGCGGGGATATTGATAACAGCGGAGATCGAAAGAACATTATCCAAAATGTAAAAGAGTCCATTAAGCAGGCCAATTCGTTCCTGGATGGCGTGGATCGAATCCTTTCGGATGGTATCGAAAATCTGTATATTGCAGAGTATGCGATGCAGATGTTTACCTATTATACCGTAGATAAAAAGGTCAATGCATCCCATGAAATCGAGACACTTTCCGGAGAGAATCTGACAAGTTTAAGTGGATATGAGTTTTCGTCATCGAACCATAAAGCCTATAAGGCAGAGACAGAATACATTCTGTGGGGAAATAGTTCTTCGAAAAAGAATGTACAGGCAACGGTGGCAGTGATCTATGGTATTCGTTTGCTGTTTAATGTATTTTATGCTTTGACGGACGAAAAAATTGATTTGTATGCGACCGGAATTTCAGCACCGTGGGCAGCAGTAGCTCCTTATCTGGAACCAATCATTAAGCTAGTGGTAAAACTGGGACTTGGTCTGTGTGAGACGACCGATGATATTAAAGATATCAAGGGAGGATATGGTGTATCACTTACGAAAGGAAAAGTAACGTGGGTTACTTTAAAAGCACTTTTGAGCGCGCCTAACGCAGATAACACACGGGGAACTCTTACATTTGACTATTCCGAATATTTGCGGCTGTTTTTAAATACTGCAATGTTGGCTTCCGGATATCAGCCGGCACTGGCACGGATCGGAGACTGTATCCAGGTCAATACAGACAGTGATATCACCAAGATGTCGACCATGTTATCAATAGAAGCAACTGTAACAAATCGGACTACATTCATGCGAAAGATTGCTGACTGGAGTGGAGCCGGATGGCAGTATGGAGACAGTTATTCAATTGATTATAAAAGTGTTTTAGGATATTAAGAAATAAAAAAACAAATATGGAGGAAGAAATTATGAAAAGAAAAATTTATCTCGCAGTTATGGCAGCAGCAGTAATCAGTATGGCAGGATGTGGTAAAAAGACAGCTGATACATCTACAGATGCAACACCGGAACCGACACAGGAAGCGACGGTAACAGAAGAGATAACACCAGAGGCAGAAGAACCGGCACAGGATACATCAGAAGCAGAGACAACAAGTGGAGATGAAACAGGTGTATATCCGAATGCAACCGGTCTGACAGAAGTAGCTATGGGTGTGACAGAAGATATCTGTACATTTAAAGTACCGTTAAACTATGTACTTGCAGGAGGTTACTATGATGAAAATAATGAAGAGCAGACGATTCAGGGGTTGAATTCTGCTACTACGACTGTTGAGGAAGCGCTGGCAGCCGGAAGCTTTTCTACCGGCAATCATCTGGCCTTCTTTACAATGACTTCTTTGGATGCGGATCAGACCATGATTACTACCGGCATGTATACACCGGATATCATGTCATGGGATGATTTTAAAACGTATTATCCGGATGCAAAAGAGATTGGAGACACAAACGTTCCGGGACTTCTCTATCATGTAGAAGCGATCAGTGGACAGAGTGTGGCAGTAGCTGTGAAAGTATCTGATGATGTTACACTGCAGATCGTCTATGAGGGATCATTGGAAGATGAAATTGGCGAAGATGAGCTGGGACAGAGATTATATAACCTGGTAACAGTAAAATAAAGGAGTAACAGGCAATAACGTTTGAGAGAAAAGAGGATGTACATGGAGAAAAAAGATACATGCAGAGGAGCTCTGACGGTAGAGGTATTGCTGTTTCTGATTCCGTTCATGATGGCATTTCTTACAATCATTAATGCCGGAAGATTCGTACAGTCGGAGATGCTGATTCATCATGCAATCACACAGACGGCGAAACAGATATCGGCTTATGGATATGTACTTACCAAGACAAATATTACGGATCAAATGATCAGTACCAACAACAAAAGCAGTAAATTTAAAACGGATGCTTCGAATACCGTAGATTCTGTAAAGAATTTTTCTAATTCTGTCAGTGATTTTACAACGACCGGAGATCTGCAGAGTGTGATCGATTCGGGAAATGCAGCCTATACACAGCTGTCAGATTTCTTTAGTGATCCGGATGCAATCGCGACAGGGGTTATGGCCATGGTGAAATCGGATGTCCGAGGAGCGGCTATGACTTATGTGGCTGGAGAACTTTCCCGGGCTTCTATCAAGAATTCAATCGGAAAAGTCAACGATGATGTGGATACTTATCTGACCAACCTTGGTATTGTTGATGGGCTGTCCGGACTTGATTTCAGTCAGACCAAATGGATATCCGTGGGAGAAGGAAAAGGAGATGTTCAGATTGTTGTTACTTATACAATGAAAAACAACATCTTTCCACAGTTCGATTTCGGTGAGTACGAAGTACGGCAGTGTGCATCTACGCTGATGTGGTAGGAGTGAATATGAAATTTTTAAAGAAAAGCAAACGCTGGATGAAAGCGCACTGGCAGAATAAGAGTTTCCGGATTTTCCTGGCTGTCAATATCCTGCTGGTGGTGCTGTTGTCTGTGGAAAATATGCTGCTGTTTTCCGCCGGGGTACTGAAGATGCTGCGATACGTGATCCTGCTTTGCGGGGTTGCGGTGATCGCATGCATCGACCGGAGAAGCAAACGGATCCCGAACGAGATCCTGCTGGCACTGGTGTATATTCGGGCGCTGGTATTGATCGCTGAATGTGTAATGTATCCGTCGTATGCGCTGTCCATGATCATATCTGCACTTCTCGGAAGTATCCTGGGAGGCGGTATGTTCCTGATCTGTTATTTTATTACAAGGGGCGGTGTCGGCATGGGTGATGTCAAGCTGTTCTTTGTGGCAGGTCTGTATCTGGGATCGGGAGGCATTATGGCGGTGATCGTAACGACCGTATTTTCTTCGGCAGTATACAGCATCGTACAGCTGGTACGGAAGAAAGCAAAATTAAAAGATGAGATAGCTTTTGCCCCGTTTGTATGGATCGGTCTGATTCTGGCCATGGCACTGGGGATTTAGGAGAAAAGACAGATGAAGAGAAACGTAATACTGGGTCTTGTCGGACTGCTGGCAGTATCCTGGCTGGCAGCGGTCAATGACATGGTATCCATACCAAAGAAAATAAAAGAGCATATCGCAAAAGCAGAGGTCTTAGAGGAGAAACAGATCTATGTGGATGCGGTAGACGAATATCAGGGTGCTCTGGAATATGAGCCGGATGATGTAGAACTGTCCATGAAAATGGCAGAAGATTACCTGGCTTACGGGGAGAATAAAAAGTTTATCTCCACATGCCAGAAAGTGGCAGAAGAGAATCAGAAAGATACTACGGCGCTGGATACACTGATGAAATATTATCAGGATAACAAACAGGAAGACCGTGCGGTGAAATACCTGAAGACTTTTACGAAGAATTATCCGAAAAATGAGAACGCACAGAAATGGCTGAAAGAGCTGCAGGGTACCTACACCAGACTCTTCTGCAAATACGATCAGCTGAGTGCGATCTACAACGATTCCATGGTGGTCTACGATGAAATCAACAATCTTTACGGAGCGGTAGATGCCAGTGGCAGAGAACTGGCAGCCTGCCAGTACAAAGAGATGCATCCGTACTCCGAGGATGGTTATGCACTGGTACTTCGGGACAATGATACCTATGCATATCTTGACCGGGACGGACTGGCCAGAAAAGCTCCGGATGAGGGATATACGGATCTGGGACTTCTGAACGATGACCGGGTACCGGCCTGCAAAGACGGCAAATACGGATTCCTTGATGATGCGATGGAAGAGAAGACCGATTTTTCCTGGGAGGCGTTAAGTTCCGTGAGTAACCGGCTGGCGGCAGCTGAAAAAGACGGTAAGTGGGCAATTATTAACCGGAACGGAAAGACAAAGACCGATTATATTTACGATGATGTTGTAATGGATGAAAACGGTATCTGTTCGAACCAGAAAGTATTTATCGTAAAAGAAGGCGAGAATTATCATATTGTCAGCTCCAAGGGAAAAAATGTCGGAGATGAGACCTTTGACAATGCCAAAGCATTTACCCGGGACGGTTATGCGGCGGTAGAAAAAAACGGCAAATGGGGATTTGTCGATGCTGAGGGGAATCTGGTGATCGATTGTCAGTATGATGATGCGCTTTCTTTTACCGGCGGTTATGCAGCAGTAAAACAGGGCGATGCCTGGGGCTATATCGATACGGAAAACACAATGGCGATCGAACCGGATTTTGCGTTGGCTACAGCACTGTCCACAGAAGGAACCGCGGCTGTCAAAATGGTCAATGAAGACGGTGAAATCTGGCAGCTGATTCAGCTGAGCATATTTGAATAAGGACAAACAGGAGGAAACCCGTATGATTACATTTGATATAGACGAACAGGAGTCCGGAAAATATCTGGTATATTATAAGCAGGAAAGAGACGAAGTGGATTCCCTGGTGATGGGAATGATGGAGAATAATAAGATCGAAGGAACCGTGCCGTTTGTAAAAGCGCAGGTGGATACGGTGGTAAGTTATCGTTATGATATCACCGGACTGCAGCCGTTGAATGAATATTTCAGCGGTATCGTATCAAAAAACAAGATTCTGACGGTGATCGAAGAGATTCTGGATGAGAGAACTCTGCTGGAAGAGTATATGCTGGATCTGGAAGCTGCGGTACTGGAAAGTAAATATATGTTTGTGGATCCGGCTGCCGGACACGTAAAACTGCTGTTACTGCCGGTAAAACATGACAATCTTTCGATGGATATGTTCTTTCGAAGCATGATCTTCTCTATCCAGTACGATCCGACGGAGGATGTTTCGTATGTGACAAAGATCCTGAATTATTTTAATGGTGCAGAGACCTTTACGATGGCAGGTTTTGCGGCGTTGATTCGTGAACTGAAAGGACAGAATATTCCGGTACAGCCACAGAGGATTCCGTTGGCTTCTGCTCCGGTGAATCCGCCGCAGACAGGGGTTCAGATTCCACCATGCCCACCGGTACAACAGGAACCCGTGCGCCAGACACCGGTACAGTCGAATCCGATACCGACTCCGCAGGTACAGGTGCAGATGGCTCCTCCTCAGAATGTTCCTCCGGTACAGCCGAATAATGTACAGGATCCGGGAACCACAGTGCTGAATGGAGCACCGGTTGGAGGAAATGTACAACATTACGTCAATCCAAATCTGACACGCAATCAGAACCCGGAACCATAACCTGCGCAGAGCCATGG
>ERZ1034976.1036-NODE-1036-length-23161-cov-14.588678_pt1 | contig 23161 bp, 20 predicted proteins | sample MGYA00520623_ERZ1034976 | MGnify/ENA primary metagenome ERZ1034976 (study PRJEB33766, sample SAMN09781774) | gut metagenome | biome: gut microbiome | host: Homo sapiens | place: Madagascar | study: EMG produced TPA metagenomics assembly of the PRJNA485056 data... | reverse complement strand
TCGATGAGGACAAGGAGAAATCCGTCACGATTGGCGTTTACCGCCTGACCATGAAATCTAATTCGGACAACTTCCGTCAGAGCTCCATTCAGGGTGTCATGAAGCGCATTAAAGCAAAAGGCGCAACGGTCATTATTTATGAGCCGACCCTGAAAGATGGTGAGACTTTCTTCGGTTCTGTAGTGGTCAACGATCTGGCGAAGTTCAAGGAAATGAGCCATGCCATCATCGCAAACCGCTATGACAAGTGCCTTGATGACGTGAAAGAGAAAGTTTACACGAGAGATATTTTCCAGCGTGACTAAGAGATAGATGAGGGAACAATAGATGGATATTAAGAAAGAATATGAGTGTTGGCTGGAAAATGCGACGGCAGATGCCAATGTTGCTGCTGAGTTGAAAACGCTGGATAATGCAAAAATCGAAGATGCATTCTACCGCGACCTTGCGTTTGGCACCGGTGGTTTGCGTGGCGTAATTGGTGCAGGCACCAACCGCATGAATATCTACACTGTGGCTAAAGCATCGCAGGGACTGGCAGACTATCTGAAGAAAAACTTCGCTGAACCCTCTGTGGCGATTGGCTATGACAGCCGCATCAAAAGCGATGTATTTGCAAAGGTGGCGGCCGGTGTGTTTGCGGCGAATGGTGTCAAGGTGAATATCTGGCCTGTTTTGATGCCTGTTCCTACCGTGTCCTTTGCGACCCGATATCTGCACACCTCTGCCGGTGTCATGGTGACGGCTTCCCACAACCCCAGCAAATACAACGGCTATAAGGTCTATGGTGCTGACGGCTGCCAGATCACCACCGAGGCCGCAGCGGAGATCCTTGCCGAGATCGAGAAACTGGATATCTTTGCGGACGTCAAGACCGGCAACTTTGAAGCAGGTGCTGCAAGCGGTAGCATTCAGTACATTCCAGAGGAGGTCTATACCGCATTCGTGGAGCAGGTCAAGAGCCAGTCTGTTCTGTTTGGCGAAGAGGTCAACAAGGATGTGGCCATCGTGTACAGCCCGCTGAATGGTACCGGCCTGAAGCCCGTGACCCGCACCCTGAAGGAGATGGGCTACACCAACATCACGGTGGTCAAGGAGCAGGAGCAGCCGGACGGGAAGTTCCCGACCTGCCCGTACCCCAACCCGGAGATCAAAGAGGCTATGGCACTGGGCATGGAGTATGCCAAGAAGTGCAACGCCGATCTGCTGCTGGCGACCGACCCTGATTGTGACCGCGTGGGCATCGCCGTCAAGAACAAGGCAGGGGAGTACGAGCTTCTGACCGGCAACCAGACCGGTATGCTGCTGCTGGATTACATTTGCAGCCAGCGCGTAAAGCACGGCAAGATGCCTACTGCCCCTGTCATGGTCAAGACCATCGTCACCATGGACATGGGTGAACAGATCGCTACCCATTACGGCCTTCGCACCATCAACGTGCTGACTGGTTTCAAATTTATCGGTGAGCAGATCGGCAAGCTGGAAAAGCAGGGCAGGGCGGACAGCTATGTGTTCGGCTTTGAGGAAAGCTATGGCTACCTGACTGGCTCTTATGTCCGAGATAAGGACGGCGTGGATGGTGCCTACATGATTTGCGAAATGTTCAGTTATTATGCCACCAAGGGCATCAGCCTGCTGGATAAGCTAGACGAGCTGTATAAGACCTATGGCTACTGCCTGAACACCCTGCATAGTTACGAATTTGACGGCAGTGCTGGTTTTGCTAAGATGCAGGGCATCATGCAGGCATTCCGTGGAGACATTAAGGAGTTTGGAGGCAAGAAAGTCGTAAAGCTACTGGATTATGCACATGGTCTGGATGGCCTGCCAAAGTCCGATGTGCTGAAATTCCTGTTGAAAGATAACTGTTCTATCGTGGTTCGTCCTTCCGGTACGGAGCCGAAGCTCAAGACCTATATCTCTGTCAGCGCAGAGAATAAGGAAGCCGCCGAAAAGGTGGAAGCAGAGATTTGCAAGAGTGCAGAAACATACTTGAAATAATAGATGGTGGGAGAAAATACAATGAATATTATTTTACTTTCTGGTGGCTCTGGCAAACGTCTCTGGCCTCTTTCCAATGATGTGCGCAGCAAGCAGTTTATCAAGCTGTTTAAGAATAATGATGAGTATGAGTCTATGGTTCAGCGTGTGTATCGTCAGATTACTACCGTAGATGCAGATGCAAAAATTACGATTGCAACAAGTAAATCGCAGGCAAGTGCTATTAAGAACCAACTGGGTGAGAAAGCATTTATTTGTGTAGAGCCTTGCCGTCGTGACACGTTCCCGGCCATTGCACTGGCAGCAGCTTATCTCCATGATGAACTGGGCGTGGCAGAGGATGAGGCTGTTATTGTCTGCCCGGTTGACCCTTATGTAGATAATACCTATTACGAAGCTGTAAAGACCTTGCAAGAGTTGGCAGAGCAGGGCGGTGCAAACTTGACTTTGATGGGCATTGAGCCAACGGTACCGAGTGAAAAGTATGGTTATATTATCCCGGAAAGTAGTGAAAATGTCAGTAAGGTTAAGGAATTCAAGGAAAAGCCTGATAAGGAAACTGCTAAAAAGTATCTGGCGCAGAGCGCACTGTGGAATGCTGGTATCTTTGCATTTAAGCTAGGATATCTGCAGGACAAAGCACACAGCATGATTGATTTCGAAGATTACCGCGACCTGTTCAATAAGTATGATACCTTGACTAAAATCAGCTTCGACTATGCAGTAGTCGAGAAAGAATCCAGCATTCAGGTACTCCGTTACAGCGGTGCCTGGAAGGATGTCGGCACATGGAACATGATGGCTGAAGTCATGGCGGATAAGACCAAGGGCAAAGCTATTCTGGATGAGACCTGTGAAAACACCAATGTGGTCAATGAACTGAATATCCCTATTCTTTGCATGGGCTGTAAAGATCTTATTGTGGCAGCGAGCGGTGATGGCATCTTGATTTCTGATAAAGAACGCAGCGGTAAAATGAAGCCCTACGTGGAAAAAATCGAGACTGAGGCGATGTATGCTGAGAAGTCTTGGGGGACTTATACAGTTATCGATGTGCAGCCGGGTTCTATGACTGTCAAGGTTTCCATGAGAGCTGGCGAGCATATGACCTACCATATGCATAATTACCGTGAGGAAGTATGGACTGTCGTTTCTGGTAAGGGTAAGGCAATTGTGGACGGTATGGAACAAGTGCTCCGCACTGGTGATGTAATTACGATTGCAGCAGGCTGCAGGCATACAGTTGAAGCGATTACTCCGCTGGATATGATCGAAGTGCAGTTGGGCGACGAGATTAGTGTCACAGATAAGATTAAATTTCCAATGAAATAAGAAATAGTGGGAGACGGAGTAATGGAAATCATGAAATTGATTCCGACGGGTAAAGATTATTTGTGGGGTGGTACTCGACTTCGGGAAGAATATGGTAAAAAGATTGATTTAACACCATTAGCAGAAACCTGGGAGTGTTCGGTTCATCGGGACGGTCCCAGCTATGTGGCAAATGGTACATATAAAGGAAAAACACTGGCTGAAGTATTGAAAGCACATCCGGAATATCTCGGTACAAAGATAGAAGATGGTGAACTTCCAGTTTTGGTTAAGTTCATCGATGCCAAGAAAGACTTGTCCGTTCAGGTTCATCCTAGTGATGAGTATGCAAGAGAGCATGAAAGAGACAATGGTAAGACCGAAATGTGGTATGTCATTGATGCTGATGAGGGTGCAAGTCTTATATACGGCTTTCAGCATGAGGTAACAGAGGAAATCCTCCGAAAAGCGGTTGATACCGGAACACTGGACAAGCATCTGCAAAAGGTTCCAGTTCACAAGGGCGATACATATTTTGTTCCGGCAGGAACGGTACATGGCATCGGGAAGGGTATCCTGGTTGCTGAAATTCAGGAAAGCTCCAATGTGACCTATCGTGTCTACGACTATGACCGTGTGGATAAGAATGGTAAAAAACGCGAACTGCATTTTGACAAAGCTGTGCAGGTCATGAATATGAAGGTTGCACCAGATGTGAGTCAGAAACCGAGAATGGTGAAATACTATTCTGGCTGCTCTCGTGAGTTGCTTTGCCGTTGCAAATATTTTGAAACAGAAAGAATACAAGTAACGAAGGGTTTTGCCTTTTCTGTGATGGATACTTCTTTTCAGATATTAATGTGCCTGAGCGGATATGGCGAGGTTCAGACAATGGATGCTGAACAGAAACCGATGCGTTTCAGCAGGGGGGAAACTTTGTTCTTGCCTGCTGGGCTTGGTAGATGCCTGGTTGTTGGTGATGCAGAGCTGATTAAAGTTCGATGCTGAAAATTAGTGGAGAATGGAAACCATTTCTTATAAAGTAAAGGAGTTATTAAGATGAACATTAGTATTTTTGGTTTGGGTTATGTTGGCTGTGTTGGCGCTGCTTGCTGTGCCAAGCTGGGTCATCATGTTATTGGCAATGATGTGTCAGAGAATAAGGTGAATCTGATTAATCAGGGACGTCCGACTATCATTGAGGCAGAAATTGATGAGCTGTGCAAAGAGGCTCACGATAAAGGATTGCTTGAAGCTACAATGGACTATCATTATGCAGTACATAACTCTGAAATTTCTTTTATTGTTGTTGGAACACCGAGCGGCAAGGAAGGTCATCTGAATCTGAAGTATATCTACGAGGTTGCCCGCCAGATTGGTGAAGCAATGCGTGATAAAGACGATTTTCATATTGTGGCAATCCGCAGCACTGTTCTTCCTGGAACGAATGCTAAAGTTGGAGAAATCATCGCGGAGGCATCTGGTAAGAAGCGTGGTGAAGGATTCACTGTTGTGTCTAATCCTGAGTTCTTACGTGAAGGAACTGCTGTTCAGGATTACATGAATCCGCCGCTTACACTCATTGGTACTGATAGCGAAATTGCGGAAGAAAAGTTCCGTGAACTTTACAAGGATATTCCGGGTGAATTTATCTCTACCGATATTGGCGTTGCTGAGATGATGAAATATGTTGACAATACTTACCATGGTTTGAAGATTGTTTTTGCAAATGAGGTGGGGAATATTTGCAAGGCATTGGGTATTGATAGCCATAAGGTTATGGAGATTTTCTGCAAAGATAAGCAGCTGAATATCTCTCCTTACTATTTCAAACCCGGTTTTGCTTATGGTGGTTCCTGCTTGCCGAAGGACTCCAAGGCGCTGCGCACACTGGCGCACGATTTGTATGTTGACTGCCCGGTTATCAACGCAATCAATCCGTCAAATGAACTTCAGAAAAAGAATGCGATTGACATTATTGAGAGTAAGGGCAAACGCAAGATTGGTATTCTTGGTTTGAGTTTTAAGGCGGGTACAGACGATCTGCGTTGCAGCCCTATTATTGATGTTGCTGATGCTCTGTTGGGTAAGGGCTACGAGATTAAGATCTACGATAAGAACGTTGCCATTTCCCAGAAAACCAATACGAATGCAGACTTCATCGCTGCAAAGCTTCCGCATCTGCATGGAATCATTACCGATGATTTGGATTCTGTATGCTCGGCAAGTGATGTGCTTGTAATTACGAACAAAGGAAAAGAATTTGCAGATGTGCCTGCAAAGTATCCTCACAAAGCAATTGTTGATCTAGTGCGTCAGTTCCAGACGATTGATTACGAAGGAAACTATGAGGGCATTAGCTGGGGTAACATCAACCAGAATCCTGCTCAGAATGACAAACTGGTGCGGGATATGGCTACTACAGAGTTTTAATTAAGAAGAAAATTTGGAGGTTCGGTCATGGCTGATTTTGCGTGGCTTGTGCGGCGACTGAAGGCAATGAGTGCGCCAGAGGTTGCATGGAGAATATCGCAGAAAGCGATTCAGAAAAGTGAAGAAAATAGATTCAAGTCGCGTAAAACAGCCGTGACTGAGATTTTATTTAACGAAAAGCTGTCTGCGTTGCAGTTGGATGCAGATAGAATGCACCTGAATTGGGATAATAAGACATTTTCACTGGGAACGGAAATCCCGTTATTAGGGGGGTATTACTATGAGACCTATAAAAAGAGGTGGAATGCTGGATTCCAGACAGAAAATAACTGGCCGGAACAGTTTAGCTATGGGATGGAGTATAAGCAGCGTGATGACATTGGCGATGCCAGAACAAACTGGGAGTTAAATCGTCATTTTCAATTTGCGCTGTTAGCAAAGGTCTATTATGTGAGTGGTGATAAAAAGGTTCTTTTAGAGTTTGAAAATCTGTTTAATGACTGGAATCAGAAAAACCCTTTTCTATGGGGGATTTCATGGACAAGCGTCATGGAAATTGCCATTCGGTGTAGCAACTGGTGTTATGCTTGGTGTTTCTTAAAAAAAGCGGGTGCACCTGATAAGCTGTCAGTACAACTGCAAACAGGAATCCTTAACATGACGGACTACATTGCTAGGCACTATTCAAGGTATTCATCAGCTAATAATCACCTGATTGTGGAGGCGTACGCAATAGGGCAGACGGGTGTTTTGTGTGACTATAAGCCTTGGATTGACTTAGCGGTAAATATTCTCACAAGAGAGCTACCTTTGCAAAACTATTCTGATGGTGTAAATAAGGAACTGTCGTTGCATTATCAATCTTTTTATATGGAAGCAATGGGATTGATGATGCGATTGCTTGTGAAAAATAAAATATCTGTTCCGAAGAACTGGAAACCAACGCTGAAAAAAATGTGCTCTTACATGGCAGACTGCATGGGTGATTACGGCGAAATGGTGGTATTTGGAGATGATGATGAAGGAAAAATTCTTGATTTACAAGGGGGCTTCAATCATTATCAATATGTACTTGGGCTTTTCAGTTTTCTGCTGGATGAGCAGTATATAAATCTTCACAAAGTGGGTAATGAAAATCTGAATTGGCTCTTTAGCACCGAGGATTGCAATATAGTTCTAAGCAAGTCGTTATACCAAGTGCCACTTGATGCCTGCTATAAATGTGGTGGAAATACAATTCTTAGAAGTCATGATCACAGGATTCTGATTGGAATTGATCACGCGGCGTTAGGGTTTGGAACCATTGCAGCGCACGGTCATGCGGATGCCTTGAGTTTTCAAATGTATGTAAATGGATTACCTGTTTTTATAGATCCTGGTACATACATTTATCATTGTGATACTGAAAGCAGAAACGCCTATCGAAAAACTGAGAATCATAATACTGTCTGCATCAATGGAAGAGATCAGTCGGAGATGCTTGGAGCTTTTTTGTGGGGAAAACGAGCAGAGAGCCAGCTAATATCACACTCAAATGCGCAGGGAAAAATAGAACTTACAGCTTCTCATGATGGATATTCACCTGCAAAGCATATACGAAAGTATGAATTTGATGGAGAGTCTGTATTGACGATTACGGATCGGGTCGAAAATTTGAATTCGGGCGATAAAATACAGATTAATTACATTCTCGCTCCTGAATGCCAGATGAAGATTGCGGGTAATATAATCAGTGTTTATGATCGAGATATCAAGCTGAAAATGATTGTTGATAGTTCCAATGCTAGAATATGGACGGAAGATGTGCAATGTTCTGTAAAGTATGGGGAACAGCAATGTACAAAGAAAATTGTTGTAGGAACTCCAACAGGCATCGCGGTAGTGAAAATTATTGTAGAGTGAGGGAAATATGGGAATTGCATTATTAAAAAAATTGAATACATGCATGCCAGATCCGCTGAAGCAAATGGCGGCGCCAGTGATTCGGGCAAAATTGATTTACAATACAGAATTTCAGAAGCAGTTTAATACGTTGGAGAAAGCGCAGTATTCTTCTGCTGCAGACATTGAAAAAATGCAGTTTGAAAAATTGAAGGCTGTTCTTATTCATGCATACGAGCATGTTCCATACTATCATAAGATCTTTGATAAATGTGGACTTAATGTCTATAACATTAAAGATTCTTCCGAAATTAGTAAAATACCAACACTAGATAAAGCAGAGATTATTGCCAATTTTGATGAACTGCAAGCAGATGATATTGACGATTTCTATTCGGCAACAACGGGAGGAAGTACAGGAACGCCTTTGAAAGTAAATCTGGACAGAGATTCAATCTATAAGGAACGTGCCTTTATTTATCATTTCTGGGAGCAGCATGGATACAGTTACAAATCATCAAAAATGGCATCTTTTAGAGGTACAGATTTTCACGGGGGATTTATCAAGTATAACCCGTTATACAATGAAATACAACTGAACCCATGTGAGATTAATACGGAGACAATAAGCGAGTACATAAAGAGAATGGAGTCATTTGGTGTTGATTTTCTTCATGGTTTTCCATCGGCAATCTACAGCTTATGCAAATGTGCAAAGCAGTTGAATATTGACTTAAAAAACAAGTATAAGGCTGTTTTTTTGATTTCTGAAAACATCTATGATTTTCAGAGGAAAATGATAAAGGAAGTTCTTGAATGCGACACATTTGCATTTTTTGGACACACGGAAAGAGCTGTGTTTGCGGAACAAATCGGGGGGGGGGTATCGATTTAACCCCCTTTATGGCTATGTTCAAATAGATACTGATGGAAGCATAATATGTACTGGATTTATTAATCAGAAAATGCCACTGATAAGATATAGACTTGATGATACTGCTACACCATACTACGATCTATTTAAAATAGAAGGGCATCGGGATGGTGTTCTATACGGTAATGACGGAGAGATAATTTCCGCTGCAATGCTAGAAGTACACAGTCCGATTCTGGACAAAATCGCTAATTACCAATTTGTTCAGGAATATAAAGGAACAGTTGAAGTAAACGTGATTCCATTTAATAATCTGACAGAGAGGGAAATTGAATCTGTTAGAGACCTTTTCCAGAATAAAATTGGGTTGGCAATAACCGTTCAGGTAAATGTTGTACGTGCAATGGAGTATACATCAAGAGGAAAATATAAATTGATAATACAAAGAGTGAGAGGATAAAATGAATTCTGATAGTAGAAAAGTTCTTATTATTGTCGAAAACCTTCCGGTTCCGTTCGATACTCGTGTGTGGCAGGAAGCAACCACTTTGGCTATGAACGGATATACCGTGTCAGTTATTTGCCCGAAGGGCAAGGGATATACGCAGGAAGAGGAATACCTTCAGGGTGTGCATATTTTCCGGCATGACCTTCCAGCAGAAGGTAATGGTGCAGTGGGATACGCGAAAGAATACCTTACGGCATTGAAGGAAGAATTGCGGCTTGCGAAAAAGGTATATAAGGAGATTGGCTTTGACGTAATTCATGGTTGCAATCCGCCGGATGATATTTACATGGTTGCAAAACATTTCAAAAAGTATGGTGTGAAATATGTATTCGACCATCATGATATTTGCCCGGAACTTTTTGAAGCTAAATTTGGAAAAACAAGTGGACTCCTGTATAAGAGTCAGTTGTGGCTGGAAAAGCAGACATATAAGCACTGTACATTTGCTTTCGTAACAAATGAAAGCTATAAGAAAATCGCTATTGAACGCGGAAAGATGAATCCGAACAATGTAATCGTTCTGCGTAGTGGTCCGAAACTTGAACGTATGCGCATTATGCCTCCGGTAGAGAGCATTAAACGCGGATACAAGTATATGGTTGGATACCTCGGCGTTATTGGTCAGCAGGAGGGAATTGAATACTTGTTGGATGCCGCAAAATACATTAAGGAACATGACAATAATGTGTTCTGGGGTATTGTTGGTGGAGGTCCGCATTTGAAAGCATTGAAAAAGCAGGCGCATGATATGGGTTTGGACGACTGTGTGGAATTTACGGGGCGTGCGCCGGATCAGCAAATGCTTGAATATCTGAACACAGCTGATGTTTGTGTCAATAGTGACAAATACAATAGTATGAATGATAAGAGTACTATGAACAAGATTTTGGAATATATGGCACTTGCAAAACCTATTGTTCAGTTCGATTTGACAGAAGGCCGTTATTCTGCGCAGGATGCATCTCTGTATGCAAAAAACAACGATGCTGAGGACATGGCAAAGAAAATTATGGAATTGCTGGATAATCCGGAATTACGCAAGAAGATGGGTGCATATGGTCGTAATAGAGTTGTAAATGAATTGAGCTGGGAACATACGAGCAAAGCCTTACTCGAAGGTTATGAAAAGTTCTTTACCGGAAAATTTGAATGAGGTGGTAGAAATGGAAAAAATACTTCTGATTTCAAATGATGTTTTGCATTATCGCGAAAAAATTTACAATTACTTTTTTGACAAATTTCGGGAAAGAGGATACGACTTTCAAGTTTTAAGTAATAGATTTCAAAATGTGAATTATGATTTGAAGTTTGTGCATTATGAAATTCCATTTTCAGCAAAGCAGTACATTGCGAAAATAAAAGAGATCAAACCTCAATATGTCATTCTATTTCTGCATTTAAAAGATAAGGTGATGCTCCCTATTATCGGATACTGTAAGGTAAACAGAATCCCTGTAATCTACTGGAACCATGGAATTAATATTAAAACCCCAAATGACAAGGTAAAAAATGCTATCTTCCACTTTATTCACAATCAATGTGATGCGTTGATTACATACACACCAGATATGCGAAAATATTTTTCAGAGAAAAACCAGAAAAAGCTTTTTGTGGCCTACAATACTCTGAATTTCACAGATATCGATAAAGAAACAGTGCCTGATAAGGAAATAACTAAGAAGAAGTACGGTATTAGTGAAAATAAGGTGATTCTATATATCTCACGAATGATGCCATATAAGCGAGTTGATCTTCTTATGGATGCGTTTGCAGATTTAGAAGATATCGCCGTTGTTATGGTAGGGCCTGGCTTCTCAAAGGAGCAGCAGAAGAAAGTGGATTCTCACCAAAATTTGTACTATCTTGGAGAAAAGTATGGCTCTGATGTGAATGAAGTATATAAAATGGGCGATGTCTTTAGTACACCCGGTCATATTGGCTTGGCAATGAACGAAGCACTATTCTGGGGACTTCCGGTTGTATTGCTAGAGGGAACACATGCCCCTGAGATTTACTACATGAAGAATGGAACAACTGGTTATCTCGCAAAAGATGAAGAAGACTTCAAGAAGTATATGGTGGATCTTCTTCATGATGAAGAAAGGCTGTCGAAAATGTCGAAAGCTTGCCTTGAAGTCTATGATAAAGAGGTAAGCATCGATCGGATGTTCCAAGGATTTAAAGATGCAATAGAATATTGTAAAAAAGGTGGGTGAAATTATGAATGCATACAAAATGTATAGGGCAGAGCGGTGGTTATATCTGCATCATATTCATCTTCTACCTAAGATTATAAAAGCAATCATATATGTTGTTCATAATTCCTCGATACCATATGAGGCAGAAATAGGTGAAAATTGTAAGTTTTTATATGGCGGAATCGGGTGTGTGATAAGTAAGAAAACTAAAATTGGTGACCATGTAATTATAGGAACAAATGTGTTAACTGGAGGAAGATCCAACAAGGAAGGGCATCCCATTATAGGCAATAATGTGTATGTTGCTACAGGAGCCAAGGTTCTGGGAGATATAACAGTTGGGGACAATGTCATTATAGGCGCAAATGCTGTTGTGATTCATGATGTTCCTAGCAATTGCTCCGTTGGTGGAGTGCCAGCTAAAATACTTAAAGAGAATATTGATGTGACTGAATATTGCAGTTTGGGGAGATACTGATGGACATTGAGTTAAGTAAGGAAGAATCGGACTTCTGTAAGGGTATCGCATTGATTTTTATAACGCTGTCACATTTACCGAGAGTGATGGGGGGGGGGAATGCATTAAATCCGCTAGGATATTTTGGCGTTGCAGTTTTTCTTTTTCTATCTGGATATGGCCTAAGAAAATCATATGATAAAGTTGGTCTGAAAGGTTTTTGGGGAAAGAGAATTAAAAGAATAATCCCACCGTTATGTATTTATTACCATCGCCATCTCTATTATATGTTATGTGTTAAAAGATAAGCGATTTAATCCTATAGACATTATTCTTGGCTGTGTTGGTCTCAGCAACGTCATAAATCCTGTCACATGGTATATTGGTCTAATGTGGTATTGCTATCTTGTGTACTGGATATGCATGAAAAGAAGAATTAGGTCAGAGTTGATAATCGGTGGAAGTATTTTAGTTTTGAGCGTACTATTTGGAAACACATCGGTCAATATGTGGGGGTTGAATGCATTTAGTTTTAGTGCTGGTCTCTATGGTGCAGAAAAAGCGAAAAAGACGTATAATAAACAGCGCTTTTTTGAAGCGTCAGTGCTTTTATTTATAGTGAGCTTTGTTCTTTACTATTTTGTTGGCGGTAACAGTAATTGGCTCATAATAAGGAATCCGGTCAAAAGCTTAATTGCATTACTTTTCCTAAATTGCTTTTTTCTGTTGAATTTGGAAAAAAACTAATAGCAAAAGATTTAATGGTTAAAAGGCTTGGAAACATTTCTTATGAAGCATTTATGATTCATGTTGTGTTCATTTGGTATTTTCCAGAATTGTTTTCAACCTTCTCGAAGCCTATAGCATTGATGTTTTTTGTAGCTGTGACATTGGGTTTGAGTGAAATATTACATAGTTTGATGAGTAGACTATAACGATTACATCAAAGAAGGAGAGGACCGTAGATGATTTATTTTGGTATTCCACTTAGAAGTAAGGAAACATCTAATAACTGGGATAAAGTGACTGAATTTTTTAATAGAACATTATGGTCTGTATATAATCAGACAGACCCTGATTTTAGAATTATCGTTGCCTGCCATGATATACCTAAATTGAAGCACGAATTTGATGGTCGGGTGGAATTTATTCAGGTACAAGCACCGATTCCACACACTAAAGAGGAAATGATGCTTGATAAAGGATACAAGGTTCATACGATTGGCATGAGAATCCGAGAGTATGGTGGCGGCTATACGATGATGGTAGATGCAGATGACCTACAAAGCAACCGTATTGCGGAATATGTAAATAAGCATCCAAATGAAAATGGCTTTTTATCTCATAACGGTTATTATTGGCATGTTGGCGACAATTATATAAAAAAAGGCCATAAATTTCCTAATGGGAGTTCAACGATAGTAAAGTATTCTGTTGAAGATTTACCTGATAAATATTATGACAAAATGGTCGCAAGTGTTAACTCGAATCCTCACATTATAAGAAAGAAACACGGAGACATCCCTAAAATCTGTGCTGAGCTTGGCCGACCGCTGCGGCCTCTCCCGTTTATTGCGAGTATTTATGTGCGGGAGACAGGAGATAATCACTCTCTTATGAATAAAGACGAGTCAAAATTTCGGGTCATTGAGCAGAAACTGATGCCTAAAATTTATATAAATGAGAAGGTTAGAAATGAGTTTTCAATCGATTGGATGTGAGTGATATGATAATTGATGATTTTTATAGTCATAGATTTGCGTATGATAAGTCAGAAAAAATATATATATTAAATAACAAAATCAACACATTTGTAGCAAACGCAATAATCCCACGGGTCTTGTCAAGGCATGCTATAAATAGAGGACCGGAACTTCAAGATGTTATTGTTAGTCTGACATCCTATCCACCAAGAATAGAACAGGCCGCCTTATGTATTGACAGTCTGCTCAGACAAACCCGGTCACCTAAAAAGTTGATTTTATGGCTCGCAAGGACTGATTATCCATCAATAGATGAAATACCATATTGTGTAAAGAAATATATAGATGATGGTCTAGAAATTAGATTGTGTGAGGATATTAAATCATATAAAAAAATCTATTATACAGCAAAAGAATACTACGATTACAGAATAGTTACTGCAGATGATGATTTCTTTTATCCATCTACATGGTTAGAGGAATTAGATGACGTGCATAAAAAAAATCCAAATACAATTGTATGCCATAGATCGCACAGGATTATTGAACATGATGGCAATTTGGAAAAATACGGAAAGTGGGATTGGTATTCCAATGGAGTAGTAGGTCCTTCGCACAATCTTCATATTTTGACAGGAGCGGGAGCGATTTTTCCTGCAGGCTTTTTTAAGAAGGATTTTTTTGACATTGATGCGATTAAGAGATTTGCACCGACCACGGATGATATGTGGGTCAAGGTATATGCTCTAAAGCACAATGTGAAAGTTATGAAGGTGCGGCCGGTTTCAAAATCATTAATAGAAGTAAAAGGAAGTCAGAAGGTCTCGCTTATTGCTGTTAATCAGTCTGATGGAAATGATAAGGCATTAAACGATTTACTAAATTTGTTTGATATTGACATACATAGTATATTGGAAGACAATATAGGCCAATGAATAAAGGTTAAGGAAAAACATAGTATGAAATTTACAATTCCATCGCTTAAAATTAAAAAAAATGATTTGTATTTTATAGTGGCGATGAGCGCTTTTATGGAACCGGCGTTATTTACGCAGTTTAAAATAATTGATGCTGTTTTTCTTATATTGAAAGTGGTGTCTGCAATATATGTTCTATATGAATTGTTTTGTAGTAAAATTAGTCGCTTCCATATCACCATTGTCTGTTACTTTGGCTCACTAGTTTTATCTACGGCCATAAACGGAGGAGATGTGTTTCAAGCGATTAGAACAGTGACATTCAATATGTTGCCCTGCTTATTTCTTGACTTAATGATCCAAAGAAATAGCACCCGAACTGTTATACTATTAAGAAAAATTTGCGTAGCATACGTTCTCATTAATGCGTTGCTATTAATTATCGTTCCCGATGGGTTTGGAAAGTATATTCCAGGATATAGTATGACGGTGGATTCAAGATTGAATTTTCTGGGAAGAGATAATGCGCTTATTCATTTCTTTATTTTTGCTTTACTTGTTGAATTCTTACGATCACGAAAAAAAGAACAAGCGTATTTAATGACAGCAGTAATGATAACAACCATGCTATATGTATGGTCTGGCACAGGAGTTGTGGTGTGCGTGCTGATAACGGCTTTTGCACTTCTGTTCCAAGGAAAGAGAATTGAGCACTTTTTCAATATTATTGATTTGACGATTGCATATATTGTAATATACTGTGCGATTGTTGTTTTTAGATTACAGAACTTGTTTTCTGGAATTATTGTTGACGTCCTGCACAAAGATATCACATTTACAGGTAGAACATCACTCTGGGATATGGCAATGTGGTATATTCAGAAAAAACCATATATAGGATATGGTATTACTGCAAAATTCTTAACGATGAAAAGTGGAATTAGTTATTCACCTCACAATTTGGTGTTGCAAATTGTGTTGGCTGGTGGCTTTTTATCATTATTATGTTTTGTTATTATGTACATTGCTTCCGTAAAGAAGATCTCAAAAAGAAAATACGTATATTCCAGCTTGATTGCTGTCTCAATTTTTTGTTATTTGGTTGCATCGCTGACTGAATCAACAATGAATACACAATATTTTTATTTAATTCTCGTTTTAGCCTATAATATTGATATTATTGAAAAACAAAAATTTCAAATATGTGAGGAAAACAAAACGTGAAGCTGATTAAAACATTTGTAAAATATGCAACAGGATCGATGTTTGCACTGTTAGCAGGATTAATTACAACACCAATTCTAACTAGATTGATTTCCACCGAGGAAATGGGAAAGTATTCGATGTTTATAACGTTTGGCAGTCTATTTGCATCTATACTTTATTTGGGACTGGATCAATCTTATGTGCGCTTCTATAATGATGAGCATAAAGATAGCCAAGTGGCTTTATTGAATAAGTGCTTGAGATATCCAGTGGTTGCTACCGCAATAGTTGCTGCCTTGTTAGTTGTTTTTTATCAAACGCTTTCTAATGTCATTATTGGTCAGGCATCGCTTGCCTTGGTGCTGGTGTTTGATTTTTACCTCTTTGGGTTAGTTCTGGATCGATTTTGGCTTTTGAAGATCAGAATGAATCAGAAAGCAGGAGCTTATTCGATTCTAAACGTCATCCGAAAACTTTCCTATCTTCTTATTGCAGTAATCTTGTACTTTACATTGTGCGGTGACACATGTTGGAGCTTGATCATAGCAGTATCATTGGCAGAGGTGGTTTTGGTTTTAGGGTGTAGATTTTCAGAACGTGGTAATTGGAGAAGCACCTTAAATAATACTGTTACAAAGACAACAGATTTGTTTAGATATGGATTCCCCTTTATATTTTCTACAACAGTTACTTTGGTTTTTCATTCAACAGATAAGTTGATGTTGAATGCAATGACAGATTACAATCAGGTGGGTTTGTATTCGGGATCACAGAATATTGTAAATCTTTTGACTCAGGTTCAAACTGTATTTACAACTTTTTGGATGCCAGTTGCGTTTGAACATTATGCAAAAAAGGCAGACGACAAAGAATTCTTTGTTAAGATAAACAAGATTGTATCTTATGGGATGCTTTTAATTGCGATTTTACTTTTATGTACAAAGGATATCGTCGTGTTATTTTTGGGAAAAAAGTACAGAGACGCTGTATATGTATTTCCTTTTCTTGCATTTATGCCAATTATGTATACAGTATCGGAATCAACCGTAATGGGAATTAATTTCATGAAGAAATCTTCCTATCATGTTTGGATTTCTTTGATTTCAGCTGTAACAAATGTTATTGGAAATTATTTTTTAATTAAAAGTTTTGGTGCAAAAGGCGCGGCAATTTCAACAGGCTTGTCATATATAGTCTTTTTCATTGCCAGAACTGTTTTGGCAAACAAGGTTTACAAAATCAATTTTGCTTTGGGACGTTTTTTTGTTTCAATAGTTGTGGTTTATTTTCTTGCAATTATGGCAAGTTTTATGAATGTTACTCCTTTGTTCTTGTCAGTCGCAATAATTACGACAATAGTTGTCTCTTTTCTTTATCGTGATATTTTAAAGGAAAGCATGAGCTATGTAAGGAAAGAAATTACGGCATTGGCAAAGAAAAGATAATAGTTCACTTGATTTAGAGAGGAAATTATGGGATGTAAACCTGTGAGAAACAAAGAGATTGATTGTTTGCGAGGGATTTTGATTTTGTTTGTGGTTATTGGACATAGCGAATCCGGAAAGTTGCACGATATTATCTTTTTGTTTCATATGCCACTATTCTTTATCCTTTCCGGTTATTTAATTTAGAAAAGAAAAATAGTGGAAAGGGACTATTTAAAAGCGAAATGTTTTGGATTGCTAATACCGTACCTTACATATATGGTTATAGATTTTGTCCTGATTCGTAGGGAAATTTCAGCAGAGATAGTATTCAGGATGCTTTATGGAGGAAGAGCGATTTCAGGGGTGTATTGGTATATAACCTGTTTTCTCTTCACCCTGTTTGCACTTGGCTTTCTAATAAATCATTGTTCTGAAAAGACGGTAAAACGGCTGATTTTAGCGGGGGGGGGGTATAGCGGTAATAGAGTCCCATCTTGTGGATACGATTCATTTGCTTCAATCTCCCGGCATCCCGTGGAATCTTGATGTAGCATTGATAGCTTTGGTATATGTTGGAATCGGGTATTTCCATAAGGATAAAATCAAGAAATTGTTGGAGGCTGAGGCGGTAAGGATTGACGTAGTGGCAGGAATAATTGCAGTCCTCATGGGCATTTTCTGCTGGGTTAATTATCGAGACGTTAGTCCTTTTTATTACTTTGACATGAAGCCCGTATATTATAGAGAATTGATTTGTGCCGTTCCGATTCCATGTGCCTTCGACTTTGTGTTAGTAAGGACTGTTCACTGGCTGTTCAATATAGCTGCGCTAGGTGGATTTTTGGATTTTGTTGCATTGTGTGGAAGAGCAACAATTCCAATCATGTTTATGCACATTCCGTCTAATCACTGGCAAAGTGAATTTAACTATGGAAAACTGATATATGTCGTGATTGGCGTAGGGGTACCAGTACTTTTCACACTTCTATTTAACCGAGTTCAATTAATGCGATCAGTATTTGGAATACCTAATTTAAAAGAAATTAAGGGGAAAAATAAAAATGTCTAAATACTTTGGAACAGACGGCTTCCGTGGAGAAGCCGGAATTACTTTAACCGCCGACCACGCCTACAAAGTAGGTCGTTTCCTCGGCTGGTACTATAATGCTCTCCGTGAGCGCAACGGAGATAATGAGCCTGCCCGTATCGTCATTGGTAAGGATACGCGCCGCAGCTCCTATATGTTTGAATACAGTTTGGTGGCTGGTCTGACTGCTTCTGGCGCGGATGCCTATCTGCTCCATGTTACCACCACTCCGTCTGTGGCCTACATCGCCCGTGTGGATGACTTTGATTGCGGCATCATGATCTCTGCAAGCCATAATCCATATTACGACAACGGCATCAAGCTGATCGACTGCTACGGCGAGAAAATGCCGGAGGAGACTCTGCTGCTGGTAGAGGACTACATCGATGGCAAGCTCCACGTCTTTGATAAGGATTGGCCGGAGCTGCCTTTCGCTCATCGGGAACACATTGGCTGCACTGTGGACTATGTGGCTGGTCGCAACCGCTACATGGGCTACCTGATCTCTCTGGGCATCTATTCTTTCAAGGGCGTGAAGGTCGGTTTGGATTGCGCCAACGGTGCAAGCTGGAACATTGCCAAGTCTGTGTTCGATGCTCTGGGCGCAGACACCTACGTCATCAACAACAAGCCGAACGGTCTGAATATCAACAACAATGCAGGTTCTACGCATATTGAGGGCTTGCAGAAGTTCGTGGTAGAGAACGGGCTGGACGTCGGCTTTGCCTTTGACGGCGATGCTGACCGTTGCCTGTGTGTGGACGAGAAGGGCAATGTGATCACCGGCGACCATATCCTGTATATCTACGGCTGCTACATGAAAGAGCGTGGTAAACTGCTGACCAACACTGTTGTTACTACCGTTATGTCCAACTTTGGTCTGTACAAGGCATTCGATGAACAAGGCATTGGCTACGCCAAGACCGCTGTTGGTGATAAGTATGTCTACGAGTACATGGCTAAGAATGGCTGCCGTATCGGTGGCGAGCAGAGCGGCCATATCATTTTCAGCAAGTACGCCAGCACTGGTGACGGCATCTTGACGAGCCTGAAGATGATGGAAGTTATGCTGGCTAAGAAGAAGCCGATGAGTGAGTTGGCGACACCACTGAAAATCTATCCGCAGGTGTTGGAAAATGTCCGTGTGACGGACAAGAAAGCAGCACAGAATGATCCGGCTGTACAGAAAGCTGTGAATATAGTTGCTGAGGCACTGGGCGATACTGGCCGTATTCTGGTGCGTGAATCCGGTACAGAGCCTGTTGTGCGTGTTATGGTGGAAGCACCTGACCATGATACCTGCCAGAAGTATGTGGATGACGTAGTCCATGTGATCTGTGAAAAGGGATATAAGGCATGAAGTCGAAGATGACTCTTGGAGATGAATTCGGAGTCATTTTCCGTAATAGAGGGTAAGTATAAGAAGAGAAAACCGGGAGGGATAAATAATGTGTGGAATCGTTGGTTTTACAGGAAACCGACAGGCAGCACCAATCCTGTTGGATGGTCTGTCGAAATTGGAATATAGAGGATATGATTCAGCTGGACTGGCTGTTCGTGATGGCGAGGCTTTGGCACAGGTCGTCAAGGCAAAAGGCCGTCTGTCCAACCTGATCGAGAAAACAGATGCTGGTAATGCTCTGAAAGGAACCTGTGGTATTGGTCATACACGTTGGGCAACACATGGTGAGCCGAGCCAGACCAATGCACATCCTCATGTGTCTGGCAACTGCAACCGTTCTGGTTCTGGGGCAGTAGAATCAGAAGTAGTCGGCGTTCATAATGGTATCATTGAAAACTATACCGAGCTGAAGGAAAAGCTGCTGAAACATGGCTATACCTTCTACAGCCAGACGGATACTGAAGTGGTCATCAAGCTGGTAGACTACTATTATAGAAAGTATAATCTGGGACCCATCGATGCTATTGCCAAAACGATGGTGCGTGTCCGTGGTTCCTATGCTCTTGAGCTGATGTTCCGTGACTATCCGGGCGAAATCTGGGTAGCACGAAAAGATAGTCCGATGATCATCGGCATTGCCGATGGTGAGACCTATGTGGCTTCGGATGTTCCGGCGATTTTGAAATACACTCGCAACGTGTATTATATTGGAAACCTTGAGTTTGCTAGGATTGTTCCGGGTGAGGCTCATTTTTATAATCTTGATGGTGATGAAATCGAGAAGCAGACCACCGAGATTAAGTGGGATGCAGAAGCGGCTGAAAAGGGCGGCTTTGAGCATTTTATGATGAAAGAGATCCACGAACAGCCCAAAGCTGTCCAAGATACTCTTAATTCCGTAATCAAGAACGGTACTATCGACCTGTCCAGCGTGGAGATCACTGAGGACGAGATCAAGAACTTCGAGCAGATTTATATCGTAGCCTGTGGCTCTGCATGGCACGTTGGCATGGCGGCACAGTATGTTCTGGAAGACATGGCAGATATCCCGGTGCGCGTGGAATTGGCATCTGAGTTCCGCTATCGGAAGATGCCGGTCAATCAGAAGGCTCTCGTAATCGTTGTCAGCCAGTCTGGTGAAACCGCAGATACGCTGGCTGCGCTTCGCCTCGCAAAAGAAAAGGGCATCACAACGCTGGCCGTTGTCAACGTGGTCGGCAGCAGCATTGCCCGTGAAGCAGACAAGGTATTCTACACCCTTGCTGGCCCGGAAATCTCGGTTGCTACGACAAAAGCATATAGCGCACAGTTGGCAGCGACGTACTGCTTGGCAGTTCAGTTTGCTAAGATCAGAGAAAAAATCACAGAAGAGCAATACAGCTACTATATTTCTGAAATGCTGACTATTCCGGAAAAGATGCAAAAGATTCTGGAAGATAAAGAGCGAATCCAGTGGTTCGCGGCAAAGTACGCAAATGCGCACGATGTGTTCTTCGTGGGTCGTGGCATTGACTATGCAGTTTGCCTGGAAGGAAGCTTGAAGCTGAAAGAAGTCAGCTACATCCACTCTGAGGCATACGCTGCGGGTGAGTTGAAGCACGGCACGATTAGCCTGATCGAGCAGGGAACATTGGTTATTGGTGTGCTGACACAGAGTGAACTGTATGAAAAGACTATCAGCAATATGTTGGAATGCAAGAGTCGTGGCGCATACTTGATGGGTTTGACCACTTACGGAAAATATGAAACTGAGGATCAGGTGAACTTTACGGTTTATGTACCGAAAGTAGACGAGCACTTTGTTGGCAGTCTGGCTGTGATTCCGCTCCAGCTGCTGGGCTACTATGTGTCTGTTGCCAAGGGTCTGGACGTAGATAAGCCGAGAAACCTGGCAAAGAGTGTTACGGTGGAATAAGTATGTCTAGAGATACGTTCCTGCAAGGGTGACAGGATTCTTGATTTGTGGTATACTTAAGTTATTGCAAATCATCATATTGGTAATTTAGTGGGAGGTGAGTAGAGATGAAAATTTTGATAGATGACGTAAAATTGAATCTTCTTTTAGAAACTAAAAAGAGCTTCATCGGAAAAAATGTGGCTTGGGACAGTTTCCTCTCTGCATTTTCATTTCTCATCTCTGTTCTGTTGGCATCATACAGGGATTTCTTTGGTTTGCCTGGAATCGCTCTAAAGACAGTATTTGTTGTTCTTGGAGTGGGCTTTACATTCAAAAGCCTAGCAGATATTCACGACAGCAGTAAAAATAATTATTCATATAGCGATTTACTATCAGATATTAACAAACTGAATGAAATCACACACAATCATTCGATTGTTATCATTAAAGATACGTTTAATAGATACCCGAACCGATTGCTAGTATATGATGATACGAGATGGAATTGCAAATTCTTCTTGAACTATAAAGAAAATCCCAATAATGAGAGTTTTATAAAGCAACACATTTCACAAGAACTGAAAATAGAGACGTTTGATATTACTCTTGACTGTCTCGGCCAACGAATTCACGAGAAATTTTCTGAAAGCACACATGAAGAAAAAGTTTATTCGCACAGATTTTATTTGGCTAAGATTAGTAAATTTCCAGATATGATGCTACAGGATTCGTTTGAATGTGATGGAAAGCAATACTATTGGATGACTGTGCCAGAACTGGAGCAAGATGAGAATGTGCAGAAGAAAAATAATGACATTCTAGGATATGTGAAGGAACTCGTTTGAGTCCTAGATGCCGTGTGAACTTCAGAAGTTCACACGGCATCTTTTTGAGACCACTATATAGTTTGTGACGGAAATAAGAAACATGAAGAATACAAGAAGACCCGGTGGCGGACGGAAACCAGCAAAGCCAGAGTATAGCAAAGAGAAGAATCTGAAAGAACAGCTGAATGCAGCGGTTGAACTTTATAAAAAGGGCATGAGCTTAAAAGCTATCGGAGATGAACTGTTGCTCAATCCCATCAAGGTGCGCAAGCTCCTGATTACAGCAGAGGTTTATAAGTCAGAGATAGCGGAGAAGGCGAAAAGTACTTTTGATGAATCTTTACATCGCGTGATTTCATCGTACAGTTGGTATGTGCGCATAGTAACACCTCCAAAATCAATCATTATCTTGCGCCCGTGTGCGGAATGGATTTATTTTTTCCTTGACGGTTTAGGGTTGAGCGGTTACCTTTAAAATTTATACAGTTTGAAAACGGTAAGGTTCATTACGGACCTTGCCGTTTTGCTTTTTATGAAAATGTGAAATTTCTGAAATTCCCTCAAAAGTGTATATGAAAAGTCTACCGTGGATTCCTATTGGTAGAGAGCGTTTTAAAAAATTTGAAAAATTTTCTAAAACACCTTGCGAAATGGGCTCTCTCCGATTCTAGAAGTGAGAGATATATGCAAAAGCTTCTCAAAACATAAAATTTACAAAAAATTCAAAAACTCTCAGCGAAAACTTTTGCAAAATGGCCTCTCTAAAATTCTAAAGATGAGAAGACAAGACAAACTTCTCAGGTGACCCTTGAAAATTACATGAGCCATCCCAGAAAAATACCTCTGGTCAGAATGTGCATTCTGCGCGTCTTACCGGAAAATACGTCGGAGAAAATCGGACAGGAACGGGCTGGGACAGAGTGGACGGCAGTTAAGAGCAAGATTCGCCTTTGTATACGAAACCGCTCCTACGGGCGGTTTCTCCACGGCGGCATCTTGATGGGGATTGCGCTCCCCATACCCTCACATCGT
>ERZ1034976.1035-NODE-1035-length-23181-cov-17.824699_pt1 | contig 23181 bp, 18 predicted proteins | sample MGYA00520623_ERZ1034976 | MGnify/ENA primary metagenome ERZ1034976 (study PRJEB33766, sample SAMN09781774) | gut metagenome | biome: gut microbiome | host: Homo sapiens | place: Madagascar | study: EMG produced TPA metagenomics assembly of the PRJNA485056 data... | reverse complement strand
GACACGCGAGCAGCAGCTCGACGTAATCGCTCGTCAGGCTCACGAGAGACTCTAATCAATTAGAAGAATAAATATTGCCCGCTAGATTTTCTTTCCGAGGATATTTAGCGGGCATTTTTCAAAAAGATAAAATAATTATGGGTGTATTTCTTTTTTTAGGTGTTATAGCCTTATTTATGAGTCTTTTTGCATTGTGGGGAGTATATGATCTTCGAAAGAATGCATAAAGGTTTTGTTCACAGCATAGAGAGCTTTGGTTCAGTAGATGGACCAGGCATCCGATTTTTGATCTTTCTGCAAGGTTGTCCCATGCGCTGCCAGTTCTGCCACAACCCGGATTCCTGGAAGACGGGGGTAGGAGAAGAGTGGAGTGCCGATGACCTGCTGGACAAGGCAGAGCGATTCAAAAGTTATTGGGGAGACAAGGGCGGTATTACCGTGAGCGGTGGAGAAGCCCTGATGCAGATAGACTTTCTCATCGAACTTTTCGAGAAAGCACATCAGCGTGGCATCAATACCTGTCTTGATACATCAGCCCAGCCTTTCAGAAGAGATGGAAAGATTTTTGAGAAATTTGAGCGTCTGATGGCCGTTACCGATACGGTTCTTCTGGATATCAAGCATATCAATGATGAAGAGCATCGCAAGTTGACGCTTCATAGCAATAAGAACATACTCGATTGTGCCCGCTATCTCAGCGAGATTCACAAGCCGGTATGGATTCGTCACGTCCTTATTCCAGGTATTACTGACAAGGATGAATACCTGGAAGAGTTGAGAGACTTCCTCTCTACGCTCAGCAATATCCAGCGCATAGATGTATTGCCTTATCATACGATGGGTATCTACAAATATGAGAAGCTGGGAATCCCTTATCCGCTAGATGGCATAGAACCTCCTGGCAGAGATCGTGTGGCTCATGCCGAATCTATATTGCAGAAAGCATTATAGACCCGGCAGAGCGTATTTCTTATGATAGGCAGTAGGGGCAATTACATTCCGAAGATTGCCTTATCATCATTATTCTTATTATGCAATGCTACCATAGTTGGGCTTGCCTTGGGGGTAGGCTCAACTATGTTTTCTTTATGGGTTTCTACAGAGCTGACCAGCTGTGCCTTGATGATAGGCTTGCAGATATAGTCATTTACCCCCATCTCATAGCAGTCGTCGATGTTGTCCTTGTTGTTGAGCAGGGAAACCACAATGATTGCCATCTCCGATTTGTCGTAAGAGGCTCTGACGTACTTGATGACATCCCAGCCGTTTACCTGGGGCATCATCAGGTCGAGCAGGATGATGTTGGGCTGGAAGCTATCTACCAGTTCGATAGCTTTAGCTCCACCATCCGCTTTCTGAATCTCAACGTCTAAGCCTTTCAGCATATCAGCAACTAATTCAATATTCTCGTGAATATCATCTACTACTAATACTTTACATTTACTATTCATTTCTCGCAACTGTTGCGACAATCCTAAGCCTTTACCTTATGGATTCCGTAGATATCACACACGAAACCCTTATCGGTGAGAATCTTATTCATGTCTAGGTTATTAAATATTTTATGATTGGTACCGATGACTACGATTTCATACTTTTGATCGAGCACGGAAGGGTTGTCGGTAATCTTGATTTCATATTCTTCTTTTACTTCTTCTGTATCCACCAATGGGTCGTAGAGGGTGGTCTTGTATCCCGTGCCAACGAGATTGATGTACAGGTCGGCTACTTTGGTGTTACGGATGTCATCACTGTCTGGCTTGAACGAGAAGCCCAGGATGAGAACGTTGGTCTCTGCTGGAACGAAGTTTCTTACCTCGCTGGCACTCTTGATCTTTCCTGCCATCCATATTGCCATCTGCTCATTCACCTCGCGTGCCGTAGAGAGGAGGGATGGAACCACATCCACCTCCTGTGCCTTGTTGATGAGATAGTAGGGATCCACAGCGATGCAGTGACCGCCCACCAGTCCTGGGGTAGCAGGCACGAAGTTCCATTTGGTACTTGCGGCAGCCGTAACGTCCTGGATGCTGATGCCCATCTTGTCGTATATCTTCTGCATTTCATTGAAGAAGGCAATCTGAACGTCGCGCTGGCAGTTTTCCATCAGCTTGCTAGCCTCTGCCACCTTGATGCTCTTTGCCTTGAAGGTTCCGTGGGTCAGCACAGATGAGTAGAGCGAATCGATGATCTCGGCAGCTTCGGGGGTAGAACCGCTGGTTACCTTCACGATATTCTCGATGGTGTGTACGGTATCGCCCGGATTGATGCGTTCCGGAGAGAAGCCTACATATAAATCCTGGTTGAGCTTCAAGCCGGATGTTGCCTCCAGCAGTGGAGCGCATACTTCCTCGGTGAGCCCGGGATATACAGTCGATTCATATACCACGATATCGCCCTCTTTCAGGATGGCACCTACGGAGCGGGTGGCACATCTTACGCAACTGATGTCTGGCTTGTTCGACTTGTTGACAGGTGTAGGAACCGCAATGATATACACATTGCACTTCCTGAGCATTTCTATGTCGCTAGTCAGTTTTAGTCCCTGAGCCAAGGCTTTCGATAGCATTTTGTTCTGATTTATCTGCGTCTGGACAAGTCTGTTTACCTTTTTCGCATTGTTATCATAACCCCACGTATCGTATTTCTTTGAGAATAAGCATGCTAGGGGGGTACCTACGTAGCCCAGTCCTATCACTCCAACCTTAAACTCGTAAGGTTTGTTTGTCATATATCTATATTGTTTTAATTATTATTATTACTACTATTTTCTGGTTTACTTTTTACCTTAGATTCCTTCCAGCTGTGCGTAGCGCGATGTCTTCTTCGGGTTCCACTCATCCTTGTAAGAGGTGCGGAAGAATAGTTCCTGAAGATGCGCCTCCAGTCGGGCAAAGCGCAGGAAGTAGCCTGTGTATGGCGACATGAGTGGCATAAACCGATAGAGGAACCAGGCGGTTTTCTTTCTTTCCGTTACCAGCAGCACCAGGATGAATGCCAGCTGCGACAGGCATACACGGATGAAGTAGCCCAAGAGCAGCACATCCACGATGTGGGTGTTGAAGGTGATGGCAAGCTGAATCATATATCCCAGCCACAGGAAGTTGAATACGCAGTCGAACACCACGCTTTCCATATTCGACAACCAGTTGAGGATGCTCCAGTTCTTGGAAGGCAGCAGGATGTCGAGATGCTTTCGCAGACGGAATCTCACGAGCGATCTCGACCATCTGATGCGCTGACGGTACAGTTTGTACCATTTGGTTGGTACATTGGTCATGCAGATGGCATCTTCGGCGAATTTCACCTTGTAGCCTGCCTTGCGGATCTTCTGCGTGATATCACCGTCGAGTCCCGGACCGATGTCCCAGTATCCCACTTCCTTCAGTGTCTTGCGCTCGAAAGCGCCAAAGGCACCCGAGATGATGTGGTAGATACCCAGGGCACTGGTTACGGAGCGGCCCACCTGTATTCGCTTCAGGTATTCGAAAGCCTGGAGCGATGAACAGATCGTCTCCTTGTAGTTTCTCACCTCGATGCAACCTCCCACGGCTTTCACCTCACTGTCGAGGTAGAAGGGCAGGAGTACATTCTCCAGTGCGTCACGGTCGAGCGATGAGTCGGCGTCGAGACTTACGATGTATTTTCCCCGTGCCATGTTCGCTCCGTAGTTGGTGGCTGCAGCCTTGCCGCCTCGGGTCTCCAATCTCAGATAGTGCGTGATGAGTCCCGCACGGTAGAGGTCGGTGCATATCAGTTTGGTGTCGTCGTTGCTACCGTCATCCACCACGATGATTTCGTAGTGCCGGTAAGTCTGTTCATTCAGCGACTTCACCATCTTATAGATATTCTTGCCTTCGTTCTTACCCGGCACCAGGATGCTGATGAGCGGGTTTTCTCTATAGAGATAGAACCGGGCAAGCTCCTTTTCCTTGTATCTCTTGTTTCGGGTCATCAACCGGTTGAAGATCACCAGATACTCCAGCAGGTAGTATCTTGGAACCTCGATGAAGAAGAGGAACCAATAGATGTTGGCAATGCTCGAAAACGAGAGTGTGCCAATCCAGTCCCAGAATCGGTTGATCGTATCTACTATACTAAACATTTCTTCAGTTTCCTTTCTTCTCTTATCTCAGTACGGTGAGTGCCATGATGGCGATGAGGACGAGAATACCGGCGATAGCGACGAGTATTCCTACCAGTTCCTTGTAGAGTTTCACTCTCTTCAGAGCCTTGTCGGTTTCGTCTTCTTCCGGAGCTATGTCGAGTCGCTCTTCCTGCTGCTTCACGGTATCTTCATCTGTTATCGGATTCTCCGAATATCCGCAGTAGTCGTCTGGAGTCAGCTCTATGAGATTCATTTTGTCGAAGAAGTCATCATATTGTCCGCTCATTCCCTTATGTTTGGTATTGAGTACGCAGCAGATCAGCTCATCGGGTTCTATCATGTTGCTTACCTTTCGGATAGCCTTCGACATGTCCTTGCTCAGGTGCTGCTGCGCTTCATTCTCAGACTTCTCGTCATATCCCGTATAGGTAACGTAGAAGATATTGTTATTGTACGATACCTTGTGACTGTGGAAGATGCGGCAGAACTTTGCCTGCATCGATTCCTTGATCTTGACGGTCTCCTGTTGCGGGCTGAGAATCCAGATCTTACCTACGATTACTGATACCTGTTCTTCGCGGTAGGTTTCCAGAAGCTGGCGGCGCAGACGGTTCTGCAGCAGACTATACTCCATATAGTTATCGTAAGTATTGGTCATGTTGCTGAAGAGCATTCCGCTCTGGGTCAACGTACGGATACCTTCTTCTGTAATCTCGTAGTCCTCCACATCACGGGGAACCAGTGCATTGACAGGGAAGGTATTCTCGCAATAGCAGCAGGTTGCTTTGGTGATCGGAGTGGTAAACGAGTTCTCACAGTCGTTGCAGGAATAGATCACTGCTGGTCGGTCGTAGTCCACACCGATGTGTCTCAGTCTCTTGTGGCACTTCGGACAGATGAGCATTCCTCCCACATTGTATGCACTTTCCGGAGCCACGTTGGCACAGGAAAAGTGGTGGATAATGTTCTGGATCTTCAGATTCGAACTTCCGCACTTCGGGCAGCACTCCGTGTATAGCAGGTGACTGTGGTTGCACTTTGGGCAGAGATGCTCCTTGATGAGGTATTTGTGCTTGCGCAGTGCGCCATATTCCTCTAGCGTATCCACGTAGGCGAACATCTCGGCAAGATGAAACTGGCCCATGCTGTGGTAGTGTTCGAAGATAGGATTGATGTATCCCAATGACGATTTCTCCAGAAGCACGTGAGACAGAATTCTCTGGTCTCTGGAGAGCAGAAACCTCAGGATGTTGGAGAAGAGCTCGTTGGGCTGAGTGGGGCGTGCCACCTCCTGCTTGATGCCGTATTTCTCCTTGGCAGCCTTGATCTTGTCAATGATCTCATATACTTTCTCATTGCTCATATCGCTGACAAAAGCATCGATGATGAACTCTGTAATCTGCCCCTTGCCCGATACCGCCGTGTTGACGAATATCGGCTTGTAGCTGCATTTGTACGATAGGATAGGGCTGGCTCCATACAGGATAGCAAGGAACGTTCGCTCACTCTTCGTATTGATATATATGCAATCGAAGTAGTCGGACTGGATATCTGGTGTTGAGTCTATATCAACATAGCTGTCGATGGTGAGCACCATGTCTCCACGTTTGTTTCTTTTTAGTCCAATCATTTCTTCTGGTTCTTTATTTTGGTTTGTCGGTCGAAATCAGCTTCGAACTTCTTACGACATTTTGATTCTTTTCCACTGGGATGGTGTACATCGGCAGTGGTTTCGGATCGAGCATAGCGCTGATCTTGTTGATTCTCACTCTCACTGGCAGCTTGTTGCTCATCACCCATGCCGGAACTCTCTGGTTAGGGTTCAGGGTGAAGACGGCAACCACTGCATTGGCATCATGCGAAAAGTTACTCTGCAGATGCTTCGGAATTTCCTCTACTCTCAGACCCGCCATCTGTAGCTTGGCTTTCAGCTCCAGATCCTTGTTGATGATGACGTCTGCATCGTCAGGACTCTCCATATACTTCACCTTGTCGTTGGGCACGTAGATGATTACTCCCAGATGGCATGCAGCGTAGTCGGTATGCTGGATAGTCATGACTTCCTGGCTCTTGAATACCAGCGTCCTGTCGCTTACATTGATCTTGGTGATATAGGCATCGGCTGGAGCGCAGCAGTAGTGTATCAGTCCCTGGCTGTAGATGCTCGTGTTGCTGGAGTAGGGCATATCCGCATTGTTGGTGGCAGCACCTCTTCTAGCCATGAAGTTGTAGGTGGTGTTCTTTGCCCTGGCGTAGATTTCCACCTTGTTTGCCTGCTTCCTGAGTTCTTCTTCCACTTCGGCAATCTCTGCATCCAGGGCATTGCGCTTGGTGTTGTCGGTGAGTCCGTAATAGATATCCGAACTCTCTGAAGCCTTCTGCTTTTTCAGTTCTGCCAGACGGGTACGGAGCACCGGAATTTCTTCCTTTGCCAGCTGTGCCTGTACCTCCATATCGTGCGTTTCCTTTACAGCCGAAGGCAGGATGTTGGGGTCATACTGGTTCACGATGTTTCCCAGCAGCACGTAGGAGTAGAGGGTGTCACCCTTGTGTACCACCTCGCCTATTTCCTTGTTCACCTTCAGAATGTAGATGTCGTCAACTGCCGAAATCGGGTTCTCATCGATTGTGATGTATCCGTCGTAGATCGCCCATATCATTCTTGTGACGATATAGTATGCCGCCAGTACGATGACGAGCAGGAAGATCAGCGCGAAGATAATCTGCTGTCTTGCCAGTCGGTGGCTCTGCGACTTGAGCATGTCAGACATTGCCTGTTCCTGCGGCGTGCTATTAAATTGAAACTCATTCATAGTTCTATTTCCCTGAAAATAGTATTGTTGTCGTAGATGCTGACTGCCTTCTCGATATTGATGATGGCAAGTCCGCGGTTTAACATCAGCTTATACATTCTCTCCATGCTTTCGAGGAATCCCGTATATTCGTCCATTCTCATCAGGTAGTTGTACCCCTGCTTCTGGTTCTTGTAGGCAAATCTTCTCATGTCGATGTATTTGCCGGTCTGTTCTATATGGAACGCCTCGGTGGCGATGGCGTGGTTCAAATTCTCTATTCTCTTCAGCAGGATGCCTACCGACTGCTTGATTTCCTTGACATCGGTGCTTCTGCTGCTTCTGATGATTTCCTTTTCTGTTTCGAGAGCCTTGCGCTTGCGTGGATTCTCGTTGTAGATCGGGATGGTGAATCGCACTCCGATATCACCGTTGTTGCTTATCTTGTTGTTGCTTTGCCAGTAGGATGACCATCTGGCGAAAGGCGTGATTCTTGTTGTCGATAAGTAATTCGCCAACTTGCTGTCGTTGTCGGCAATCTGTTCTTTTACCATCACGATTCTTGCGTCGATGCTTTCCTCGTCGATGTGGTGCCAGAGAGCTGTTGTATCTACCAGAATCCGGGTTGGTTTCATGCGGTAGATAGGTTTATTGGAGATGTCGCGGTCGGAGCAGAGAATGGAGATATCGTATTCTGCCGCCAGTTTCTCGTTCATCACCTTCAGCATTTTGTCGTTGCTGATTCGGTCTTTCTCCAGCATGTATTGGTATGCCTCGTTCATGATGTCGAGGTTGTCCAGTCGGTGAGCGATGATGGTACCGATGTAGAAGTTATATTGTTCGGTCAGCTCTTCAGCTGCCTTTTCATAGATGTCTGCAGTCATTCTCTTCTTGCTTTGCAGCCTGGAGAGTTCGTTAGCCAAAGCTACTTTGGCTTTCTTTTCCTTGCCCTGGTAGAACTTGCTGTTGATGATGTTCCATCCCAGTTCTGCCTGGGTCTTTACCTTGTATTTGGATACCTGGTCTTCGTTGTCGTTGTCGGCATCGAAGTAGGCATCGGGTCTGGCATACACCTGTCCGGTTACTTCCAGTCCGTGGTGTCTTGCTATTGCCAGTTGCTCGTGGGCAGTCTTAGCCCAGTAGAGCGAGTCTGTGTTTCTGATGTCAGCCGTATGCTGACTGTTGAGTCCCAGCTTGATGACTGGCGACTGTACCCAGATAGGGTGGTTGAGTAGGGTATCGAGTTGTGCGAAGCGATTCTTGAAGTGCTTGAGTACATTTTCATTTTTCAGATTTTCATAAACGAGCATCTTCGGGCTGAATGCTTTTTTCAGGGTCTTTTGCTTCAGATTTTGAGCCATAACACCCCTTCCTCCGATATTCATCAGAAGAACAGCTGTAGTGTATAGTATCAATTTTCGCTTCATCATTCTCTTAGTTTGAACACTATGAATGCAGCTGCAAGCTGTTGCAGCTGCATTCAACCAGTGTCTTTTGAATTCTATTGCTCAATGATAATTATTATCTATTTCTTATGAATTGAACATATATCAGATTCCTTATTTAGTTAGAAACCTCAGGGTCGGCATTCTTGAGTTGGAATACCTGCATTCTGCTCTGTCCGTAGGCTACGTAGATATAGCCCTTGTATTCTATTACGTAGTTGGCAGACTTAGGTACAGCACGGTGTGCAACCACCTTATGAGTTTCCTTGTCGAGAACCACAAGTCCGAATCCGCCGTATGCGATATATACATACTTCTTTCCTACGTAGCAGCCATTGGCATGACCTTTATACTTTCCGGCATTTTCGCCTTCTGTGATAGTAGGGCTAGGCATCTGGTAGTGCCAGAGTTCATTGCCTTCCATATCGTAAACATACATACCGGCAGCACCGCGGCAAACGTAAATCTTGTTATCATCCACACGAACCACGTTTTTACCGTTGTTTGGTTCAATGGTGCTGATAGCGAAGCTCTTGATCGGGTTGCTGAGGTCTTCTGCCTTCTGGTCGAAGATTTCCACGGTAGCAGGGATAGCCTCTGTCTCGTTGGTTGCAGCTCTGTCCAGATAAACTGTAACGATCTTGCCATTACCGATAGCTATGTGCTTTACCTTTCCTGGCTTGTTGATCTTGTCAAGCTCATTATAGGTATCTGCATTGTAAACCAGATAGCCCTTGGTGGTTGCAACGATCAGATGGTTGGTTTCGTCGTTATAGACCACGCAGTTCTCATCATAACCCTTTTTCGCAAATTCTGCTGTTGCAGGATTCATCTGGATGAACTGCAATGGCTTCTCGTAGATCACGGTGTCCTTGCCATTGATGGTTGATGTGATAGACTTTGATTGGTCTGCCAGCAGATGGTTGTCCTGAATAGGGATGTATGCGAGCATTGCACCCTTCTTGTTGGAACTTCCTGGTAAGTAAACCAGGCGCTTGCCAGACTTGAGCTTGACTGCCAGCAGATGGTTGAAGTCGAGATCTTTCTGGTCATCGCAGAGATACTGCTCCAGTGTTACCTTGTTGTTTTCTACAGGACTGAATACCTCGATACAGCCACCGTGTTTCTTGTCACGGGTATGGTAAGACATATACAATCTGCCATTGTGTACCTGTACGCAAGTCGCAGAGATGTCATGGTCGTGATTATAGTCGATACTTGAAATCAAGTTGAGTGTAGGCTCCTTTGTAGGCTCTTTGTCTGCATTGTAACCGTTAGGATTGCACTCTGTCTTCTTGATGACGTAGTTTTTAGCTTCTGGATCATCCTTGAAGAGGACATCGGCATTATTGTTCCATACAATAGTTGTATTGTCATCTGTAATCGGAGTGGTAGCCCCTTCACTTCCATAGACAGCATTTGCATCCACGATGATATGGGCATTATCTCCTGATGTGGAGAAAACAGAGCAATCTACCGTCTTGGCTCCACCCGGATTCCGATCACCCTGTTTTTGTGGCGCATTGTAGTAGAAGGCATTTGCCTTGATCACAGCTACACCGTCCTTGTCTTGTAAGTCTGCCCTGCCTTGACCATTGTTCAGATTCACGTATTTGCCTTCGATGTCAACCATACTCTGGTTTTGCAAGTGGAGTTTTGCACCAGAATCTTGCTTGTAGTACTTTGCCTTCAGATACATGACGTAGAGATTTGTGCCATAGGTGGCGTTAACATCTCCTTCTACCTTGAGGGAACAACCGCTATGGAGCACAGTTGTATTTTGAATCTTCAAGCTGGTGGTTGTCATGATGTTGTTTACCCAGGCTTGTGACCGGTCTGACATTTCGAACGCTCCAGTCAAGGTAGCATTGTCTATAACATTCAATTGGGCTTTTTGGGACATAGTAACTTTATCAGCAAAGAGGGAGTTTTTGACATAGAGCTGAGAGCCTTCTACCATTTTCAAATCGTGTCCTTTTATATTTAAATCCCCAGTATTCTGATGAAATGTATTCTTGATGAGATATTCTTTTTGGTTGGCTGGAAATTCGATTGTGCCCCAGTTGAATACCTGCGTATCTCCAAATACTTCATTGCTGTTTTTCGCAATCAGTTTACCTCCGCTCAATACATTGATTGTGGCACCTGATCCGTTGGCAGAACCATATTCTAATGTACCTTTCACATAGATGGTCATTCCTTCTATGTTGTAACCATCTGCGTTGAGGGTTTCACCAGCTGGTACAACATAGGTTCCAGGATGTGCATCATGTTTGTTTTTTACGGAAGAAAGATTAGGAGTTCCTGCAGGAACGGCTGGCTCTGTAGCCTCTGCTCTGGTTACCAGAGCTCTGGTTTTTGTAGTTGTATTAGCGTATGCACCTTTATAGTTCCATACTCTGGATGCCAGCTGGTCTGCATACTCTGCGGTTACGTCTGTACCAACGATAGTAGCAGCTTTACCGATAGGGTCTATGACTGAATCGTTGCCGGAATCGCTACAAGATGCCAAGAGCATTGCAGCAAATGAGAACGTTGCAAGTTTAATATTTATAGCTTTCATATTCATTTACTTAACTTTTATCGTTAACATTCTTGTTGAATGTATTTCTTGTTTCAGCTAGTCAACTTAGCTCTAATAAGGTGAATGTTCCCTCCCACTCGCAAGGAGTGGGAGAGAACAAGGATTATTTCTTTTATTCGTATTACTTCTTGGTATCTGTAAGCTTGAATACCTGTACACGGCTCTGACCATATGCAACGAAGATGTTGTTGTCGTTATCGCCTGTTACGAAGTTGGCAGACTTGCCGTTGTATGCCTTGCGGTGGCAAACTTCTTTGCCATTCTTGTCGAGAACAACCAGACCGTATGAACCGCAAGCTACAAATACGTTGTTAGCTGTAACGTAAACTCCATTAGCGCAACCCTTCACGTATTCCTTTCCTGCTTCCAAGTTCTCAGCTTTATTAGATGCCTTGAATGTTGGGCAATCGAAGAACTGGCTAACTGTACCATCGGCAGCAATCTTTGAGATACCATTCTCGCCCTTGCAGACGTAAATCTCACCTTTGGCTTCATCTACTGCAATCACCGCCTTGTTGCCCTTAGGAGAGATTGTACCGACATTATATGTTGCTGCAACGTCCTGCATTTCATTGTCGTTATATGCTGTCAGTGTGCCATCAACTGTCAATGCGTAGAGCTTGCCGTTTGCTGCAACAAGATACTTACCCTCAGTGCTACCCTCGTTCCACTTGTTCATCTTTGCATTAAAGATAGTGAAGCCATTGGTGGTTGCAACGATGTGGTTATTCTTGAAGTTAGCTACACAGTTGGCATCCATGCCTTTGGTCTTTCTGTCGATAGCAGAAATCTTAATCTGGTTAGCGAATGTACCATCGTTGTTCAGTGAAATCTGTCCCATGAACGGACCTACACCTGTTACATCATCAGCATGGCTCTTGTTTCCACTCTGGCTACCAGCTACCCAAAGGGTGTTGCCATCTACCAGGATGTGGTTGTAGTCATTGGTTGCATTGTCTGATTCTACACTCTGATTGATAGTCAGGGTGTTGTTTGCCAGACTGATAGCCTCGATAGCTCCATTAGAAGCCTTGCCGTTTGTATGGTAAGCTACATAGAACTTGCCGTTTACTCCTGGCTGGATGCAAGTAGCAGACAAACCATTGTTTGGAGTCTTGTCTTCTGCAACCAAGTCAAGCTTTGGAGCAGCGATGATTTTAGCTGGATCACCAGCCCACTCATAGCCATAAGCCTTGTAGTCTGGACCATCTGCTTTCTCCTTGACACCCTTACCATCAGTTGCCTTGTCGTAGTCGAGGTAAGAAGCTGCAATGTCGAGATCCTCGAAAGTATTCTCCTTAGTTGTACCAGTATAGCACTCTGTGAACTGGAGAAGGAAGGTTGCGTTGTTTCCAGATGTAGCCAAAGCCTTAATCTGGTTGTCACCATTGTTGGTGAATTTCTTAGCCTTGATAACAGCGATGGCGTTGTCATCGTTCAAGGTAATCTGACCAGCACTTGCGTTATCAGTTACGATATTGTTGGTATAGATATCGCTCTTGTTATTGATATTGATCTTGCAGTTACCCTTCAGATTGAGAGTAGCATCTTTCTGCTCGTTGGTAACGTTGATGTAATCTGCTGTGATGTTTGAACCTGCCTCAGCGTTGAATACCTTTGAAGCCTTGATGGCAGAATTCTCGCTGGCTTTCATCTCGCCCTTAACGTTCAAGGTCTCTGTTCTCAAGAATCCACCGAACTGCAAAGCACCATTTACGTTAACTGTTGTAGCGTTCATGATGTGCTTGGTTGCGTTTACGGTAGCGCCTTCTTCGATGTTCAACTCAACGGCGCGGATAGAACCGCCGATGTATGCCTCAGAACCATTCTTGAATGTGATGTTGTGCTTTGGTGTGATGATGGCCTTCTTGTCGTTCTTGTCATAAGCGTTGATAGAACCGATACCGCCCTTTTCATTTGTATATTTAGCGTACAGCTTACCAGCTACGGTAATATCGTTTTCTGCAATGATAGAACCGCCATCGTTGATGATGGTTGCGTCAGCAGGAATCTCCAAGGCACCTTTGCCCTTGTACTCCAATGTGGCACCGCCGTCAACGTAAATGGTACAGCCTGCAATAGAACTGTCGAAAATCAACTTTGAACTTCCCTTTACGAAGATGGTAGTACCAGCGAGCTTGTGACCGCTCATGTCGAGTGTAGTCTTGCTGGTGATCAGATATGTCTTGCCTGGAGTCATGTCTTCAGCAGAGCTCCACTGTCTTGCACCATCAGGAACAGCAGGGATCACAACTTTATCGGCAGAAGCAAATGCTCTTGTCTGAGTTGCTCTTGAGAAGAAGAACTTTCTGGCATTAGCTGTTGTGTTCTTGTAGTTTGAAACGCGAGCTTTGAGTTCTGCAGCAGAGCTGCTTGTAAGATTTGCAGTGATAGTCTCTGCAACATCCACTTTAGAGTCTGGGCCACCAGTAGGATCGCTGTTGCTGTCGCTACATGATGCGAAAACGAATGCCGCCAAACCGATGGCAGCAAGCTTGGAATTGATTACCTTCATATCTATTAATAGTTTTAATTTTATTTTAGACTTTATTATCTTTACTTCATCATTACCTTGTGTTTCATTATTACCTTTACTTTTACTTATTTTTTAAGTTCTGTTCGAATAATCGCTTTTTAAGTTCAGTTCGGACACTTATTTTTAAGTTCAGTTCGAATAATAAATGTTTTTTTAGCAGGTGTTAGGGCAACTGCAAAGTGCGAATGCTAAGCCATTACTCTTCTATCTGCAAATTCACGGTGCAAATATACTGTAATTATTGCAAATAGAGTAGATTTACGGGTTAAATATTCTTAAAGTGGAAAATCTTTTGTACTGAGTGCTATGGAGTTACCTTTTGTTAGCGATAACGAAGTTGTGAAAATGTCTAAAATCCGGGTACGTTTCTTATGGTATCAAATTGAATTTTTGTCGTTGTTCTTTAGCCTGTTTTTGCATATTGGCAAAATAACTTCTGTAAGCTTCTTCGTTTTCTCTGTTGTATATTTCAGCTGCCTCGTGCATAATCTGAGCCAGCATTTCATCTGTTGGTTCTTCCATGCTTGTCAGCCTATAGCTATTTAATTCTTTTTCTGAAATCATAATTCTGATATTTTAAAATATGGCGCAAATATACGATTAGTCCTGATTTATAATATCTTCCAGGAATTCTTTGGGAGTTCTAACTTTGATGTTGGCTGTTTTGAAATCTTTTGGGTTTCTGGTTATGATGTAGTCAACCTTTGCTTTCTGTGCGCATTTGTATTGCATGGCATCTTCAAAATCCTCAAAATCGGATAGAGTCGCATAATTCACGCACTCTTTATCTGTAGCAACCACTTTGCAAATTTTGCAGAAATCTGCAATCAGCGTTTTTATTCTGTCGTTGTCGTTCTTCTTGCTTAAAATATAACTTGCGGTTGCAAAAGACATAGCTGCAGCGTGTAATTCTATCTTTTTGTTGATCGCTAAGCTCATGATGATTGCTGCATCATCGTAAAACCCTGTTCTGTTTCCAAGATAATCAATTATCACGTTTGTATCTAAGAAAACCTGTATCATATCAGCTTATTTTATATAGTCCTTGTAGTATTCATTTTTGTAGTCGAATGTCTCAGGCGTATGAATGCCTTTAGTCATAGCTGCAATTCTTGGGTCTATAACTAAGTCTGCCTTGGTTATTTTCTTAGCCTTTGTTTTGTTGGGAGACAATATTTTCTTAAGTGCTTTGACTGCCTTGCTAATTGTCTCGTAGTCTTCGTTAGCTATTATGCTGACGAGTGACTGGTATTCTGATTGTAACTCTAATGCTGTCATAGTGTATTGCTTTTAAAATTCCTGCGGCAAAAATACGATTTATTTCTTGAACTTGCAAGTTTTTGGGGATATATTTTCATTCCTTTGCATGTTTTTCTTGTTTCAAAAGAGCCTTACTTGCTGTCCAAAAGAGCCTTACGTAACGTTCAATTAAGCCTAACGTAAACCTTAATTGAGGCTTAATTGGATGGTAAGTAAGGCTCTATTGCAAGGCATTTGTGGCTCTTTTTGCAATCTTTTTGGGCTTTTTTGCAACCTTTCGGGTTTCTTTTGCGTCTAAGCATCAGAATATAGGAAATTTAAAATCGAAAAAGTATGAAAACAATGAGTATTTGGGTTGCTTCGGCAACTTTGTTTCTTGCCTCTATGGGCATCTGTTCCTGCAGTATGGGTTCTACTACCTCTTCTGAAATGAGAGGAAGCCTGGAGTTTACGCAGGATGATTTGAGAGAAAAGCCTTTCAAGGCTATCGACGTGGATATGGTTGCCAGTGTCTATTATACACAGAACGACGGCGATGAATGCAGCGTTCGACTGGATTACTCTGCCATCAAGGATGCTGAGTTCGCTCAGAAACTCAAGGAGAAAATCAAGGTGGTGTATCGAGACGGCGAAGTGAAGATCGGTCTGACGGGAAGACTCAAGGTGCCTGCCAGCTGTAATTCTGAAAAAAACAGATTGAAGATTTATATCACCAGTCCTGATCTGGTGAAGATTACCCAGGAAGGGGTAGGGGCTTTCTATGCCAAGTCTGTCAACAGCGACCGCCTGGAAATCGATAACGAAGGCGTAGGCTCTGTCAGCATCAAGCAGATTCTTGCCAACAAGCTGGATGTTACCAATGAGGGTGTAGGCTCTGTCAGCATCGATGATGCCAAGGGCGACGTGATGAAGATTGACAACGAAGGTGTAGGCTCCGTAAAGGTTGGCAATGTGTCGATGAGCGACCTGAAGGTGGATAACGAGGGTGTAGGCTCCGTTACGCTCGATTTCTTCAAGGGCGGAAATCTGAAGATCAACAATGATGGCGTGGGTAAGGTAAGCGCCAAGGTTGACTGCCAGGTTCTGAATGTTGATCTGGATGGTGTTGGCGGCGTGCATCTGAGCGGTGTTACCGGCAAATATACCCGTCATAAGGATGGCGTTGGAAGCATCTCTGACGGAGGCCTGAAGGTCGGTAGATAATCGGGAGTATTTTTGAGAAAAAGCAACTTTTGCACCCCGTTACATACTTGTTATATTTTTCTTTTATATATTTTCTTTTTAATATATATGATTAATATATAACGGGGTGCAAAAGTTGCTTGGATTTGGGCAAGAGACGCTCTTTTTTCAGAATCTCTTGCCTATATTTTCGGAGCTTTAGAAGTCCCACTTCACACCCAGGCAAGGGCGAACCTTTGCTCCATCGGTGCTACCGAAGTTATTGGTAATCTCTACCTCACCACCCAGGCTCAGGTTCTCGCAGCCGAAGTGCTGACCTACGTTGTACCACAGCTGTGGCTCGGTGATGAATACTGTATGGCGGGTCTTAGCCTTGCCGTCGCCATCTACGGTTCCGTGGGTTTCCCACCAGAAATCAGCGAAGCCGTCAAACTTCAGTCCCTTTACGCCGAAAAGGTCGTTGCAGGTCCATACGGCAGTCAACTGCATTGGAACATTCTGGTCGGTCTTGCGGATGGTCTTATAGAGAACGTCCAGATTCAGGGTGTTCTTGTAGGTAGCATCGTGAATCAGATACTCCACACCGAAGAGCCAGGCATTGTTGATAGGGTAGTTCTTGGTGATACCGCCATTGTACTCTACGTGCAGGCTCCAGTTTTTCATGCTGCTGTTCTGCCAGAAGTTCAAGGCACGTGAAATCTCGGTATAGGTGCCGCCCTGTGCTACGTTTGGACTGTTAGGGTCCATCTTGTCGTAGTTGAAGTCGTGGTCAACGAAGAAGTAGGTGCTTCCCCATTTGTCCTGCTTGAACATCTCCAAGGTCAGGGTTACGTACTTACGGTCGGTACCGAAATCATAAAGAATCTGTGCATTGGTCTGTGCAAGAGTCTTGCTTGCTGGAAGCAATGCCAATGCCATCAGCAGGAGGCTTTTTAATTTTCTCATAACAATGTTTTCTTGTTTTTGATGATGAAGTTTAAAATATGATTTGAAACTGAAAAATAAAATATGATACGGAATTAAAAAAGACTGCGAACATGATACCCGCAGTCTTTTTTGTAAATATATATCGAATCGAATTTTTCTTTGCTTAGTAAGCGAAGAGAGGATAATCCTTCATGGTCTCGTTTACCTTCTCACGAACGCGGGCGATGACTTTCTCATCCTCTGGTGAATTCAATACTTCCTCGATGAGCTCTGCGATGAGATGCATCATATCCTCCTTGGCGCCACGGGTTGTCATGGCAGCTGTACCCAGACGGATACCTGAAGTCTGGAAGGCAGAACGGCTGTCGAATGGAACCATGTTCTTGTTTACAGTAATGTCTGCTGCAACAAGCGCATTCTCAGCTACTTTACCTGTGAGGTCTGGATATTTACTTCGGAGGTCAACGAGCATGGAGTGGTTGTCTGTACCACCACTTACGATGCCGAAGCCACGACCCATCAGATCGTCAGCGAGAACGGCTGCGTTCTTCTTCACCTGCATGGCATACTCCTTCCAGGATGGCTGCAGGTTCTCATTGAAGGCAACAGCCTTGGCTGCGATGACGTGCTCCAGCGGACCGCCCTGCTGACCAGGGAATACGGCAGAATTCAAGAGCATGCTCATCTTCTTTACCTCACCCTTCTTGGTGGTCAATCCCCATGGATTGTCAAAATCCTTACCCATCAGAATGATACCGCCACGAGGACCACGGAGAGTCTTGTGAGTAGTAGAAGTAACGATGTGGGCATACTTCAATGGGTTGTCGAGCAGACCGGCTGCAATCAGACCAGCAGGGTGAGCCATATCAATCATGAGGAGGGCACCCACCTCATCGGCAATCTTGCGCATGCGGGCATAATCCCACTCACGGCTGTAAGCACTACCGCCACCGATAATCAGCTTAGGCTTGTGCTCCAGAGCCAGCTTCTCCATCTCATCGTAATCCACACGACCAGTCTCCTTGTTCAGGTTGTAGCCGATAGGATTGTAGAGGAGACCAGAAGTGTTGACGTGGCTACCATGAGAAAGGTGACCGCCGTGGTCGAGGTTCAATCCCATAAAAGTATCACCCGGTTTCAGTACGGCGAGCAAAACGGCAGCGTTAGCCTGAGCACCAGAGTGAGGCTGCACGTTGGCATACTCAGCACCAAAGACTTTCTTCACGCGTTCGATGGCAAGGTTCTCTACGATATCCACCACCTGGCATCCACCATAGTAGCGTTTGCCTGGCAGACCCTCTGCATACTTGTTGGTAAGGTAAGAACCCATAGCGTTCATCACCTCGTCACTCACGAAATTCTCAGAAGCAATCAGCTCCATACCTTTCAGCTGACGCTGATGTTCTCTTTCGATTAAGTCGAAAATCTCTTGATCTTTAACCATTCTTATTTATTTTATGTGATTGATGCTACTTACAAAGCTCCACTTTGCCCAATTGCTGCTCCTTATCGCAGTAATGGCAGCGTACGATACCGAGAGCCTTATCTACGGTGTGGAAGAGGGTCTGCATAGGCTCGTTGTTGGTGATGCACTTAGGGTTGTTGCACTTTACGATGCCCTTCAATGTGTCAGGAGTCTTGACGGTCTTCTTCTCTACGATTTCGTAGTCTTTGATGATACTCAGTCCGATGTTAGGAGCAACGACAGAGAGTCGGTTGATTTCCTCATCGGTAAAATACTTGTTGGCAACCTTGATGATGCCCTTCTTGCCGATCTTCTTGCTTGGCAGGTTGTAGCCGATGGTAACAGGAGTGTCCATCTTCTCCAACTGGAGCAGATTTACTACCTGATAGGTCTTTTCGGCTGGTATATGGTCGATTACGGTACCGTTCTCGATAGCCGCAACCACTAATTGACTTTTGTTATTTCCCATAATTAATCACTAATCATTATTTACTATTCAATAATAGTCTTGTCGTTCTTCACATCCTCCAGCGTGATACCGAGGCAGTGGCAGAAGATAGCCTCACGTGCATAGAGACCATTCTGAGCCTGCTGGATGTAGTATGCATGTGGATCATCATCTACATCGTATGCAATCTCGTTGACACGTGGCAGTGGGTGCATGATCTTCATGTTCTCCTTTGCCTTGCAGAGCATGTCGCGCTTCAGGATATACACGTTCTTCACACGTTCGTATTCCATCAGGTCGCTGAAACGCTCCTTCTGTACACGGGTCATATAGAGAATATCGGCGTCGGCAATCACATCCTCGTTGAAATCCTCGTGCTCCACGTACTTGATGTTGTGCTCCTTGCAGTAGAGTTTGTACTCCTCTGGCATGGCAAGCTCCTTAGGTGCGATGAAGTGGAAGGTTGGATTGAAGTGGCGCATAGCGGTGATAAGTGAGTGAACGGTGCGGCCATACTTGAGGTCACCCACAAGATAGATGTTCAAGTTCTCCAGGGTTCCCTGGGTCTTGAAGATAGAGTAGAGGTCGAGCAAGCACTGAGATGGATGCATGTGGGCACCATCTCCGGCATTGACGATAGGCACTGGAGCTACCTCGCTGGCATACTGGGCTGCACCCTCGATGAAGTGGCGCATGGTGATGACGTCGGCGTAGTTGCTCACCATCAGAATGGTGTCCTTCAGCGTTTCGCCCTTGGTAGTGCTGGATGTCTTGGCATCAGAGAAGCCGATGACACGTGCGCCAAGGCGATTGGCAGCTGTCTGGAAACTGAGTTGGGTACGAGTAGATGGTTCGAAGAAAAGGGTCGCTACGACCTTTCCCTTCAACAACTCCCTGTTGGGATGCTTTTCAAACTCTTGCGCCATTTCGAGGAGGTACATGATTTTCTCCCTCGAGAGGTCGGCAATCGTCACAAAATTATGTTTTTCCATACGAATTTTGATTGAATGTTCTGAAATCGCCCCCAAAGTTACATATAATTTCTGATTTATGTGCGATATTTCAAAACTTTTATGTAATTTTGCACAAATAAATGAAGAAATAGAGATGAGAAAACATTTTATCTATACATTATGGGGCATTTTTGCCACTTTTGTCGTGTCGGCTATGCTGGCCTTCTTTGCCATCTGGAACGGATGGATCGGTTACATGCCGGACATCGAGGATTTGCAGAATCCTATCAGCAGATTCGCCACTCAGGTGTATTCGTCTGATGGAAAGGTGTTGGGTACATGGAACCTGAACAAGGAGAACCGTATCGTGATACCTTACAAGAAAATGTCACCTTATTTAATAAAGGCACTGGTTGCCACGGAGGATGAACGATTCTATGAGCATTCGGGTATCGACTTCCGTGCGCTCGGTCGTGCCATCGTGAAGCGTGGACTCCTGGGGCAGACCAATGCCGGAGGTGGATCTACCATCACCCAGCAGCTTGCCAAGCAGCTCTATTCCGAAAAGGCATCGAGTACCCTGGAGCGACTGCTGCAGAAACCGATAGAGTGGGTCATCGCCATCAAGCTGGAGCGATACTATACCAAGCAGGAAATCCTGGCACTCTATCTCAACTACTTCGACTTCCTGCACAATGCCGTGGGTATCAAGACGGCGGCGAATACCTATTTTAATAAGGAACCGAAGGATCTTACCCTCACCGAGGCGGCTACGCTCATCGGTCTCTGCAAGAATCCTTCGCTCTTCAACCCTGTGCGCTATCCGGAGCGTGCCCGCGACAGAAGAAACGTGGTGCTCTCGCAGATGGAGAAGGCGGGCTATCTGGATCATGCTGAATACAGCCAGTATTCGGCAGAACCGCTTACGCTCAATTTCCACCGTACCGACCATAAGGATGGTTCGGCTACCTACCTGCGTGAATATCTGCGCAAGTATCTGATGGCTACCCGTCCGGAAAGAAAGGATTATGCATCGTGGAACTATGCTCAGTTTGTTACCGATTCCATCCTCTGGAATACTGATCCTCTGTATGGATGGTGCAACAAGAACTTCAAGAAGGATGGTTCTCCATATAATGTATATAGCGATGGCTTGAAGGTGTTTACCACCGTGGACAGCCGTATGCAGCGATATGCCGAAGAGGCTGTATATCAGCACGTGGCACGCTATCTGCAGCCAGCCTTCAGCAAGGAGGTTTCCCGCAAGCCAAGTTCGCCATACAGTGACAAGCTGACCCCTAAGCAGATCAAGGCTATCCTGAACCGCAGCGTTACCCAGTGCGAGCGCTACCGACAGATGAAGGAAGCGGGATGCTCGGCAGAAGAGATTCACGATACCTTCCGCAAGAAGATTCCGATGACCGTGTTTACCTATCATGGCGACATCGATACGCTGATGAGTCCGCTCGATTCCATCCGCTATTACAAGACCTTCCTGCGCAGCGGATTCATGAGCATGGATCCTAAGACGGGTGCCGTGAAGGCATACGTGGGTGGATTGGACTATACCCACTTCATGTATGATATGGTGAGTCTGGGAAGAAGACAGGTGGGTTCTACCATCAAGCCGTTCCTCTACAGTCTGGCGATGGAGAACGGATTCTCGCCTTGCGATCTGGCACCTAACCGCCAGCAGACCTATATGGTGGCTGGCAGACCATGGACGCCGCGCAATGCCAACCATTCGAGATACGGACAGATGGTTCCGCTGAGCTGGGGATTGGCACAGAGTAACAACTGGATCAGTGCCTATCTGATGAGTAAGCTGAACCCATCGCAGTTTGTCCAGCTGCTGCATGACTATGGTATCAACAACCCTGATATTCACGCATCTCTGAGCTTGTGTCTCGGACCGTGTGAGGTGAGCGTGAGCGAGATGGTAAGCGCCTATACAGCCTTTGCCAACCATGGTATCCGTACGGCTCCGATGTTCGTGAGCCGCATCGAGGATAACGAGGGTAACACCATCGCCACCTTCCAGCCACGAATGAATGAGGTGATCAGTGCCGACAATGCCATGAAGATGCTCACCATGATGATGGGCGTAGTGGATAATGGTACGGCAGGAAGACTGCGCTACCGCTATAAGCTGGAGGGACAGATTGGTGCCAAGACGGGTACCACCAACAACAACAGCGATGGATGGTTCATCGGCTTTACTCCGCAACTGGTAAGTGGCTGCTGGGTAGGCGGCGAGGATCGCGATATCCACTTCGATTCCATGAGTATGGGTCAGGGTGCCACCATGGCGCTTCCTATCTGGGCTATCTTCATGAAGAAGGTTTATGCCGATGTCTCGCTGGGCTACAGTCCGGAGGTGAAGTTTGATATCCCTGCCGATTACAACCCATGCTATCATGTGGGCAGCGGTGGCGAGCAGGATGATTTCGAACAGGTAGATGCCATCGATGAAGTATTTGAATAATTCCTCGGGAAGTGCTCCCGATGCCATCATCAAAAGACTATCCGCCATTTTTGCACTCATTTCTTTTAAATAGTGCAAAAATGGCGGATGTTTTTTGCTTATCTCCATTATTTTTTGTATTTTTGCAAAGTTTTAGGGCTCTTGTGCCACAAATGCGTGATGACGAGGAGGTTCCCAAACACTTGATAAAGAGAAAATAATAAAAAAACATTATAATGAACGTTTCATACAAATGGCTTAAAGAATACGTCGATTTCGACCTGACACCACAGGAGACTGCCGATGCGCTGACCTCTTGCGGACTCGAAGTGGACGCTTTGGAGGAAGTACAGTCTATCAAGGGTGGACTGAAAGGTCTTTACGTAGGTAAAGTGTTGACATGCGAGGCGCATCCTAACAGCGATCACCTCCACGTAACAACCGTTGACTTGGGCAAGGGTGAGCCACAGCAGATTGTCTGCGGTGCGCCTAACGTAGCTGCCGGTCAGAAGGTAATCGTTGCCGACCTGGGCTGTGTGCTCTACGACGGCGACCAGAGTTTTACCATCAAGAAGAGCAAGCTCCGCGGTGTAGAGAGCTTGGGTATGATCTGTGCTGAGGATGAGATTGGCGTGGGTACATCTCATGACGGTATCATCGTGCTTCCAGAGGATGCACCTGTGGGTCAGCCTGCTGCTGAGTACTATCACCTGGAGAGCGACTGGCTCATCGAGATTGATATCACAGCCAACCGTGCCGATGCACTCGGCCACTGGGGTGTGGCTCGCGACCTCTATGCCTGGTTGAAGCAGAACGGTTATGAGACCAGCCTGCATCGCCCATCTTGCGATGAATTCGTAGTAGATAACGAGGATCTTCCTATCGACGTAGAGATTGAAAATACCGAGGCTTGCAAGCGTTATGCCTGCGTAAGCATCACCGACTGCGAGGTGAAGGAAAGCCCTAAGTGGTTGCAGGATAAGCTGAACATCATCGGCTTGCGTCCAATCAACAATA
>ERZ1034976.1029-NODE-1029-length-23254-cov-7.173585_pt1 | contig 23254 bp, 22 predicted proteins | sample MGYA00520623_ERZ1034976 | MGnify/ENA primary metagenome ERZ1034976 (study PRJEB33766, sample SAMN09781774) | gut metagenome | biome: gut microbiome | host: Homo sapiens | place: Madagascar | study: EMG produced TPA metagenomics assembly of the PRJNA485056 data... | reverse complement strand
TAGAAATGCCACATTTTTTGAACAGAATGTTCCATAGGCATTCCACCCGAAATCGTAACGGTGTGCTTCTCATAATATTATTTATATATTACTTAGCGCTAAAAGGAGCAATACACGGAAAGCAGCAGCCCCATAAAACACGCCGCATGGAGGACTCTGGCAGACACTTATTACTGCACCACGTGATATACCAGTCCGTCCTTGATGTGCTCCACTGCCGCATCATCCGCAAAATAGCGGACAATCTCGAGCGCAAACGGAATTGCAGTTCCCATTCCGCGGCTTGTGATGATGTTTCCGTCCACAACCACGGCGTCCTCACTCGTTGTCGCACCCGTCAGCTTTTCCTCAAACCCCGGATGGCAGGTTGCGCGTCTGCCCTCCAGAATACCGGCAGCTCCAAGAACACTCGGCGCCGCGCAGATGGCTGCCACCAGTTTTCCCTCTCCCGCAAACTTCTTAATCACTTCGTTTACCGCCGCGTGGTCGAGCAGATGCAGTGTTCCCGGCATTCCGCCCGGCAGCACGATCCCGTCAAGTGCGTCATAATCCACTTCCTCCGCCACAGCGTCCGCCAAAAAGGTCACGCCGTGGGAACTGGTCACTTCTCTTTTTCCGTTCACGGAGATCATCGTAATGTCCATCTTCGCGCGGCGCACAATATCCACCACGGTCAGTCCCTCAATCTCCTCACATCCGTCTGCCATAAAAATTCCAATTTTACTCATCATAATTCTCCTCTTTTCTTTTTCTTCGCTTTCACTTCTGCATTCACTATATTACGCAGTGCACGCTCGAAATGCTGCGCATTCCTCGCTGCCGGGCTTTCGCCCTATCAAAAGAGTACCACACTTTGTAAAAACGTGCTATGATAGAATCAATACACAATCAATGCATCCGCATGTCTGCCGCCAGCCGGAACACTCCCTGCGGCAGCCGGAAAGGAATTCACATGGAAATCGAACGCAAGTATCTCGTCAAGATCCTGCCGGACCACTTGGAGCAGTACCCCTGCAGGCAGATTGAGCAGGGCTATCTGAGCACGAACCCGGTCGTGCGCATCCGGCGCAGCAATGACCGCTATATTCTGACTTACAAGGGAAAAGGACTCATGGTCCGTGAGGAATATAATCTTCCCCTGAACGAAGAGTCCTTCACCCATTTAAAAGAAAAAATTGACGGTCTTCTGATTCAGAAGCGCCGCTATCTGATTCCGCTCGCGGAAAAATATACCATTGAGCTGGATGTATTTGAGGGAGCGCTTGCCCCGCTCGTGCTCGCGGAAGTCGAGTTTGAGACTGAGGAGGAAGCGAATACGTTTGTCCCGCCCGAGTGGTTCGGCGAGGACGTCACGTTCTCCACAAAATATCACAACAGCACCTTAAGCCAGCGCACCTTTTCTTCCTGAACCGGGGCATCAGCCCAGGCGCCCCGCCTCCTTTAACAGGCGGTACAAAGTCGGATCCAGATGGAACTCCTCCATCATGCGCTCCACCTCGCCGAGGTACCGCTTGCGGACGGCGGCAGGCACGATCGCTCTCGCCGCATCGGATCCGCCTTTTTTCACTGCGCGGATCAGAAGGTTCTTCGGCGTATGGGCAAAGTCTACAAATTCCAGCACCTGCGTCTTATAGCCGCAGCACTCAAGCAGATTCGCGCGGATTGCGTCCGTGGCAAGTGCTGCAAAGCGCTCCTTAATAATTCCGTAGCGCGTCATCAGTCCCAGATCCTCCGACTGGATCTGTCCGTTTAATTCATGCTGGCAGCACGGCACGGAAAGAATCATGCGCGCGTTCCACATGATGGCGTTGTACAGTGCATAATCCGTCGCAGTGTCGCAGGCGTGAAGCGTCACCACCATATCCACCGGCGCATCCGTGCGGTATCCGTTAATGTCTCCCACCTCAAAATGCAGATTCTCATAGCCGTACTTTTTCGCGGCGGCATTGCAGTTCTTAATCACGTCCGCTTTCAGGTCAAGCCCTGCAATCTGCACGTTTCTTTTCTGAATCTCCGTAAAATAGTAATACAGCACGAATGTCAGGTAAGATTTTCCACAGCCAAAATCAATGATGTGAAGTGTTTCTGATGTATCGTCCCCGACCGCATCACCGACCATCTCCAAAAAACGGTTGATCTGCCGGAACTTGTCATACATCGTGCGCACGACTTTTCCTTCGGGTGTAAACACTCCCATATCCACAAGCGGTTCTATCGGCGTTCCCTCCTCCAGAATATACTGCTTTTTGCGGTTGTGGCTCCCGCTTGCCTTTGCCGCCGTCTGCACATTCTTTTTCGTCTTGTAGGTTACTTTTCCCTTTTTGGAACACAGATATATATGCTCTGCAGCATCATCCCAGGCATTGACCTGCAGATACTGCCCCACGGCCGTTTTCCCCAGATATTCCGCCAGCTTCTCGGGCGGTATGTTCTCGTGAAATACCTGTTTTTCCGTATAGGCTGCCGCCTGGTAATAGGATTCCTTGCGCTCAATGACAATCCGGCGGTAAGGGATCTCCCCACCCGCCGGTTTGCTGATAATGATTTTATATGGTTTGGCCTGCGCGATCGCAGATAATTTTTCCTTCTGTTCTTCCATGTACTCTCCTGCTCTCGTATCTGGTCAGCGCATCCGCTGCGTCTCGTAGCGCTGCTTTGTGCGGATGCAGGCTTTCAACTGCTCATAGCGGTCCGCCACCGGTCCCTCCGGAATCACAACATCCAGCACAACCGCCATGCTGTTGATGAGATGGTCGTCCACCTCATCCCGCATCGACACCAGAATATTATATTTTTCTTCCAGCGTATCAGCGTCAAAAAACTGCATCAGCTTCGGATTCACCTCATCGGAAAGCGACTGCTCCATCTGGCTTACCCGGATCTGATCCGTCAGCTCTTCTGCCTCCGTCTCCTGCACCTCGTCCGCAAACGATGCCGTCGCCTGTGCCTGCTTCCGCGCCTCAGCCCGCTCCATGCGTCCGCTGCCAGCGCCCGCAAGTTCGCTCCGGTCCACGCGTTCAAAACGATAGGTCTGCGCCGCATCCGGATATTTTTCACGATCGACCTCGCTCACAAACATGGCGAGCGGTCTCGCATATACCTGATAATCTCCGTAGAGAGCCTGATAAATGACCAGTTTTTCTCCGGTCTCCGAATGTGTTGCCACTGCGATGACCTGATAAAGTCTGTTTTTAAAGTGACGATAGATCTCCCCGCTCTGCGGGATTCTCACTCTTTCCATTCCTGTAACCTTCCTTCTGTCCCTCTTTGCTGTCCTGCCGTATCTTTATGCACCCATATCCAGCTCATAACCGTTCAGCATTGCCACTCCCTCCGCGATAAAATCGCGCTCAAACGGCAGATTTGCCTGATAACCCATAATCATCAGATCCTCCACCTCATGCATCAGTTCACTGGTGCTGTCAATATCGATCGCATTGACGAGCTCGTGTGCTCCCGCCATCATCTGCTGCTCCAGTTCATCCACATCGTTCTCGTTCACATTCTCTGCGGCGCGTTTTAATATGTCATTCTCCGCCTGCTTGGGCTGTGGTCTGCGATAGCCCGCCATGGCAGCCCCTCCTGCGCTCTGCGCCCGCCGTCCCGCCATCTGATCCGGACGCACATTCTGCTGTCCCATTGTCTGGTTCGGACGCACGTTCTGCCGCACTGTCATCTGGTTCGGACGCATGCTCTGCTGCCCTGCCATTTGATTCGACCGCGCATACTGCTGCTGCCGCGGTATCTGGTTCGGACGCACGTTCTGCCGCACTGTCATCTGGTTCGGGCGCACATTCTGCTGTCCCGCCATCTGGTTCGGACGCACATTCTGCTGCTGCCGCGGCACATTCGGTTTCACACGCTGTCCGCTCTTTCCCTGTAATTTCCTGATCTCCTTTATCACCACGATCATCACAATGATCCATATCAGTCCGCCCATAGCTTCCCCCTTATTCCAATCCTCTTTTGTTCCTGTCATTCATACAGAGCCCTTCGCCCCACTTATTCTTATTATAGTGTTTTCTTTTTTGTTTCTCAACCAGAACTTTCCTCCGCGGTACAGTTCTTCTACATCCACTCTCCCTTTTTGCCTCATTTTGTTATTTTAAATATCATCATTATCCAATATTGCTTTTATTTTCGCCTTGTGGTATGATTTTATCAGATTATTTTTCCAGATATGGTTATTTTAAATAACATGTAAGGAGGAGATTTCATGAAGAAATTATCATCTGTGATTCTGGCGGACCTCGTCGCCAGCAAGAGAAAAGAGAAGTCCATGACACAGCAGTCCCTCGCTGAGGCGACCGGGATCAACCGCGCCCTGATCTCAAGAATTGAAAAACAGGATTTTATCCCGTCCATCCCGCAGTTAGAACAGCTGGGAGAAGTGCTCGGCTTTGAGCCGGACAGCGTTTTCGCTGATACCACGCACGACAGGCTTCCCTCCCCGTCACCGTTACGCATTGCGGTTGCCGGCACCGGCTACGTCGGTCTCTCCATTGCCACCCTGCTCGCACAGCACAACCATGTGACGGCGGTCGACATTCTTCCGGAAAAAGTCGACCTCATCAACCGGCGCAAATCCCCGATTCAGGATGATTACATTGAAAAATATCTCGCCGAAAAAGATCTCGATCTCACCGCCACCTTAGACGGTGCCGCAGCATACAGGGACGCCGATTACGTCATCATCGCCGCACCGACCAACTACGACAGCACCAGAAATTATTTTGACACCTCCGCTGTGGAGGCCGTGATTGAACTGGTTCTCTCCGTCAATCCGGACGCGGTCATGGTCATCAAATCGACGATCCCGGTCGGCTACACGGAATCGGTACGCCAAAAATACCACACCGCAAACATCATCTTCAGTCCGGAATTTCTCCGCGAGTCGAAGGCTTTGTATGACAATCTCTACCCGAGCCGGATCATCGTCTCGACCGACTCCGACGATGCGCGCCTTGTGGCCGCTTCAAGGAATTTTGCCGCACTGCTGCAGGAGGGCGCCCTCAAGGAAAATATCCCGACGCTTTTCATGGGATTTACCGAGGCGGAAGCCGTCAAACTTTTTGCAAACACCTATCTGGCGCTGCGCGTGTCCTATTTCAATGAGCTTGACACCTATGCGGAGACGAAAAATTTAAGCACACGCGACATCATCGACGGCGTATGTCTCGACCCGAGAATCGGCACGCATTACAACAACCCGTCCTTCGGATACGGCGGCTACTGTCTGCCGAAAGACACCAAACAGCTTCTGGCTAATTACAATGACGTTCCGCAGAACATGATGAGCGCAATCGTGGAGAGCAACCGCACCCGCAAAGATTTTATCGCCGACCGCGTTCTGCAGATGGCAGGATACTACAACTACGCCTCCGCCAACACCTACAATTCCGGCATGGAGCATCCGGTCACCATCGGCGTCTACCGCCTGACGATGAAATCCAACTCTGACAACTTCCGGCAGAGCAGTATCCAGGGCGTCATGAAACGCATCAAAGCAAAGGGGGCTTCCGTGATTATCTACGAACCGACACTCGAAGACGGAACCACCTTCTTCGGAAGCAAGGTGGTCAACCGGCTTGACGAGTTTAAGAAGATCAGCGACAGCATCATCGCCAACCGCTATGATTCCTGTCTCGATGATGTAAAAGACAAAGTCTACACAAGAGATTTGTTCCGGCGGGATTAGTATTATACAAACTCCTGCCGCATCGGGGTAAAGATGTCTAAGAGGATGCCGTCTTCCAGGCAGACGCAGCCGTGCTCGATGTCGTTGCGCTTTAACAGTGCGTCGCCCGGTTTGATGACTCTTCTGACACCGTCAATCTCGAATTCAAAGCTTCCCGACACCACATATGTGATCTGCGTATGCGGATGATGATGCAGTGCGCCGACCGCTCCTTTTTTGAAGTGGTTTTCCACACACATCAGTTCATCCGTGTACGCTAAAATCTTGCGTTCCACGCCCTCGGCGCACACCTCGGCATCGATCCTGTCATTAAAGTTCCACACCTGATTTTTTACTGTTTTCTCCATTGCTCCATCTCCCTTTTTCTTTTTGTTTTATCTGTATGCAGCATTTTTCTTCGCTGTTTTCGCATTCTGCCTGCCGCATTACGATCCTTCTTTTAAAATTTCTTCAATGAGTCCCATATCGTCACTGCAGTATTTCTCATATACCCCGTACATGGCATTCTGGAACCGCTTCTTTTCCTCTGCGGAAAGCTCCACCACCTTTGTGCCGTTTTCAATGGCAATGCTGCGTGACTGCTCCTCGCGCTGCGTCCACACCTCGCGTTCGTAGAGCGCCGATTCTCTGGCACATTCCGCGATAATTTCCCGATCCTCCGGCGACAGCTTCTGCCAGGTATACGCGGAGCAGATCTGCATTTCCGGCACCCTGGTATGTTCGTCCACTGTATAATATTTTGCAACTTCATAGTGACGCATCGCCTCATAGGAAGGCCAGTTATTCTCCGCACCGTCGACTACCTGCTGTTCTAAGCCGGCGTAAACATCCCCGTAGGCAATCGGAATCGCTGTGGCTCCAAGTGCCTCCACCATATCAGCGGCAAGATCCGACTCCTGCACACGGATCCGCATGCCTTTCAGATCCTCCAGACAGGTAACCGGTTTTACAGAATTATAAAAATTTCTGGCTCCGGCATCATACCAGGACAGACCGATGACATCATCCGCGCTGACACTCTCCAGAAACGCATCCCCGATCTCCCCGTCGAGCACTCTCCACATATGGTCGGAATCCGTATAAAGATAGGGCATCTGCAGCACATTCAGGCTCGGAATATATTCTGCAAGCTGTGCCAGCGAAACCCGCGCAAAATCAATACCGCCGTACTGCATCTGTTTGATGACTTTATTCTCCGACCCGAGCACTCCGACCGGCTGCACCAGAATCCGTATCCTGCCGTTTGTCCGCTCCTCGACAAGCTCTGCAAAATACTTGGCACCCAGGGTCGTCGGATAATCTTCCGGCTGATTTTCCGCATAGGAAAACACATATTCCGGTTCCACCTCCGCCTTGGAGGGATACGTGTGATTTCTCCAGGCAGACAGTGTGAGCAGTATCAACATTCCAGCCACAGCTGCCGCCGCGCATATCCGTCTCATCGCTCCCCCGCCTCCTTTAATACCTGCGTCCGGTATTCCGTCGGCGTGACGCCGGCAATCCGTTTGAATACTTTCGCAAAATAGTTGGAGTCACGGTAGCCTACCTTCTGGCTCACATCCTTTACATTGATAAGGACGTCACCCAGCAGTTCTTTTGCCCTTGCCACACGATACTCCGAGAGATAGACAATAAAGTTCTTGTCAAAACACTGTTTGAAAATCTTGCAGAAATAGGCGTCGGAGTAGTTCATGGCCTCTGCCACCGTCTGCAAAGAAATGTCGTCCATATAATTGTGTTCAATGAACGCCTGGATATTCCCGGCAACCGCCTGCAGCCGGATTCTCGAGCGCTCCGTATCCGCCGCGTCCTCATGACAGTCCCGTTCGGCAAAAACCGGCTCATCTTCCTTCTTCTCTCCTGCCTCCCGGTCATCCGTATGCTCATCGGCAATCCGTATAGCCTCCGCAAGCACTGCCTCCAGTTCCTGATCCTCGACCGGCTTTAGCAGATATTCCATGGCGCGGACGGCAATCGCACGCTTGGCATAGTTAAATTCATCAAATGCCGTCAGAAAAATAATGCTGCAGTTTTTATCTCTCTCGCGAATCTGCTCCGCTGCCTCCAGCCCGTTCATTCCGGGCATTTCAATATCCAGCAGCGCAATCTGGCAGTTCTCGGCAAAAAACTGTTCCACCGCCTCTCTTCCATTGACCGCACTCACAACCGCAAGCTCCTCCGGGAAATATTTCTGGATGGTTCTGGTTACAATCATTCTCTCAATCGGTTCATCATCCGCTATCAGCACTCGTTTCATGTCATATCCCCCGTTTCCTCTCTGCATGGAATATCTATAAAAATTACTGTTCCCGCATTCTTTTTACTGTATATCTCAAAATTTCCGTCCGCATACATGGCAGTGATCCGCCGGTACACATTGCCGAGACCGATTCCGCTGTGTCTGGCATCGTCCGTCTTAAGGCGGCTCTTTAACTGCTGCAGTTCCTCTTCCGTCATCCCGATCCCGTCATCCCCGATCACTATGTGCAGCCGCATTTCCTTCTGTCTGACCACAATGCGGATGCTTCCGCCTTCCTCCTTCGGGGAAACTCCGTGGATAATTGCATTTTCCACAAGCGGCTGAAAGGTAAATGCCGGAACCATGACCAGTTCCTGTTCCACCTTACAGTTTAATTCATAACGGATCCGCTCCCCGAAGCGCATCTGCTGCAGGTACATATAATCTGCAACCACTTTCAGTTCCTTTGCCAGCGGAACGGACTGTTCGGGCGTCTTTAAATTGTAACGGAACAGGGAACTGAGCGCCAGAATCATCTTTTCGGTCGTCTCTGCCTCCTCAAGCTTTGCCATTCCGCTGATGACATTTAGTGTGTTGAACAAAAAATGCGGATTGATCTGGCTTTTTAACAATTCCAGCTTTATCATCTCCAGGCGTTTCTCCGTCTCCAGCTTTCCCAGCTCCTCCTCATGCAGAAGATCCAGCGTCTTGCGCTTTTCTTCCAGCGCCATAATGTATTCGCCTGTCGCGTATTTCATCTTGTTGAACGCATGCACCAGTTCTCCCAGCTCGTCCTCATTCTGCACCTGCACATCTTCCACGAAAAAGTCGTTGGCGGCAATGCGCTGTGCCGCTTTCACAAGTGCAACAACAGGTGAGATAATCGTCTGGTTCATCAGTGCTGCCAATTCCATCATGCCGGTCACCAGAATGATTCCGGAGACCACAACCACAATCGGCATACACACGAGCATGGGCACCTTCTTGCGGTACAGGCTGTCGCCATCTTCTATCGTCTCATTCATCAGCGTTGCCGCATATTCCTCGAGATAGTCCTGCATCTCGTAGACTTCATACAGACTTCTGATATAATCTGGATAGTTTTCACCCATCACCAGCATAACATCCCGTTTCTGGCAGTACACTTCATAACAGCTCTTGATCGACCAGGTCTTTGCGTAGCGCTGCTCTCCAATCTCAGAATAGCGGAACGGAAGCTTTTCCACCGCTCTTCCGGTTCGTTCTATCGCAATATCCAGACTTTCTCTCTCCTCGCGATTGCCCTTTATGTATGTCTCAAACTGGATACTCTCTTCCTCGAGCGCCTGTGCCAGTTCGCTCACCGCTGCGTTATCCTGTAAAATCCGGTTAAAGTCGATCAGGGAAAACTTGACAACCCATACATTAAAAAGAACAGAGACTGCAATGATGAGAAATACTGTCCCGGTAAACGTCGCTATTTTCTTTTTGATCGTAAGTGCCTGCCAGAACTGTTTTATCCTCTTTCTCACGCTTGTTTTTCCCATGCCTCTCTGTTCTCTCTATAATGCGGCAAAAGCAAAGCCGTAGATACACACTCCGTAAATACAGCTTTGCATATTTGCTTTATCTATTCTGTTCCACTTTGCTCTGTACAAAGGACCAAAACGCCTCCCGGTCGGCTCCCAGCACACGGTTGGTCAGCATATAGCCGCTTCCGGCTCCTGAAAGCACCAGCACCATCCCCGGCTGTTTTGTAATCCGCAGCCGGTTCCACGGCAGATGCTGTCTCTCTCCTCCGGTTGTAACGAGCAGCCCCTTTTCATCAAAGGTAAGCTGTACATCCTGCGGTACAGCCGCCGCCTGACGCCTGGCTTTCGCATAGATTGCCGCCGGCTGGATGACCGGGAACAGCAGGCATCCGATCAGCATCAGAACCTGCAGGACTTCCCCCGACTGACTCCAGAACTTTGCCGTAAGAAGGATCATCGCCACCGTAAATACCAGATTACACATCCCCGCCATGGAGCGGTAGGTCTGACGCATGGTAAGCCGGAAAAAATCCCATGCCGTAATTCTGCATTTATATTGATATTCCATATGCCATCTCCTCTGTATTCACAAACTGGCTCCCTTTACGTTCCAAGTAACATCGGAAGTCCGATACTTAATTCCGGTATAAAGGTCAGAAGTAATAATACAACGATCATGCACAGATAGAACGGGAGGGTTGCTTTTACCACGCGCTCCATCTTTACACCGCTGACTGCAGAACCGATGAAAAGAACTGATCCAACCGGCGGTGTCAGAAGGCCGATACCACAGTTTAATACCATGATGATACCGAACTGTACCGGATCGATACCGATGGAGGTTGCGATCGGAAGTAAGATCGGTGTCGCGATCAGGATGATCGGTGCCATATCCATGATACATCCTAAAATGAGCAGAATCAAATCCACTAACAGTGCAATCACGATCGGGTTGCTCGAGAATCCGATGATTGCCTTTGCAGCCAGATCCGGCACATGAAGTGTCGTCAGGCAGTAACCGAAAATACTGGATGTCGAAATTAAGATCAGGACGATAGACAATGTATCAATGCACTGCTCCAGGCTCTTCCAGACACCCTTCCAGGTAAGACCCTTGTAAATATATACACTGACGATCAGGCTGTAGAATACTGCGATCGCAGCGGACTCTGTCGCGGTAAACCATCCGGCTACAACGCCGACAACTACGATTACAACTGCTGCCAATGCCCAGAAAGAAGTTCCAAGCTGTTTTAACAGTCTCTTGACACTGAACTTATCCCCCTTCGGATAATGTCTCTTTTTCGAGATAATATAAGATCCGATCATTAAGGAGATCGCAAGCAGTGCGCCCGGCACATATCCTGCAAGGAAAAGGCTTCCTACCGATACACCGCCGGCAGACATTGCGTAGATTACCATGTTATGGCTTGGCGGAACCAGAAGTCCCTCACAGGAGGAAGTGATCGTAACCGCCGTTGAGAAATCATCATCGTATCCCTGATCTACCATCATCGGGATCATGATACTTCCGATGGAAGCCGTATCTGCAGATGCAGAACCGGAAATACCGCCAAAGAAATAGGATGCAACGATATTTACCATTGCCATTCCACCGGTCATCCAGCCTACGCAGGCATCCGCGAGTGCAATCAGCTTATCCGATATACCTCCGGTGCCCATCAGCACGCCCATCGTAATAAAGAACGGCACAGCCATCAGACTAAAGGAACTGATTCCCTTTACCATCTGCTGACAGATCGTTGTCAGCGGAAGTCCCTGCGATAACAGGCACAGAAGGGAAGATAACGCTACTGCATATGCAATCGGGAAACGCAGCAGAATCATGACAAGAAAGCTTACGAGCAACACTGCGATTGCCATACTCTGTACACTCATTATTTCGTCCCCTCCTTTACAAAAATACTCTTAATGTGATTATAAATTGCTTCCAGTTCAAAAACGACCATCGCAACTCCGGCAAGCGGAATCGGGAAATACATCCAAAACTTGGACAGCCACGGCATGCTGACATAATTACCTTTCGCACCAATGCCGGTCGCGTAGCTGAATCCAACGATAATCATCACGATTGCCAGAATAAATACTGCGACATCCGCCAGAATGTCCAACACCTTAATCACGTTCTTCGGCAGGTAAGCATCAAACGCCGTCATGCGGATATGCGCATTTCTGCGGATTGCAAGTGCCGCCGAAAGCACTGCCATGTAGGACATCAAAGTCAGCACGACTTCCTCACTCCATGCCGGATCCGGCACGAACGAAACATATCTGCCCACAACACAGACGCTCGTGATCACGATATCAGCCGTGAGCAGCAGTTTGCACACAAACAGTACAAACTTGTATGCTGCATCATATACCGGCTTTACTTTATCTAAAGTCTGAAAAATCTTAGGCATTTTTTCCTCCTCAAAAAGTCGGGGCACGGGGGAGCAGCCATTCTCCCTGTGCCCCTTGAAAACGCACTTACATTATTGCGGGTTTTCCTTCTATCAAACCTATAAGTGTCAATCTTTCTGTCGATTACTGCATATCAACGATCTGCTGATATAACTCTTTGTTATTCTTGGTTGCCTCTTCGATGACATCCTTGCAGGCATCCTGCCACGGTGTGATATCGTCTACTTCAATAACATTAACGCCGTCTGCCTTTAACTCCTCAAGGATCTTATCCTCTGTCTCCTGGGAGATCTGACGGTTGTACTGGGAAGCATACTCGCCGGCCTCGGTCAGCACATCCTGCTGCTCCGGTGTCAGGGAATCCCATGCCTCGTCTGTGATAACTACCTGGATTGCTCCTAAGGTATGTCCGTCAAGAATGATGTTCGGTGCTACTTCCGGGAATGCATTTGCCTGATAGTTTGCGATCGGCTGTTCTGCTGCATCTACCACGCCGGTCTGTAATGCGGAATATAACTCACCCATTGCAACAACGGTCGGGTTTGCACCAAGTCCCTCTACCATACCTGTCATGATCGGGTCGTTGGATACGCGGATCTTCATGCCAGCCAGATCATCCATTCCCTCGATCGGATTGACGGTGAAGAAATGACGGAAACCTTCCTCGCCGTAGAACAGTCCGCGGATACCGGTTCCGTTCTCATGCGGCTCAAGCAGGAACTCCTGTGCCAGATCAGAGGTTGCAAAGTTCCAGAAATGATCACGGCTTACGAATGTGAACGGTACGGATAAGAGACTGGATTTCTCTCCGCCGTAGCTTGTAAGTGCGAATGCGGAAATACGTGCCATATCGATGGTACCGCCGCCGCCGAGCATGGTGTCGAGTACATCGGACTCTGCGCCGAGAACACCGTTTGCCTGAATATCAATCGTAATACTTCCGCCGGAAAGTTCTTCTACCTTCTCTTTGAATGCGGTTGCTGTCTGTCCTACAATGGTTCCCTCCAGCGGGTTTACCTCTGCGTATACCAGAGTGACTGCCGGTCCGACCGGCTCTGTTCCTGTGGAATCACCAGCCTCGGTTGCAGCTGCGCTTTCCGTTGCGTCTGTAGCTGCCGCTGCGTCTGTGGTCTGGCTTGTCGTCGTATCTGCCGCCTCTGGCGCTTTCAGTCCACAGGCAGTCATGGAAACCACCATTGCTGCACATAACAGTGCGGATAAAACTTTTTTCTTCATGTAAAAATCCTCCTTCTTCTCCTCCCGCCGCGCTTCATCCGGCGGCTTTGTTTATGTCTTAATTATAAAGTTCTATCCTCACAATGAAAACCGTACATTTTTATTAACTTTAGCACATTTTTAACAATTTTAATAGTTTTTTTATATTTATATGGTCAAAACATTCTATTTCTTTCTGAAATTCTAGCGATATACGGATGAAATGCACAAAAAGAGCCAGTACATTGACTGGCTCTAATATCTGGGAAATATCTTACAGTTTATTTTGATAATTCAGACGGCAAAGCAGGTGTTGCATTAGGTTGTCAAGCAATTCATCGGCACGCTCCGTAATATTTAATTTATAAGCCATACCTCGCCCTCATTTCCCGCACTGCTGCTCTGGCATCCTTCACCTGTCCTTTTTCAACTTTTTTATTCCATCAAACCTGCATAGCCAAACGAACAGAACTCCATTTACTCCGCAAATGTCTCTGCCACCTTCACAAGCAGGTCGCGGATCGGCAGATGCTGCGGACATTGTCCCTCGCACTTGCCGCAGCGGATACAGACATCCGCACTGCCGCCGTCAGCGGTATGCCGCCGGTAACTGCCGCGGTTTGTCTCATTGATCCCGAACTGCACGGTCATATTGTAATCCTCAAAGACATCCGGAATCGGTATCTTTTTCGGACATCCCTCCACACAGTAGCGGCACTTGGTACAGGCGATCGTCGGCATGGCGGCAAGTTCCTCCACCACCCGGGCGATCGCTGCGCGTTCCCGCTCATCAAGCGGTGTGAACTCTCTCATATAAGCCGTGTTGTCGGTGAGCTGCTGCTCATCCGACATACCGCTCAACACCAGCATCACATTTTCCAGTGACGCCGCGTAGCGGATCGCGTAGGAAGCGAAGCTCGCCTCCGGTGAAAGCTCCCTTAAGATCTCTGCCGGTCTGCCGGTCATGTTGGCGAGTGTTCCGCCCTTTACCGGCTCCATCACGATCACCGGTACACCATACTTTTTCGCAACCTCATAGCATTTGCGTGACTGCACGTTCTCCGACTCCCAGTCATAATAATTGATCTGAAGCTGCACAAACTCCATCTCCGGGTGATTTTTCAGGATCTCCTCGAGCGCTTCTGCCGTATCGTGGAACGAAAATCCGATATGGCGGATGCGCCCTTCCGTCTTCATTCTCTGCACAAACGCAAAGCCGCCCGTTTTCTCTGTCTCTTCCACCCGTGTCTTGTTCATGGCGTGAAGCAGATAAAAGTCAAAATAAGTCACGCCGCAGCGCGCCAGCTGTCTCTCAAAGATCTCGCTGTAGTCCTCCGTATTTTGCACCAGCCACACCGGCATCTTGTCTGCGAGAAAGAAACGCTCTCTGTCATAGCGCTCCACCAGACAGCGACGCACTGCCTCCTCCGACTTCTGATTGTGGTAAGGGTATGCCGTGTCAAAATAGACAAATCCCTGCTCCATATAGCGGTCAATCATCCTGCAGAATACCGCGTCGTCAATCTCTTCGCTATTGCCGTTTGCGACGGGCAGGCGCATACAGCCAAACCCGAGCTTCTTCGGCATGATCTGTTTTAAATCTTCCATAACATATCTCCTTTTACATCGCGCAGAACTGCTCAATCTCTTCCGCAATCTCAGAAAGTCCCGTTCTCCAGAAATCCTTCTTTGTGAGGTCGATTCCCATCATTGCACCTGCCTCCTCGATCGTGCAGCACGGGGTTGCCGAAAGCATCGCCTTATATTTCTCAATAAAAGCCTCTCCCTCTTTTTCAAACTGGCTGTAAAGTCCGAGTGCAAACAGGTTACCGAACGCATACGGGAAATTGTAAAAGCTCAGTCCCTCGCTGTAATAATGTCCCTTGCACACCCACATATACGGATGCATGTATTCCGGGTCCAGTCCGTCGCCGTACGTCTTCTTCTGCGCATCCAGCATGATCTGCTTTAGATCGTCCGCCATGAGGAACTTGTTCTGGCTCTGTTCAAATACTGCCGTCTCAAACAGATAGCGGGAGTAAATGTCCACGATACACTGCGTCTGCTCCTTGATGTCGTTCTCCAGCAGATTCAAAAGCTCCTCTCCGGATGCCTCTGCCCGGGCTGCCTTTCCGAGATGCACCTCGTTAAAGGTTGATGCTGTCTCGGCTACCGGCATCGGGTAGTCCTGATTAAGCGGTGCGTGATTCTCGATCTGGCGGTTGTGGAATGCATGTCCGAGTTCATGTGCAAGCGTGTCAACCGATCCGAAATAACCGTCGTAATTGGTCAGAATCCGGCTCTGTTTTAACCACATGGCTCCCGCGCAGAAAGCACCGCCCTCTTTTCCTTTTCTCGGGTAGAAATCGATCCACTCGTTCTCAAACGCTTCCCGCATCAGATCTGCCATCTCCGGTGTCAGCTTTGTGAATGTATCAATAAGATACTGCTTGGCCTCCTCAATGCTGTAGGTCTTATCTGCCTTGCCGAGCGGTGCAAACAGATCATACCACGGCAGGCCGTTGACATGTCCGAGCATCTCGCCCTTTTTCCGCAGATACTTGCGGAATACCGGCAGGTATTCGTCGATCGCCGCCATCATAGCGTCTAAAGTCTCTCGTTTCATGCGCGACTGCTCTAACGTCATGGCAAGTGGTGAAGCATAGCCTCTCTTTTCGCTGAGCATCGTCACCTGGTTCTTAATGTAATTCAGGGAAAACGCGATGGCATCCTCCACCTTCTCATAAGCGGCAATCTCCGCCTCATAAGCGCTCTTGCGCACGGAAGCCTCCGGGCTGTACGCTAAGTTCCTTACTTCCGACAGTGTAATCTGCTTTCCCTGATAATCCACTTTTACCGTGGAGGTCAGATAGGACTGCAGCTTCGACCACGCCGCGCCGCCGCTCATGTTCATGGAGGCAGCCATCTCCTCCACTTCATCGCTGAGCAGATGCTTTGCCTCTTTCTGCTTCTCTTTCAGGTAGAATGTATGCTCACGCACAAGCCCACTCTCTTTTGCCAGCGCATCCACGTCCCGGATTCCCGCTAAAAGCTTTCCTGCTGCGGCCTCTAACGGTGCCATTTTTGCCTGAAGCTTCATCAGCTTCGCATTTTCTGCCATCACTGTGCCGTCCTCTGTATTGACGGACTGTCTCAATTCCACATAGAGCGATAACTGATAGAAAAGCTGCGCGATCCCGCTCTGCGCCGCAAGCACCTTCTCTGTCCTTTCCTTTTCCTGCATCCCTCCGGCATCTGCAAGCAGTGTGGTAAGCGCATCAATCTGCGCCGTAAGCTCTGCCACATCCTTCCCGTATGCCGGATCATCAAATCCTTTATAAAGTTCGTCTAACGACCATTCTGTTGTCATTATTCCCCTCCTGTAATGTTTTTGCTTTCCAGGACACCTTTCCTGTGAAGCGAAAAAAGTGTCCCACCGCTTGCATGCGGCAGAACACTTTTATTATAGCATGAATTCTATTTCTGGTAAATCTGAATAAAATTTGTGACCACTTCCACAAGCTTTTCGTAACTCATGGACGTCGTGTCCAGACAGAAATTATAATTTCTGGCGTCATTCCAGTCTCTTCCGGTATAATAGCGGTAATATTCCGCGCGGTACTTGTCGATTTTCTCAATCCGCTTCTCCGCTTCCTTCTCCGAGAGACCGTTCTGGTTCATCACTCGTGCGACGCAGTCCTTCTTCGGCGCACAGAAGTACAGCTTGATGACATCCGGATCATCCCGGAGCACATAATCCGCACAGCGACCGATAATCACGCAGGATTCCTGCGCTGCCAGCTCTTTGATGACCTTCGCCTGATAATTGAACAGGTTATCATCGGACACAAAATCCGAATTCTCCGGTGGGATCACACCACCCTTGTACGGATTTTTCTTCAAAATTCCAAACAATGGAGATCGCTTCAACCGCTCGTCTGCCTGTCCGAACAGCGCCTCGTTGATGCCGCTGGCATCCGATGCCATTCTTAAGATTTCCCTGTCATAACAGTTGATTCCAAGCTGCTCAGCCAAAAGCTTTCCCAGTGTTCTTCCACCACTTCCATAGCTTCTCGCAATGGTAATGACTGTTTTTTTCATTCCATTCTACCTCCCTGCATTTTCCGTCTATTCTCCCAGATATGCCTTCTTAATAGAATCATTGTTCATCATTTCCTTCGCGTCACCGGAGAGAACAATATTTCCGGTCTCAAGCACATACGCGCGGTTTGCGATTGCAAGTGCTTTCTTCGCATTCTGCTCCACCAGAAGAACCGTCGTACCGCTCGCTGAGATCTCCCGGATGATGTGGAAAATCTCCTCCACAAAAATCGGGGAAAGTCCCATGGACGGCTCATCCATCAGAATGATCTTCGGCTTGGACATCAGGGCGCGCCCCATTGCAAGCATCTGCTGCTCACCGCCGCTTAACGTTCCTGCAAGCTGGTTTTTTCGTTCTTCCAGACGTGGGAAACTCTTGTAAACCTTTGCCAGCGATTCCGCAATCTCGTTTTTGTCTTTTCTGGTATAAGCGCCCAGCTTCAGATTCTCGTAGACGGAAAGCTCCGCGAACACGCGCCGTCCCTCCGGCACATGCGCCATTCCCATCGATACGATCTTATGCCCCGGCACCTTCACGATATCCTGTCCCTCAAAAATGATCTCGCCCTCGGATGGCTTTAACATTCCCGTTATCGTCTGAAGTGTCGTCGTCTTCCCAGCACCGTTCGCTCCGATCAGCGCAATGACTTCCCCTTCGTTTACCTCAAATGAGATTCCCTTGATTGCCTGAATGACACCATAATGTACTTTCAGATTTTTTACTTCCAACATTGCCATAGTCGTTCCTCCATCTATCTCATGTCATTCTCCAAGATATGCCTTGATTACCTGCGGGTCATGAAGTACATCACTCGTCGCACCCTCCGCAAGTACCTGACCGAAGTTAAGCACCGTCAGCTTCTCACAGATACCGGACACCAGTTTCATATCATGCTCGATCAGAAGGATTGTCATATCGAACTCATCCCGCACAAAATGGATCGTTTCCATCAGCTCTTTCGTCTCGTTCGGGTTCATGCCTGCCGCCGGCTCGTCGAGCAGCAGCAGCTTTGGATTCGTTGCAAGTGCACGCGCAATCTCAAGCTTTCTCTGCTTTCCGTATGGAAGATTGGAGGACAGGAAACCCGCCTCGCGCTCCAGATCAAACACTTTTAATAATTCCATTGCCTTCTCATCCATCTCCGCCTCAACCTTGCGGTATTTCGGCAGACGTAAGATTCCGGTCAGCGTCGAGTAGGACATCTGGTTGTGCAGTCCGATCTTTACATTGTCAAGCACGCTCTGATCCTTAAACAGACGGATGTTCTGAAACGTACGCGCAATGCCCGCCTTGTTGATGTCGATCGTTTTCTTTCCTGTGATATCCGCACCATCCAGGCTGATAGTTCCCTCATCCGGCGTATACACACCGGTAAGCATATTAAATACCGTCGTCTTGCCGGCACCGTTCGGTCCGATCAGACCGTAAAGCTGTCCCTTCTCGATGGAAATATGAAAATCATCTACCGCACGAAGTCCTCCGAAGGAGATGCCAAGATTCTTTACCTCTAACATTGCCATAACTATACTGCCTCCTTCTTTGTGTTTTTGCGGAACTTCTGTGCCATTTTCTGTCTCCACTCAATGCACTTTGGAGCCCAGTTGAAAAGCATCATGACGATCAGCACAATCGAGTAGATTAACATACGGTAATCGGACAGTCCTCTTAACACCTCCGGGAGAAGAGTCAACAGCACGGCTGCAATGATGGAACCGCGGAAATTCCCCATACCACCGAGTACGACGAATACCAGAATCATGATGGACATATTGTAACCGAAGTTCGCCGGCGTCGCCGTAACCGTGGAAAGGTTGTGCGCATAGAGCACGCCGCCCGCTCCCGCAATCGCCGCAGAGATCGTGAATGCCATCAGCTTGAACTTGGTGATGTTGATGCCGACAGACTCTGCCGCAATACGGTTATCACGGATTGCCATGATCGCACGGCCGCTTCTGGAATTGACCAGATTGTATACAACAAATAAAGAAATCAGAATTAAGATCACGCCCGCTGTAAAGCTGGAGAGATGCGGAATCTTTGCGATTCCCTTCGCACCGTTGATCAGCCAGACACCGTCATCTGCGAGATCGATCGCGTTTCCGTTCGAGATTGCAAAGTGGAATCCGCTTCCGTCTTTTGCGATGTAGAGAACGTTGATGATATTTTTGATGATCTCACCAAACGCCAGCGTCACAATCGCAAGATAATCGCCGCGCAGACGTAAGACCGGAATACCGATCAGAAATCCGAAGAATGCCGCCATCGCAGTGCCCACGAGCAGCGCAATAATAAAGAGCATAATCTGGCTGCCGATCACACCTTCCAGCAGCTTAGTGCAGAAGGCACTGGAAAAAGCTCCCACACACATGAAGCCCGCATGACCGATACTCAGCTCTCCGAGGTATCCCACGCACAGATTCAGACCGATCGCCACGATAGAGTAGGTGCACATGGGAACGAGCAGTCCCTGCATCAGCGAAGAAATTGCTCCGGCAGCTACCATGATCTGAACCACAATATATACCGCAATCACCAACACAAAGGTGATCAGCTGGTCTTTTGTTTTTTTATTCACCGTTTTTAAATTTAACTTTGCCATAGCTGTTCTCCCTTTTGCATTATACTTTCTCATGAATCTGTTTTCCAAGAATTCCGGTCGGTTTTACAAGAAGCACAACAATCAAAACCGCAAATACAATCGCATCCGAAAGCTGGGAGGATATGTAGGCACGTCCCAGAATCTCAATAATTCCAAGGAGAATTCCGCCGATCAGCGCTCCCGGGATCGATCCGATTCCGCCGAAAACAGCCGCCGTAAATGCCTTGATACCTGGCATGGAACCGGTGTACGGTGTCAGCGTCGGATACGCGGAGCAGAACAGCACGCCTGCGATCGCCGCAAGTCCGGAACCGATGGCAAAGGTCAGGGAAATCGTTGCATTGACATTGACTCCCATGAGCTGTGCCGCATCTTTATCCTCGGATACCGCGAGCATTGCCTGTCCGGCTTTCGTCTTCTTAATGAACAGCATCAGCGCGATCATAATCACCACGCATGCCAGCACGGTGACAATGGTTGTGCCGGAAATGGTCAACGCGCCGTCTGCCAGCTTTAAGGAAGGCAGGGACACAACGGAACTGAATGATTTCGTATCCGCTCCAAACAGCAGCAATGCCGCATTCTGTAGAAAATAGCTGACACCGATCGCTGTGATGAGCACGGCAAGCGGCGTTGCTCTTCGCAGCGGCTTGTAGGCAATTTTTTCAACAACAATACCGAGAACGGTACATACGATGATGGAGAGAACCACCGCCGGAAGCGGGCTGATCCCCTGGCCGCTCATTGCAAGGAACACCACATAGCATCCGATCATAATGACATCGCCATGTGCAAAATTCAGCATTTTCGCAATACCATATACCATGGTATAGCCGAGTGCAATGATCGCATATACGCTTCCCAGACTGATTCCATTGATCAGATAGGATAAGAAATTCATAACAACACCTCTGTCTTTCCTTGTTTAATACGTTAAAACGTCAGCAGTTTCACTTATTATAACATGTTACATACCTGTATACAACTTAAAACCGAAAAAAGAAGAGGTTCCGCGCCGGCGGGTAGTCGCCCCCGCCAACGCGCCAACCTCTTTATTGGCCTTTCCTGCCTGCTCTGTTACATTGCTGAATAAGCACCGTCTTTGATTACGACTGCCTTCGGCGCCTTGCTGACCTCGCCGGTTGCCTGCCATGTCATGGAATCACCAGTCAAACCGTCAACGCTGATCTCTGTCATAGCCGCCTCAAGTGCACTGCCAATATCTGCCACGCTCATATCCGGTGTCACGCCTGCCTGCTCTGCCGCTGCTTTGATAATGTAGATTGCATCGTAAGCATCTGCTGCGAACTGGTTCGGTGTATCCCCATATGCTTCTTTGTACTTTGTAACAAAGGACTGTGTCTTCTCATCATCTGCATCTGCTGCAAACGGTGTCAAGAGCATTACGCCCTCTGCCAGCTCTGTGTTAAAATTCTCAACACCAAGCAGTCCGTCCAGACCGTCGCATCCAAAGAATGTCGGAGCATACCCCATGCTGTCTGCCTGTGTCAAGATGATGGATGCCTCTGTGTAGTAGATCGGAAGGAATACAAGCTCTGCACCTGCGCTCTGTGCCTTCTGAAGCTGTGTGGAGAAGTCTGTCTTGGAATCTGCGGTAAACGCTTCTTCTGCAACAACTTCAAGTCCCTGATTCTGGGCTTCTTTTACGAAGTTCGCCTCGATACCGGAAGAATATACATCGGAACTGTCGTAGATCACAGCAACCTTGGCTGCCAGCTTGTTCTCACCGATATACTGTGCGGATGCCGTACCCTGGTTCGGGTCGGTAAAGCATACCTGAAATACATTATCATTATCGATTACATCCGTGGAAGATGCGGACGGTGTCAGTTCATACATGCCGTCCTCTGCGGTCTTCTCAACAACTGCCACACAGGGAGTCGTTGTAACGGTACCCATCAGCATCTGCATACCCCAATCCTTTAAGGAGTTGTAAGCATTGACGGATTTCTCGGCATCATGCTGGTCATCCTCAAACTTATATGCGATCTGATATCCGTTGATACCGCCCGCTGCGTTAATCTCATCAACAGCAATCTGTGCTCCGTTCATAACTGCTGTACCGTAGATCGCTGCTGCTCCGGTAGTCGGTCCGATACCGCCAATCTTAAATGCCGCGCCATCTGCCTCTGCGGCTCCTGCGCTCTCTGTACCTGCCGCTGCGCCGTTATCTGTGGTCGTACCGGATGCTGCTCCGTCGGAAGAGCTTCCACAGCCTGCCATCATACTTGCAGCCATCGCTGCTGTCAACAATACACTCAATGCTCTCTTCATAATATTGTCCTCCCTCAAGTGCCTTTATCTTTTCTGAAATAATAGCAAAATTAGAGAGGATTCACAATGTTAAAATTACACCAAATTCTTGATTTATTTTATCGTATGATTATGCAATTTGACTTTTTCAATAACTATAGGTTATATTATGTATTCCAAACGGCTATATTGTCCGTTCTTCTGCATTTTTTAACTGTTTGACGGGCTTTCTTCCGTGTTGTAAATATACTTGCGCGTCATAAAACGCACCATCTGCTCCGCCTCTGCCCGGCGGCACAGTTCCAGAAACCGGTTCCAGAAACGCTCGCCGCAGTAATCCACCAGATAGCTGTTGCGCTGCGCATTCTCCATCTCCCGCAAGGATCCCCGGTTCTCATGTCCGAGATAATATGCAAGCGCGAAGAAATCCGGCTCCTCCCAGCCTGCCGCATCCTTCAATACCGCCGCCACATTCTCAAGCTCACTCCGAAGCATGATCGCTGCCAGCTTGCTCCCCGCCTCGGTCTGCGCCTTCGCCGCGTGCTCCTCATACTCCGCTGCCATCTGTTTTAAGCTCTGAATCGTGGACTGAAAATCGAGATCGTCATCCCGGATGGAACAATCATGATAGACCTGGTCCAGATCTCCCATCAGCTCGTCCAGGCTCTTTTTGACTTCACTTACCGGGCTTTCCTTCATGCACTCCAACAGACGCTCAATCGCCGCCCTCGACTGCGCAAGGTGACTTCTCGCCTCCTCATACTGCTCCCGCAGGGTATCCCCCTGTTCCAGCGCCGCCTGGTAATCCCGCAGCGCCTCGTTCACATACGCCTTCTCGCCCCCCGCATTCAGAAGACTCTTTTTTAAATCCTTCAACTCCCCTTTTAATTCTTTTGACTTCTTTCCTTTCGCAGCTCTGTCAAACAACATTTCCCTCGCTCCTTCTCCCGATCTGACATTTCTACCCTTTATTATATAAAACCCATCCGTCATCTTCAAGCCAATTTCAAACGAAGAGGCTGCCGCTTGAAGCGGCAGCCTCCCAGGATAGATAAGTAAATAGGATAAAAAGATCACACCTCTCGATTTCGATGGAATGTAGCTGGAAATCCGGATCAAAAAAAGCGGCATTTCTAGCCAGCCGAATGTCTGCATCTTCGATGATCCGTGTCTTTCCAAGTTTGGAGCACTC
>ERZ1034976.1028-NODE-1028-length-23261-cov-80.815479_pt1 | contig 23261 bp, 21 predicted proteins | sample MGYA00520623_ERZ1034976 | MGnify/ENA primary metagenome ERZ1034976 (study PRJEB33766, sample SAMN09781774) | gut metagenome | biome: gut microbiome | host: Homo sapiens | place: Madagascar | study: EMG produced TPA metagenomics assembly of the PRJNA485056 data... | reverse complement strand
CTTACGGATATCGGTCTTGACCAGAGCGCTGGCGCGATCCGGCACCGCATTGTTGGCCACACCGCCTTCAAACTCTGCAATGACGCCGTTGCACACCGGGCTGACGATCTTGCCGCCAAAGTGGCCTTTTTCGCCGTTGCACACCGGGAACTCGGCATCCGGGGTAAAGCAGAACACCGGAGCGGGGTAGTTTTCCAGATAGTACTTCACATCGTTCATGTGGGTCTCCTCGTTGTCGCCCACAATGGCACGGATGGGGTAGCGCAGCTGGTAGCCCTGCTCCTTGAGGAACTTCAGCGCGTACAGAGTAACGATCATCGGGCCCTTATCGTCCGAGACGCCGCGGCCCAGCAGCCAGCCGTCCTGAATGCGCATCTTAAAGGGGTCTGCCGTCCAGCCGTTGCCCACGGGCACAACGTCCACATGGCAGATGGTGGCCAGATATTTTTCCGGGTCTGCACCGGCCAGCTCGGCATAGCCGATGTAGTTTTCGCAGTTGCGGGTGGCAAAGCCCATGCCTGCTGCCAGTTCCAGCGTCTTGTCCAGCGCCGCACGGGGGCCTGCGCCGAAGGGTGCGCCCTCCTCCGGGGTGCCCTCCACACTGTCGATGGCGACCAGCGCTGCAATGTCCTGCAGCAGCTGCTCTTTGTTTTCCGCAATGTATGCGTCAATTTTCTGATTCAGTGCCTGATCCATGTTCTATAACGTCCTTTCTGGCCGGGAGCAGATCCCGGTTTTCACAACTATCATTCAGTGTAACATACTCCGCGCGGAAATGCTACCGGCATTTTTCACGACAAAAGCGTCTGCGTTTTGTCAGCCTGCCGCAAACAGCCCACTGAGCGCACCCAGCAGCCCGGCGCTTGCCAAGCCCATGATGATGCCCGCCAGCAGCACACCGCCCATGCAGGCGATCAATACATCCTTGAACTTCATATCCAGAATGGAGGCCGCCAGCGTGCCCGTCCACGCACCGGTGCCCGGCAGCGGGATGCCCACGAACAACAGCAGTGCCACAGTCAGACCCTTGCCTGCCTTGGCTTCCAGTGCGCGGCCGCCCTTTTCGCCCTTGTTGATGCAAAAGCGGCAGATGGGGCCGATGAGGGGCTTGTGGTAGCCCCAGATAAGGAACTTGCGGGCGAACAGGTAGATGAAGGGCACCGGGATCATGTTGCCCAGCACGCACAAAAGGTAGGTGGGCAGCACCGGCAGCCCCATGCCCAGCCCGATGGGGATGGCTCCGCGCAGCTCAATGATGGGTACCATGGAGATAAAGAAGATCAGAAGATAATTTTTCAGCATTGGCTTCTCCTTATATTACAGGTCGATCTGCAGCTCCACCGGGCAATGGTCGGAGCCAAAGATCTCGTTGTGGATCTCGGCGGCGCGGATGCGGTCTGCAATGCGCCGGGAAACGATAAAATAGTCGATGCGCCAGCCCGCGTTCTTTTCCCGCGCGTGGAAGCGGTAGCTCCACCAGCTGTACTTCACCTCGTCCGGGTGCACCACCCGGAAGCTGTCCGCAAAACCCGCCGCCAGCAGCTCGGTCATCTTGGCGCGCTCCTGATCGGTAAAGCCCGCGCTCATGCGGTTGGTCTTGGCGTTCTTGATATCCATCTCAGTGTGCGCTACGTTCAGATCGCCGCACAGGATCACCGGCTTTTTTGCGTCCAGCGCCAGCAGGTACGCCCGGAAGGCATCCTCCCACTCCATGCGGTAGTCCAGCCGCTTCAGCCCGTCCTGACTGTTGGGGGTGTAGCAGTTCACCAGATAAAAGCCGGGATATTCCAGCGTCAGCACCCGCCCCTCGTGGTCGTGCTGCTCCAGCCCGATGCCGGTAGTCACTGCCAGCGGCGCCGTTTTGCACCAGCAGGCCGTGCCGGAGTAGCCCTTTTTCTCGGCAGAGTAGGTATATTCGGTGTAGCCCTCCGGCGCAAAATCTGCCTGTCCCGGCTGCATCTTGGTCTCCTGCACCGAGAAGATGTCCGCGTCCAGCGCGGCAAAGCTCTCGGCAAAGCCGTGGGTCAGGCAGGCGCGCAGGCCGTTCACGTTCCAGCTGATGAGTTTCATGGTGTTCTCCTTTTTGTTATGCCTGATATTTTGTTTTCCATGCGCCGCTGCGGAAGCGCAGCACAAAGCAGGTCACGCGGCAGGTCCAGTCGATGACCATAGCCACCCACACGCCCACAGCGCCCCAGCCCATGCGGACGCACAGCAGATAGCTGAAGCCCAGCCGCCAGCATGCCATGCTGAGAATGGACACCACCATGGTGAATTTCACGTCGTTGGCTGCACGCAGGGCGTTGGGCAGCACGAAGGACAGCGGCCAGAAGATGATGGCGCAGCCCGCGTGGATGGTGACCAGCGTGATGGCCAGCTCCATCGTCTCGCCGGAAAGGGCGTAGATGCCCACCAGCTGCCGGAGGAACAGCAAAATCGCTCCATTGGAAAGCCCCATGGTGATATAAGCCCACAGCAGCAGCTTGCGGGTGTAGTAGACGGTCTGCTCGTGGTCGCCGGCACCGATGCAGCGCCCCACCACCGTGATCATGGCCAGACTGATAGCCTTGCCCGGGATGACGCCCATGCCGTCCAGATTGTTGGCCACGGCGTTTGCCGCGATCTGCACCGTACCGAAGGTGGAGATCATGCTCACCACCAGAATGCGCCCGGCCTCGAACAGGCTGTTCTCAAAGGCCGAGGGGATGCCGATGCCCAGAATGCGCTTTGCCATGCCGCCGTCCAGCCGCAGGGTCTTGGGCACGGTAAGCACTGCATCCTCCCGGTAGCATTTGCGCAGGATCAGCGCCGCAGCCACCACGCGGGACACCACACTGGGCCACGCAACACCGTCCACCCCCATTTTGAAGCCGAAGATGCACACCGCATTGCCCACGATATTGATAATGTTCATCAGAAAGCTGATCTGCATGGAGATCTTGGAGTTGCCGATGCTGCGGAACAGTGCCGCACCGCCGTTGTACAGCGCCAGAAACGGGTAGCTGAGGGCGATGATCTGCAAATATTTCACGCCTGCGTCCAGCACGTCAGCGTCAATCGAGCCGTAGAACAGCCGGATCATGGGGCGTGCCAGCACAAAGCATACCGCCCCGATCACCATACCGGACAGCCCGCTGAGCAGCAGCAGCTGACCGGCGCTTTTGTCGGCGTCCGGGCGGTCCTTTGCCCCCAGATACTGGCTTACCACCACCGCGCCGCCGGTGGCCAGCGCCGCAAACAGCACGATGATAAGGTTGTTGATCATGTCCACCAGACTGACGCCGGAGATGGCCGCCTCGCCGCAGCGGGACACCATCATGGTGTCGGCCATGCCCACCGTCACTTCCAGCAGCTGCTCCACCAGCAGCGGGATGGCCAGTACCAGCAGCTCCTTTTGGCTGAACAGCGGCTCCCGCCCGCCGTTCAGGCTGCTTTTTTCATTGCCATGCAGTAGCTTTGTCATCCGTTTCTCCCCTCCCGGCACCGGGCACTTTTCCGGTACGCCGCCGCTGCCCGGCGCGTGCATTTTTCCGGTTGCAGCAGATGTGTCCATCTTAACACACCACCGGCTGCTTGTAAAGCGGTGCAGGCTACATCCTGCGAAAATCCGCTTTCCATGCCTATCTCCCATTGCCCGCCGGTTTTATAAAGGTATCCTGCACGGTTTTCCGGCAGGCTTTCCGTTTTTATGCTTGTTCGTCAGTTTGCCGGGAACTTTCCATAAAATTTGTGCGTTTCTACAAAAATGCGATTTCCCGCGTATTTTTGGGGAGAAATTTTAAAAAAGCTCTTGCAATTTCTGTTCTAAAGTGGTATGTTGTATCCAACAAAAGCGAAACTTGGATACATCCTCACCTTGGAGCGCCTTCTTCGGCTCCGCGTACGCCTTTGTTTTTTCCTTGCTATTTTCTTCATTTACCTTCTTATCATTTACCCTGCCTGTCCCGCAAGGGACGAGAAAAGCGATGACCCACCTGCACGGGTCGTCGCTTTTTCTTTTGTCTGCGGCTGCCCTTTGGGCTGGGACGCGCCTGAATGCTCCCCGCTATGCTCTGGGCATTTAAATTTCTTAAAGCAAAGCAGGGCGCTCCCGCATGGGGAGCGCCCTGCTTTGCTGCACCCGTTATGCAAGGTGGAACAGATCGATCAGCACGACCATGGCAAGGCCATAGTAGACCACGACCGCCACCAAATCGTTGATCGTAGTGATCAGCGGGCCGGAGGCAACCGCCGGGTCGATATGGATCTTGTGGAACAGCATCGGGATCAGCGTGCCCACCAGACTGGAAATGACCATGGACACGATCAGCGACAGCCCGACACAGCCGGACAGCAAAAAGGCCGAGGTCCAAACGTAGCCCTTGAAAAAGTGGATGTAGCAGCCCAGAAAGCCCAAGGCCATCACAGCCAGAATGGCACCGTTCAAAAGCCCCACGCGGGTCTCCTTCCAGAGCAGCTGCAATTTTTTGGAAATGGTCAGGTTTTCGTCCACCAGCACACGGATGGTCACAGCCAGCGACTGGGTGCCAACGTTACCGGCCATATCCAGCACCATGGACTGGAAGCAGATGACCACCGGCAGCACCGCCACCACCGATTCAAACGCGCCGACGACCGAGGAGACCAGCATCCCGAGGAACAGCAGCGCGATCAGCCACGGGAGACGCTTTTTCACGCTTTCAAAAACGCTTTCGTTCAGATCTTCCTCGCCGGTCAGGCCGCCCAGCTTTGCGTAATCATCGCCCATCTCATCATCGACCAGCTCGACCACATCGGACGAGGTGATGATGCCCACCAGCTTACCGGCATCGTTCAGCACGGGCAGACTGCGCTCCGCGTAGTCCACGATGCGGTCGATACAATCGCTGACCTGTTCCCGGTCTGTGACGTATGGATAGGAGCGGACGATCAGGCTTTCCAAGCTTTCCTCTGCCCGGGCAATGATGAGGTCTTTCAGGTCGATGGCACCGTAGAAGTGCTCGTTTTCGTCCACTACATACAGGGTGGAGATATTGTCGTTTTCTCCAGCCTGTTTCACCAGCTCGCTCATCGCCTGCCGGATGGTCATATCGTTTTTGATGGAGATGTAGTTGGTGGTCATCCTGCTGCCGATCTCGTCCTCGTCATAGGAGAGCAGCATCTTCACATCTTCCACCGAGTCTTTGTCCAGCTTATTGACGATCTCGTTTTTATCGGTATCGTCAAGGTCCTCCAATGCGTCCACCGCATCGTCCGAGTCCATGTTGGAAATGACCTTCGCGGCTTCGTGGCTGGGCAGCTCCTTCAGGTACGGCTCGGCATCGTCCAGATAGGTAAAGATCTCGGCAACGGTATCCACGCCCAGAATGGAATAGAGCGATTGCCGTTCAGCGGGGGTCAGCGCCTCCAACGCATCTGCCAGATCCTTTTCATGGTAATCAGACAGTTTTTCGGCCAGCTCTGCCTTGGGCAGACCGCTGTGAATGATGCTCAGAATTTCCTGCACATAATTCTTCTGCATGGGTAGTTCCTCCTGATTCCGCGAGTTTGACAAATCAAAATTCATCGCTCCGCTTAAAATTTTGCACTTCATCATAGCACATCCGGTATGCGGCGGCAACCCTGCCAGAGTGAATTTTTTGTAAAAATTCGAGCATAAAAATCCCCGTCAAAGCAAAAAAAGACCAAAGCGGCAGTCCTTACGGTACCCACCGCTTTGGTCAAAAAACGCTTTACTCTTGCTTCTGGATGGTAAATGCAAAAGTCATGCCCTTTTCCACCGCAGTAAAGCAATCCAAATCCGAACCATTTTCCTCGGATGCTGCTTCCGTCGCTTCTCCAAAGGTGACGGTCTGTGTTCCTTCTTTATAGTTGAAGGTAATGAGAACTTTATATGCCACATTTTGCAGAAGATTACGAAGCTTCTTCCAAATAAATTCTGCACGCCTTCTCAGATCGTCCAGTTCTGGCTTGCCGACTGCTCTGCAGTTCTTTTGGGGCAAAGCCCGCCGCCGGGCCGAAAACGCTCCGGGTGGATTTGACAAAAACGCCGGGAACAAGGCGGTAAAGCCCCGGTATGTGCAGCAGGGCGGCAAGCTGTTTGTGGCTCGTTCTCGCCAAGCGCTCCACATAGCCGTGAACGGTTTGCAGTGCCTCCTCTTTCGGCATGACCCGCTGCAAGGTCTCGTAGGCCGCAATGCCCGGCAAGATCTGCCGCTTGAGGTGGTATTGCTTTTCCTTGCTTGCACCCGCATTTTCAGCCAGCAGCGCACTCAGGCGCATATCGAAAGCGGCGTTCAGCTGCTTCGCCTGCGCAGGAAAGCGCTGTGCCGCAGTCTCCCGGAAATCACGGGAAAGATAGGTTTCCTTCCTCTTCATCGTCCGTTACCCTTTCTTTTTGTACCCGCAGTCGCAGTAGGGTCCGCCGGAAGCAAGGGTATACTGCCGCACAAAATTTGTCACGCCGCCTGCTTCGCTCATGGTGTAGTCCAGATGGCACAAAGCGGGGGTCAGGTCGTACAGACCCAGCTCCTTCATCAGCACGCAGATGCCGCATTTTGTAAAGCGTCCCTCGTAGCCGCTGCCATCCGGGTATTCGTAAAAGTCCATGTTCCACGAGTAGGGGTTGCGGTCGGCGGCTTTCAGAGCGGCGGTGGCTTTCATGGCGGCAATGTCCTTTGCGGTAAACTTGCTTTTTCCGCTCCTGCGGCAGAACCACTGCATGGGCTTTGTCATCATGGACTTTGCGTAGTAATCCGTCATCCTGTCCACCTCCGGACGTTGCGGCATGGAGAGGATGAACGCGCCGAGCATTGCGCAGTTGACGATGTTCATCTTGAAGCGGTCCGCTTTTTCAAACTCCGGCAGCCTGCGGATGATCTGCCGGTATTGCGGCTTTGCCTTTTTCGTGATGGCTCTTGCGGTGGCTGCATCATAGCCCAGCACAGCGGTCAGCTGCTTTTGAAAGGAACCGGCAAACAGCACCCACATTCCAAAGGGCATACCCATGTATTTCATTGCACGGTCTCCTTACATTCTCCGCATTTTGCCATCTCCCGCAGCAAAACCAGCCCCAATACCAAAACCAGCAGGTGTCCGGCGGATTCCGTGCCGTGATCGATCTGATCCAGCGGCCACGGCAGAAGCGTGAAGAGATTTCCCACAATCCCCGTAAAAACGATGGGGTTGCAGAAGGATGCCAATATCCGCTGTGCCGTCGTTTTAAGCGGGAGCATCCTTTTCCAGATCATCACGAGCATCACGGCAGAAAGCAGTACATCGCAGAGCAAATACGCCGCCAGCAGCGGCGCGGCGTTGCAGTAAAACACCTTGTTGGCGATTTCAGCCGCAGCCTGCATATCGCAGTATTTCTCAAAGGTAAACTTGAAGATCAACGCCATGTTCGTAAACATAGCATGAACATAGCCCCAGCAGACCGTGCCGGTAAGATAGGCGATCTGAAACAGCTTGACCCATTTCTGCTGCTTCGGTTGGGTGAGATGCATCTTCAGGAGCTTCCACATCTGGTGAAATCCGATGTAATAGAGTGCTGTTCCCAGCACGCCGCAGATGACGCTGACCACCATGCGCCAGGTCGCCATATCAAGATAGGCGACTTTGACCATCAGCCCGATGGATTCGGTGCTTTGGGTTTCACCTGTCGCCGCAAACAAAAAGTCACCGATCACATAGAGCAAGCATCCAATCACGCCCGCAATAAGCGCTCGTTTTTCTTTGCTCAGTTTCATTGCTTGCCTCCAAATCCGATTTTCACGATCTGCATTTTCATCCCGTTATCCCCGACCCTTGCGAGGAAGCGGAAAAAGCCGCTGACAGAAGGATCTTTCAGGTCGCTGTAACCCAGCATATATCCCCGGCTGGATACCTGCAAACGGTTGTCCCATGGGGAAAGCTCGCTTTTCGCATCCGAAACCGCGAAATATGCTCCCACATCCTTGATTTTCGCCGTCCTGAGCCACGTTTTGGCGATCATCTTCACCGCCGTACGGTTGGCAGCATCAAAGACCAGCACTCCGCCGGGAAAAGCGTCCGCCATCCCCTGCACCAGCGCCTTGACCTGCTGGGTCAGGAAGTAATAGAACACCCCGGAGGCAAAGAACACCGCCCCGCCGGAGGCATCGATCTTGTCAAACCATGCGGGGTCTTTCAGGTCGCAGGGGATGTTTTGCTCCCGCTCCCCGGCGGGCAGCAGCTGCTGCCGCAAGGCAATCACATCCGGGAAGTCCAGATTGTAGATCTTGCATCTGCCGTTGTCGCAGGCTCTGCCGGTGTTATCCAGCCCGCAGCCCAGATTGACCACTGCCGCGCAGGGGTGGTTTTTCAGGTACGCCCGCACCTCAAAGGCAAGGTCATTCTGCCGCATGGCCACCTCCAGCGCACCGAAACGCTGCATCAGGCTGCGGGAGTTTTTCTCTGCCTCTGAAAAGTCGTAGTCGATTTCGTTGATTAAGCGAACCGCCGTTTCGTCCCGGTAAAGGTTCGGATACAGCTCTGTGCACAGCTTCCGGGAATACAGCGGGAGGATCAGCGTCTCCTGCACGGTGTTTTTCTCGATTTTGTATTTCATGGGTATCCTCTTTTCAGCGAATAAATGTCATCATGATGGTCGCCAGCACTACCGAAATGACCGCCATCCCCACCGTGCCGAACAGCCACTTTTTCTGCTTGTCTTTTGCAGTAATGTAGGGCTTTAAGTCCTCGCACAGGGCGGGCATAATGTCCGCAAATCCGAACTGCTTGGCAAATTCTGCCGCCGGACACGCCGTAAATTTATAATAGATGGGCTTGCTGTTTTCGTAAGGCGCAACATCCATCTCGTAATCATGCCATGTGCCACAGTGCTTTTAGGCGGTGCTGAATGCCCGATACATCCGGCTCATTGCTTTTCTTTGAAATTCCGTTGCTTTTTTCGACATGATCGCACCTCATTTCTGTGCTGTGATGCAAAGCCAGCCCTTTTTGTTTTTGTGGCTTTGAATCCGACAAAATCCTGCTTGTTCCAGATACTCTTTCAGTGCAGTATCCGTATAGATGGTCATGCCATCGATGATCTGTGTCCATTTATCGTCTTTTGTCGTTTCGCCGTTTGCTTCGTTACAGATGAAAAAAGTCCCGCCGGGCTTCAGCACCCGATAGACCTCTCTGAAATTCTGTGCAAGCTCCGGCCAGAAATAGACCGTTTCAAAGGCGGTCACCACATCAAACTGCTCCGCTTCAAACGGCAGCTCTGCCACACTTGCCTGCTGCACGGTACACCGTCCTGCCGCAATGGCACCTGCATTGACCTTTCGCGTTTTTTCCACGCTGACTGCCGAATAGTCGATGCCCTGTACCTTGCCTTTGGGACACAGTTTCAACAGTGTCTTAATGTTCGCTCCACCGCCGCAGCCGCAGTCCAGCACCATGGCATTCGGGGCAAGCTGTAAAAAGCGCAGCCCCCATTCTGCCATTGCGCTGTGTCCAAAGTTCATCATAGCAACCATGATCTTCCCGCCAAGTCCTACGGGCTTTCGGGTGTTTTCAAAAAAGGACATAACGCCACCCTCTTTCTATTTACCGTTCACAATGCAATGCTTTTTACCAGATGCGCCCACTGCTCCGGGTGACAGGCCAGCAATTCCTCGTGCGCAAGTTAGATATAGCTAACTTTCAGTCTCGTAAAAAAGCCGCTTCTCAGCGGTCCTTCTGCCAAAATAATACGCCCTGCTGTTGCCTCTGTCAAGGAGTTTAGGCATTTTCGGAGATTTTGAAAAAGATTTCGTTATTGGAGCTTTCTCTGCGGCATAAAAAATGCAGATCGTATCCCACATCAAAAAATTCACCTCTGTAAACTTGTCGGTTTCTGCTTGACAATGCCCTGTGGGCGTGCTATTTTAGTTTTGTCAATTAGCCCAACCTAACTATCTGAGGGATACTTCTCCCGCAGTTTTTTCTTTGCGCGCATTGTTAGGACAGGCTAACTAGATGTTTTTAGAAATAAAGATAGAGGTGTGTTACGATGAGATTGAAAAAAGTATTTGCAGGTGCACTTGCGGCCGCTATGCTGGTATGTGCCGTGGCGGTTCCGGCCTTCGCTGCGGAAGATGTGGAGCAAGAGAACTGCCTGTCCTCCAGCTATGTTCAGATGAACATTCCCTACGCCGACTTCTACAAGGCTGCCGGTGTGGACAACGCATCTGAGATCGACGCTGTGACCAGCGCCACCAAGAACAAGACCCGTGCGGGCAAGCTTGCCGCCGGTTCCTACCACGTCAACGCAGATGGCACCGACATCACCGGCGTTTCCTTCCCGGTCAAGGTGCTGACCCCGTGGGCGCTGAAGAACGCAAAGCAGGTCACCGATGCCGACAGCTACGACATTACCGTTACCCTGAAGGGCAAGGAATCCACCACCACCTACACCGGCGCAGATGCCTTGTTTGAGAACGAGAGCTACGCTTACTACAAGCTCAGCGAGACCCCTGCCTACTACATCACCGCATGGTATAACCTGCTGAGCGGCAAGTGGGAGTTTGGCAAGGTCCACGCCGCTGAGACTACCGTAGAAGGCACCACTGTGGAGCTGAATACCAACGGTCACCACACCACCTACGAAATGAAGATCTCCGGTTTTGATCTGGACTACAAGGCCAACAAGGTCTACGGCGTAGTGCTGACCACCGCCGATGGCAGTGAGTACGGCCTGCATCATGTGACCAACATCTGGCATGGTACCAAGCTGGGCTTCAATGCCGATGATCCTTATTTTGCATCCATCATCGGCAAGACTGTTACTCAGATCACCTTCTACACCGCCGACGGTGTGTATGTTCTGCCGGTCAGCGTGGCGCTGTGAGTTTGCAGAAAGCCGCCTGATTCAGCCAACATATAGCACAAAACGGCAAGGTTTCTTGATTGCGGGAGGCCTTGCCGTTTTATAGCAGCTTGCCTATGGCAGGCGGAGCAGGCTCATCATGCAAACAACGAAAAACAGGAAGTTCCCGCTGGGGAACTCCCTGCTGTACATATCGCTGTCGTCTGTGGATTTTGGCAGGGTGCGTCCTATTCAGGGGCGCACCCTGTTTTTGTTTTGCCTTTAATTTTCTAACCCATGACTTCCAGCCACATTCCTCAGATATTCCTTCGGTTTGCCATTCAGAATCAAATCGGCATAGCCCAGCGGGTCATTGTAGATGAGATAATCCAGTTCTGGCCTCTGCGCCATGGTCACATCCAGCGCATCCTCGACCCCGGTGCATTTGATAGAGATTTTTCTCCCATCCCGGAGCAGCAGCTCCACGCAGCCGGTGTCCATGAGGATGACTATAAGGTTTCGGACACACAGCCGTCGGGAACGAGCCGGAGCTTGTCGGGGCAAGGCCCCTCCATCTTGCTTGCACAAGACCGCTCTGCCGCTTAAAAGCCCCACTGGGGCTTTCATTGCTGCGCAACCGCGGCATTCTGCTTTCCGAAGAAAACAAAAAGTCCGAACCCTTCTCCTATCGGAAAAAAGTTCGGATTTTGTTGTTGTGGTGCGGATAAGAGGACTTGAACCTCCACCGAGTTGCCCCGATTAGAACCTGAATCTAACGCGTCTGCCAATTCCGCCATATCCGCATATTCTGTTGTGTTCGTGAGCCGTGACGCTCGGAACGATAGTTATTATACCAGATGCGGCAAAATTGTCAAGCACTTTTTTGAAAAACTTTTCATCTTTTTGGAAAGGATCATACTTTCGCATTTTTTGCAAGCCGTGCGGCTGCGCTGTGCGCTGCGCAGGCGTTTTTGCGGCATTCGCAGACGCTCTGCAACGCATTGTGTGTGCCGTGCGCCGTTTTGGGTTTGACAGGGTTTACACGGCGATGTAGAATAGAGGTACTGTTTTCTTACAATTATATAGAGGAGCGTTTTGCCATGCTGTATTTTGAAAACGACTACTGCGAGGGTGCACACCCCGCCATTCTGCAAAAGCTGACCGAGACCAACTTTGAAAAGGTCTCCGGCTACGGCACCGACCCCTACTGTGCCAGCGCCCGGGAGAAGATCCGCGCCGCCTGCGCCTGCCCGGAGGCCGATGTGCAGTTCATCTCCGGCGGTACCCAGAGCAACGCCATCGTCATTGCGTCCATGCTGCAGCGGTGGCAGGGCGTGGTGGCTGCTGCCACCGGCCATGTGGCCGGGCACGAAGCCGGTGCCATCGAGTACACCGGCCACAAGGTCATCACCCTGCCGCAGCACAACGGCAAGATGGACGCCGCCGAGCTGCGGGCGCTGGTGGCCACCTTCTACGCCGACGACAACCACGACCACATGGTGTTCCCCGGCATGGTGTACATCTCCCACCCCACCGAGTACGGCACCCTGTACACCAAGGCGGAGCTGGAAGCCCTGCACGCTGTGTGTCAGGAGTACAAGATGCCGCTGTTCTTAGACGGTGCACGGCTGGGCTACGGTCTGGCTGCCGAGGGCACAGACGTAACACTGGCCGACCTTGCACGGCTGACCGATGTGTTCTACATCGGCGGCACCAAGGTGGGTGCGCTGTGCGGCGAGGCTGTGGTGTTCCCCCACGGCGCACCGGCGCATTTTATGACCATGGTCAAGCAGCAGGGCGCACTGCTGGCAAAGGGGCGGCTGCTGGGCATCCAGTTCGACGTGCTGTTCACCGATGACCTGTACTTCTCCATCAGCAAAAACGCCATTGCCACCGCCAACCGCCTGAAGGCCGGTTTTGCGGAAAAGGGCTACCGTTTCTTCATGGATTCTCCCACGAACCAGATCTTCCTTGTGCTGGAAAACGCCCAGCTGGCTGCGCTGGAAGGCAAGGCAAAGTTCGGCTTCTGGGAGAAGTTCGACGACACCCACACCGTAGTGCGTATCGCCACCAGCTGGGCCACCCGCATGGACGAGGTGGAAGCACTGATCGACCTGATGTGATCCTGTGCCCCTTTCGGGGGGTATAACGATTTGAATGCCCTCCGCGTCTTACGGGTTGCGGCACCCAGCATCCGCATCGTGCCTTGGGCGGCACGTGCGTCTTGCTGGCCGCTGCCCCAACAACTCCTCCCTGTTTCCGCCACTGGCGGCGGTCGTCGTCGTTGCTGGGCATTTTTAGCGGAAAAACATTTATAATTTTGGGACAGCGGAGCGTCTGCGGACGCTCCGCTATCCCGTTTTCACGGAAAGGGCTGCTACGGAGAACTGGCTGTTTGCCGTCACAGCTCCAATCGTGAAAAGAGGCTCAGAAGCGCCGACAGGTGCTTCTGAGCCTTTTTTATCTTTCTTCTGTGTTCCACGGCTGCAGGGTGCTTTCCACCGGCTGGCCGGGGGCGGCAAGGGCGCGCTCCATCAGCAGGGCAAGGTAGGCGTCCTGCAAGGCATCTGCCAGCGGATACACCTCTGCCCCGCCGGCAAGATAGCCCTGCATCCTGTCCAGAAAACAGGCGATGGCGGTCTCGTCCTCGTTAAGCCCTGCCTGCGCGGCGGCAGCTGCCAGCGGGTCGGGCAGCGGGGTCAGTTGACGGCACACCGGCTCCCCGGCGGCATCCAGACAGCGCAGGGTGTCATCGAATACCTCGCCCCGCTCTCCCTGCACACTGGTGTGGGTGCTGCGCAGGTAGGAGTGGTACTGCACGCCGTTAAAATCCAGAAACGCCGTGCCGCCGCCCGCAAATTCCAGCGTGTGCTGCTGCAAAGTCTTTTCCACCAGAGCGCCGTTATGCACCGCACCCCAGCGGGAATCCGTTTCGATGATTTTTTCCGTCCAGCTGCGTCCGGTCACCCGCACCGGCTGCTGCCCGGCGTTCAGGAACTGCCGCGCCAGACTGACCGCGTGGTAGCCGTGCGCCACCGACAGCCGGGCGAACTGCGGCGTGCCCAGTGCGCCGCTGTGCACCGCCGCCAGCCGCTTTGCCAGCGTAGGATACAGCCAGTACTGCTCTGCCACCTGCAGCTTTGCGCCCTGCCGGTGCAGCTGCCAGAGGGCGCGCAGGGCGTCCTCTTCCAGTGCCGCCGGGGTCTCGCTCAGCACGGCAAAGCCCCGGGCGAGCCATTCGGTGCTGACGGCGGCGATGGAGGCTTTATTCACTGCCACCACCACGAAATCCGGGTGCAGGGCAGCGCACTGCTCTGCCGAGGTGCTTACCGGCACGCCGTACTCCCGGTGCATTTTTTCGGCCTTTTCCTCGGTGCGGCAAAGCATGGCGCACAGCTCGAACCGCTCCGGCAGCGCCTGCGCGATGCGCCAGTAAAACAGCGACCGCCAGCCGGAGCCTACTACAATAAACCGCAGCTTAGCCATTTGCCTGTTCCTCCTGAATATGCTTTTGCAGTTCCTGTTCAAAGCGGTCTGCGTCCAGCGGCAGGGTGAGCTTTTCCCCCAGCCATGCGGACAGGTAGGCCGCATCGGTCAGTTCCAGCGCCCGCACGCCCTCCACGCCGGGGGCGGTCAGGGGCGTGCCGTGCAGAATGGCGTCCGCAAAGTTTGCCAGCATCTCCGGGTAAGGCTCTGCCTGCGGCGCGAACTGCTCGGTGGTGGTGGTCACGGTAAGCTGCTGGCGTTCGGTGCAATCGGCGGTACGGCGGTAGGTCTCGGTGTCCGGCGTGTAGGTGCGCAGGGTGAGGGTGTCCTCTTCCAGCAGGGCGGTGCCCTTGGTGCCCACGATCTCCAACCGCTCGGTGTAGCTGCCTTCGCCGGTGGAGAGGATAAAGGTTGCCGTGCGCTGCTGCGGGTACTCCATCAGCAGAGTGGCTTCGTCGTCCACCATGAAATCGTTATACTTGCCGTAGGGGATCACGGCATAAATACTGGTCGGCATCCCGAACAGCCACTGCCAGATGTCCAGAATGTGCTGTCCCTGATTGAGCAGCGCACCGCCGCCCTCCCCTGCCCAGCTGGAACGCCAGCTGCCGGAGCGGTGATACATCCATGTGCGGAAATAGCGGCTGTTTTCCAGCTGCACCCGCTTGATCTCGCCCAATGCCCCATCATCCAGTAATTTTTTGAGCCGCATATACTTTTTGTAGCGGCGCTGATGGAACATCATGGCAAAAACAAGGCCGCTTTCCTCGGCGGCACGGTTCATTTCCAGCGCCGGTGCCAGCGCGTTTGCACTGGGCTTATCGCACAGGACGTGCTTGCCGTGGGCAAAGGCCTGCATCACCAGCGCCGGGTGGGTCTTGTGCGGGGTGACCACCAGCACGGCGTCAAACTCTTCTGCATAATCGTACAGCTGGTCGGCGCTGGGGCACACCCGCACCGTATCCGGCAGGGTGTCTTTTGCCCACTGCTGCGCCCCGGCGCTGCGGCAGACCACGGCGGTCAGGCGCAATTCGCCCGCCTTTCCTTCTGCGATCATCTGGGCATACTTGCGCCCCATGACCCCGGTGCCAATAACGGCTGCGCGTACTTCCTGCATGGTGTTCCCTCCTGTTTTTCCACAATGTATTTTGTTATGGGGGAAAACTGCCTTTCACCCCTTTAGGTTTGCTTCAATGGCGGTTTTATCCAGCCCCTCGCCGATGACGATGACTACCTCCTGCCCCTGCGGGATGGGCGCAAGGGTGCAGCCGGCGGCGGTGGCGTTCAGCTCCAGCCAGCCGCCTGCTGGGGCGGGCGCAAAGCCCTTGACCCGCAGCACCCGCCCGCACTCGGGCGCTGCGAACAGCCGCTGTGCGGCAGCTTGCAGCTGCTGTGGGGTGAGGTGCAGCTCCAGAAAGCAAAGGGAGGTAAAGGCCGCGTGCTGGTCAAAATGCAGCTTTTCGCAGCTAGCCTGCCGGTAGCCGCAGGCGGCAAGGGCAGCAAGGTCGGCATCGGTCAGGGTGTCCCAGTCCTTGGCAACAATTTCCCCCGGTGCAAAGCGGCGGGAAGATTTTGCGGTTTCCAGTGCCCGCGCCAAGTGGGCAGCGGCGGTGGCGCACTGAGCGGGCGCTGCCAGCTGGGCGCGGCTCAGCAGCACACAGCCCGCGTTCATGGTCTCGGACGCCAGCAGGTACTCTGCCTGCGGCGAAAGTGTTTCCGGCAGCAGGGCGTCCACAATGGCAATCACGCTGCCCAGCTGATACCACCGGTCCAGCGGGTCGTCCCGCAGGATATCGAAAAACTCGTCCACGTCAAAAATGCCGCTGGGTTCCACCACCACCCGGTCAAAGCCGCGCATGGCCATGGCGATGAGTTTGGTGCGCATCCGGCGCTGGTGGGTGTCGCAGTCGCAGCCGCCGCTGATGGTCTCCACATCGCAGCCGGGGCCCAGCACCTCCTGCACCAGCATGGCGTCCACGTTCACCGCGCCAAAGTCGTTTTCCAGAATGCACACCTTATGCCCCTGCTGTACCAGATACCGCACATAGCGGCGCAGAAAAGTGGTCTTGCCTGCGCCCAAAAAGCCGGTGATGAGATCCACCTGAACCATATCTTTTTACCTCCGTTGCAAAAACCCTCCCAGCGCCGCAGCGCCCGGGAGGGCATATATTTCAGTCTTTTTTCCGGCGCTGCAACTCCTGGATGATCCCCGCTGCTTCCGGCGCAATTGCCCCCGGCACAATGGCCGGGCGTGCCAGAAAATAGCCCTGCAAAAGGTCTGCGCCCAGCTCGATGACCGTGCGCAGCTCGGCGGCGGTCTCCACGCCCTCGGCAACGATCTTCATGCTGCGGGGGTGGGCGTAGGCCACCACATTCTGCAAAATCTGCTGCTTGTCCGGCGAGGTGTCGATGCCCCGGATGATGGTAATATCCACCTTGACGAACCGGGGTGCAAGCTGCAATAGCGTGTTCTCGTTGGAATAGCCGCTGCCGTAATCGTCCAGTGCAAACATCCCGGAAAAGCCCGGTGCATTGCGCTTTCTCTCCAGTGCTTCGTAGTCGATGGCTTCCTCTTCGGTGATCTCGACGACCATGCGGTGGCACAGCTCGTGCCAATGGTTGTTTATATATTTGCCGTCCTCATGCGACAGGCAGGTGCTGGCGATGGAGTTGACAAAGAGCATGGCATCCCCGGACACGCTGCCCGCCCGGCACAGGCTGTCGAAGGTCTCCAGTGCCTTGGTAAAGGTGATGCGCTCGATCTCGTACAGTGCGCCCTGCTCCCGCGCCAGCTTCATGATGGTGGCCGGGGAGCGCAGGGTGGGCAGGTCGGAGCGCATCAGCGCCTCGTAGGCGACTACCCTGCCGCTGCGTGCCGAGAAGATGGGCTGGAAGCAGTAGAACACCTGCGCATTGCTGAGCAGCTGCCGGAACTCCCGGCGGGTGCGCTCGGCGTAGGCTTCGCGGTTGTACACCCCGATGTCGAACTCCTCCACCCGGCCCTTATCCGCGTGCTTGACCTGATACATAGCAAAGTCGGCGTATTTTTTCAAGGTCTCCCAGTCCTGCCCATCGTCCGGGTACCACGCGATGCCGCCGGAAAGGCTGATGTGCAAAGCGTTGCCGCTGGGCAGCAGCGCCACGCTCTGCTGCATGGCATTGGTCAGGCGGTCGATCTTTTCCCGCACTGCGTCCCGGCTGCGGTAGCCGTGGAACAGCACAAGGAACTCGTCGCCGGAAAGGCGGGCGCAGACCGTACCGGCGGGGGTATTGTCCCGCAGGCACTGGCCGGTGCGGCGGATGTACTGGTCGCCCCAGTCGTGGCCGTAGGTATCGTTGATGTGCTTGAGGTTATCCAGATCCATCATCATCAGCGCCGCCACGCCCATGCGCTCCGGCGCGGTGAACAGCTCGGTGCACACCCGGTTGAAGGCCTGCCGGTTGTACAGCCCGGTCAGGATGTCGTAATCGCGCTCGTGCTCGATGCGCTTCCGCTCCAGCACAGCGGCGGTCACGTCCTCGGCAAGGCCGATCTTGGCGTGCCCCTCGATGGTGCTGCGCAGCATGATGTACCGCACGCCGTCCGGCTGCTGAATGGTCAGCAGCTCGTCGCCCTCGGCGGTGCGGTCAGAGGGATTCTTTTCCCGGATGCCCTTGAGCACCTCCTCAAAGCGGCGCACGCTCAGCGGCATGCCCGTGATGCCGGGCATGCCCAGCAGGGAGAAAAAGTTATCGGTCACGAACACGCTGCCGGTGTCGGTGCGCAGCTCGTAGCCGCCGATCTCCACACTGGCCATATCCATGATGCGCAAAAACTTGGTGGAGTTGGTCACCAGCTCCCTGTTCAGCTCGGTAATGGTCTCGGCAAAGCGGTCCACCTCCCGGATGGCGGTGCGGGACAGGCGGGGGAAGGTCTTTTTCTCCTGCGCGTCTATCACCTCGCGGTACAAACGGTTGATGGGGCGGGCCAGCCGTGCCGAGACCAGCAGGCTGCCCAAAACGCTCAGCACCAGTGTGATCAGTATGGTAGCCAGCAGCACCTTTTGCACCCGGCTGGAAAAAGCCAGCAGCACCGACTGCTCCATGGTACCGGCCAGAAACCACTTTTCAGCGGCAAAGGGCGCGTTGCGGTTATACACCTGCAGCGGCTCCAGCACCATATAATAGCGCTTATCGTTCAGCTCCACCCAGTTGCCGCCCTTGCCGTTGCTGCGGCAGTTCAAAACGCCCAGCGGTGCATCTGCCGTTACCAGATCCTCGCCGGAGGTCACGGTCTTGCGCAGGGAGAGCACGCCGTCCGTCAGCGCATCATCGGTAGTGGTCACGATAAAATAGGTGCCTGCCTTGTCCTCGTCCAGCTCGGTGAAGGGCAGCTTTGTTTGCAGATACTCCGTGAGCAGTTCCACGCCCACCACGCCGTATACCGTGCCGTCCGGCAGGATCAGCGGCATCGAGTAGGCAATGGCGTGCCGGTCGTCCCCTGCCAGACAGTAGGAGTCGGTGGTCCAGCGGCCATAGTTTTCTGCCGAAAGGCTGGCACCGCTCTTATACGCAGCTTGAAAGACCGTGCGCAGGATGCCGCCCTTGGTATTGCCCTGATAAGGGAAGGCGGGCTGCCAGCCCTTATCCGTGCCGATGCCCAGTTCCTTTACCACGGTGGCGCTGGCGCGCTCCAGCAAAAGGTCGTTGTTGCGCTCCGAGGGGCGGGCATCCGGGTCCAGATCCCGCAGGTAGATGCCGGGCATTTTTTTGCCCACCTCGCAGGTGTCCAGATCATGGGTGTTCAGCATGATAAAGATGCCGGTCACCTGCTTTGTGCGCAGGGTGTCCAGAAGCTGCGGGGCAAGCGCTACCAGCAGGGCATCGCTCTGTTCGCTGCTGTTATCCAGCGTATCCAGCGAGATATCGCCGCTTTTCAGCAGCTGTTGGGTGGTGGCGGTGATCTGCTCGCTCAGCTGCTCCAGATCCTCCGCGTTCCGCAGGATCTCCTGCACATAGCTGGCGCGGTTGCGCACCCGCATGGTAAGCAGATCCTTGGCGTTTTCGTCCAGCTGCCCGGTTACGTTGACGGCAAGGATGCTGGCGGCCGCCATCAGCAGCTCCACCACCAGCACCAGCATCATGGTAGCAAAAATATTGTAGAACACGGTTCTTTCCGGTCTGTTTTTCAAGCGCTGCCGCTGGCGCTCTTTCCATGCGTCAAACATCGCTCTGCCTCCTTTCCGTCTTTTTCCGGGCGGTCAGCCCTCGTACTGCTGTAACTGCGCAAGGGTGGCCTGATACCACGCCTCAAAATAGTCGTCGGTCAGAAACTCTGCCATGGCTGCTTCCGCGCTCTGGCCTGCGGCGATGCGTTCCAGCACCGTGTCCCGGTCGGCACTGGCCTGATCGCCCATGCTGTATTCCAGTATCTTGCGGACTGCATTGCCGCCTGCAAAGGCCGTAGGGGTGTACAGCTCATTTTTGCGCACTGTTTCCACCGCGCCGGAAAGAACCTGCTCCATATTATCGGTCAGCTCCAGCCCGCTTGCGCGGATAGCTTCCATGTCGTTGGCGGCGGTGGTTACCGGCAGATAGCCCGACTCCACCGAAAATTCAATATTATTCTGCGGCTCGGTGAACCACTTTAAAAAAGTGACTGCGCCGTTGATCTCGGCCTCGGTGTCGGTGGTGACCACCATGCCGGCGCCCTGCTGCACCGCCACCTTTTCGCTCCCGGCAAACCGGGGCGCAGGCAGCACCTTCATCTCGATATTGTGGATCTGGTTATCCCCGGGCATCACCTGCTTCGGGAAGAAGGTGGCGCTGGCACAGGAGCCTACACAGCCCAGCAGTGCACCGGTTTTCACGTCGTCGCTGCGGAAGCGGCCATTCGCAGCAAAATACCCCTTGACGAAGGGCACATAGTAGTTATCCCACAGTTTGCGCACCACATCATGGTCGAAGTGCAGGGTCATTTTGCCGTTGTGCACTTCAAAAATTTCGCAGCCCAGCTGCTTTGCGCCCACAAGCATATAGTTTGCCAGCGCATCCCGGCCAAACAGCGCCTTGCCGCCGGACCAGTTATAGTACTGCTCGGCCACTGCGGTCACACCCTCCATGGTGGAAAGGGCGCCATAACGCACAAAAGTATCCTCTGAGAACCGCTGCCAGTCGGTATCGTTAAAGAACATCAGCTCGGTGGATTTTGCCACCGGAAAAATTTTTATGCTGCCGCTGCCGTCAAAATCGCCCTCGGTGATATAGCCGGGCACGAAGGCGGCCTGTTCGTCCTCGGTCAGGTAGTCCTTCAGGTCCACCACCATGCCCATCTGGTCCAGCTTATAGGCGGTATCCGCGTAGGCGGCAAAAATGGTGGGCATCTCCGCAGAGCCCACCTTGCCTTCCGCAGCGTCCATCACGTTGGTCTCCAGATCGTTCACCGTACCCTGACTGGAACCGGACACCCGGATGCCCTTTTCCTTGCCGATGGTCTCGTTGAAGGTGCTCACAAGGCGGTTGAAGCTTTCCAGCTGGTCGCCGTTGTAGTAGTTCCACACCGTGATGTCGGTCACTTCTTTTTTGCTCTTTTTCGCATCGCAGCCGGTCACTGCCAGTGCCGCTGCCGAGACCGCAGCCGCCGCCAGAAAGCTGCGGCGCGAGATCTTATTCTTCATCCCATACCCTCCCAGCGTATACAGGCGCATTTTACCCCATACTATACTATTTTATATAATACCACTACTTCCGGCATAGTGTAAACGTTTTCTTGAAAAATCTGGTAAAAAAGTACAGATGACGAATTTGGGTCTGTTTTTTTGGCAGATTTGTCAAAAGCATATTCCCAACCATGAAAAAATCGGACAGCCCACGGACTGCCCGACTTTGTGTTTTTAAAGGAGGGAGCGCAAATGCCGTTTTGGGTCGCGTCCCTACCCTGTGAAAATGGGATAGCGGAGCGTCCGCAGACGCTCCGCTATCCCGAAATAAAAATAATTTTTCCGCTGTTTATGCGCAGAGCAGCGCGGAGCGCATTCAAAACCAGCCCCGTTACATCCGTATCCGCTGCGCGGCACGGGCGACGGAGGCAAGCAGGGTCACAAGGCGTTTTTCGTCCATCTGGCCGCAGTAGCTGGTAAAGGTGTAGTAGCACCCCTGCACGCAGAAGGACAGCACCACCTTGCGCACTACGTCTGCCTCAAAGGTGGGGTCGGTCTGGGCGATGCACTGGCACATGGCCTGCTCCACCCGGTTGATGAACAGCCCCTGCCGGGAGCCGGAGAAGAGCACGGTGATCTCTTTCTGATGCGCGGTGAAGGCGCGGAACATCTCCCGCGTCAGCCACTCGGTGCGCTCGCTCACATCGCTGGCGGTCAGGCGGGGCAGGCTTTCCACCACCGCCTGCACCATCTCGTCCTCCATAGCGTTGGCCAGCGCATAGATATCCTGATAATGGGCGTAAAATGTGGATTTATTGATGCAGGCGCGGTCGCACAGCTCCTTGACACGGATCTTCTCCACCGGCTTTTCGGTGCGCAGCTCCATAAAGGCTTCTTTGATGGCGCGCTCAGTCTTTTCAATGCGGATATCCAGAAAACCCACCCCTTTTGCATTTTTGTTGATTTTCCAACATTTTTCCGGTTTTGCGGATAGACAAGCCCCGCAAGCCTTTTTATACTTGGTACAAGCGCCGCAGGGTCACTCCTTGCGGTACAAAAGCCCCTGCTGCTCCAAAGCATCGCGGATGCGGGCAAAGGTGTCCTTGTCCGGGCAGCGCAAGGTGTGCAGGTGCACGCCGCCGGTCATGCGGCTCAACAGGCTTTCGGGCGCATCGGCCGCCTGACGGATAAAGTTGTCCACATCGTACCGGTTGCACAGGTTCAGCGTGGCGCGGATCTCGCCGTAGAGGCTATTTTCCACCGCCACATCCACCACGGTGCCGCCCTGATCTACCACGGTGTACAGCTCCCGGCGCATTTCCTCCTGCGTGCGGTGCACACAGGCCAGAATGCCGGTATAGCCCTTCTCCGCCGGGTGCAGCTGGTAGCCCCGGGGGGTGGCATCGATCTGCGCCCCACCGGCGCGCAGCAGCGCCACATCCCCTACCACGATCTGCCGCGACACCCCCAGCTCTGCCGCCAGTGTGCTGGCGCTTAAAGGGGCACCGGCGCTGTTCAGCCGGGTCAGGATGCGTTCTCTGCGCTGTGCTGCATTCATAGGGGGTCAGGCTTCCTTTCCGTAAAACGACTTTTCTCTCCTTATTGTAGCAAAACGCGGCAAAATGTGCAAGGTTATTCCAATCTCAGCAGGGTGGCGTAATTGGAGGGCAGCTGCACCTTCATGCGGTTCCACTCGGTGGAGACCAGCACCTCCTGCGCGCCCACAGTGTCGGCCAGCAGGTCGGTGACCTTGGCAGCCTCCACCGGCAGCTGGAACTCCAGCTGTGCAGGGGTATCGCCGTTGTTCAGCACCGCTACCACCGCCTTGCCGTCCAGCACACGGGCAAAGGCGTAGCACTGGGTAGTAAGCTGCAATTCTTTTACCTCGCCGTAGGTCATTTCGGGCAATTCAGCCTTGCATTTCCCCAGCGCTTTGTATACACTGGTAACAGGATTTGTGCGTTCTGCATCAGCGTAGTCGCTAAGCTCCAAGCAGGGACGCAGCGGCCAGTCGCTGCCCCACTCCTTTTTGCCCTCGATGCCGAACTCCGAGCCGTAGTAGATGGACGGGATGCCCCACAGGCTGTACACCAGAATGGCGATGTGCCGGATGTGCTCCCGGTTGCGCAGCTTGTTGGGCAGGCGCTCCACATCGTGGTTATCCGAGAAGAGATACAGCCGGGTGTCGTGGCACAGCCCCTGCAGCCGGCGCATGGTGTGGGCAATTTCAAAATAGTTGTGGTCGTTGTGGCCGCTCCACAGGCCCTTGTGCAGCTCGTAGTTGGTCACGGAGTGCAGCATTTCCGGGTTTGCCCAGCGGCTGTAATCGCCGTGGATGACCTCGC
>ERZ1034976.1027-NODE-1027-length-23266-cov-87.249925_pt1 | contig 23266 bp, 12 predicted proteins | sample MGYA00520623_ERZ1034976 | MGnify/ENA primary metagenome ERZ1034976 (study PRJEB33766, sample SAMN09781774) | gut metagenome | biome: gut microbiome | host: Homo sapiens | place: Madagascar | study: EMG produced TPA metagenomics assembly of the PRJNA485056 data... | reverse complement strand
GTAAAGACAGCGATGTCAAAGCCGAGCATTACTAATTGCCCGAACACTTTCTTTAAGAAAGTTCATAGTTTCAACTGTATTTTCAGTTCATTATCTTGTTTTGCTTGTGTGCAAATACGTCATAACCCATTATCAGGTGGTTATTGCGGTGAGGTCCCACCTCTTCCCATTCCGAACAGAGAAGTTAAGCTCACTTGCGCCGATGGTACTGCAATGCAATGCGGGAGAGTAGGTAGCCGCCTCCTTTCAATTTCAGAAGCCTCGATTACGAAAGTAGTCGGGGCTTTTCTGTTTTCCTATAGTTTTCCTTTCTTATCTCCCAGCTTTTTCCCACAGATAGATGGGCGCAGCTCCTTTTACCTTTTTACCCTTTTACTTTTTTACCTTTATATGTATTCTCATAGTCTACACTATCATTTTCTCTCAAAAATGATGGTGAATCTTCTTGAGTGATGTTTATGTATAAAATGTTAACGGATTGTAGGTTTTCATTTAAAAAATTAGAAAAATTACGTACTAAAATGTTTCATAGCGCAAAAAAAGTTTCGAAAAATTCCCCCCCCATTCATTTTTTTTTCTTACTTTTGCCCCCAGAAAATGCGAATTATTATGTATTACGGTTAATTTATATAATTACCTATTTATATAGTAAGAACGAAAAAAAATAGAATAAACTAAACTCTTTTAATAGATGGTGAAACGATTGATTTTAGCTACAGTGTTACTCTTATTTGTATCGCTAGCTAATTATGCGCAAAACACGGGAGTCAAGTCCAACCTCTTATATTGGGCTACTACAACTCCTAATCTCGGTATCGAGACTGCCTTAGGCAAGAAGCATACCGCTCAGGTATTCTTTGGCTTCAATCCTTGGAAACAGTCCGGTGGCGACCAGTCAAGCCTCCGTCATTGGCTTTTGCAACCAGAATACCGTTACTGGTTCTGCCAGAGCTTCAATGGCTGGTTCTTGGGTGTTCATGCCATGGGCGGACAGTTTAATGCAGGAGGAGTGAAGTTACCCCTTGGCATTTTCAAATCTCTACGCGACCATCGCTACGAAGGATGGTATGTAGGTGGTGGTGTGACCGCTGGTTATCAATGGCCTCTTTCCAAGCACTGGAACCTGGAAACCTCTGTAGGTTTCGGATATGATTATATCCAGTACGACAAGTTCAAGTGCGGTGCCTGTGGCGAGAAGGAGAAGTCATCTCATGACAACTACGTGGGTCCTACCAAGGCTGCCATTTCTCTTATTTATATGTTGTAACTCATTAAACATAATCTATGAGTATGAAAGATTTTAAGAACTACATATTATTATTCAGCTCTCTTTTGATGGCTATGCCTCTTGCAGCCCAGGATTGCAAGAGTCTCAAGTTGGCTGCCGATAAGATTCAGGTATCTAATGTACAGATGTCTCATCATAATGACCTGGTTACGGTTGCGATGGATCTGAATCTCGATTCCCTGGATCTCCCTACCAACAACCAGCTTGTCTATACTCCGATGATCAAGCATAAGGGTGAGCTGCTCAAGATGCCGGAGATTGTTATCAACGGCAGAAGACAGCAGATTATGTATGACCGTGGAGTAGGGAAGAAACAGTTGCAGCTTTCACCTCAGGCTTTGGTGGTGAAGCGAGACAATAAGAAGCAGCAGACCGTGAAGTATCTTGCCTCCGTTCCTCTCTCTTCTAAGGAAAGAAACTACGATTTGGATATTCACGAAGATCTCTGCGGTTGTGGTGATCTGCAGGATGGCAATGATTTCACGGTTTCTCGCCGTCGCCAGCCGGTAGCTTCTTTCGTCCGTCCGGAGGTAGAGGCAATCAAGGTCCGTCATCTGGATAAGCGTGCTTATATCGATTTCCCGGTAGACCGCATAGAGCTGCATCCTGATTACCGCCGTAATCCGGAACAGTTGGATAGCATTATCCGCACCATCAATGCATTGAAGGAAGACAAGAACCTCGAAGTGAGCGGCATCAACATTCATGGTTATGCATCACCTGAGAGTCCTTACACCCACAATGATTATCTGGCAAAGAACCGTGCCAAGACGCTGACCGAGTATGTCCGCCGGATGGTGAAGTTGCCAAACAATCTCTTCACGGTTTCTTCTACTCCAGAGGATTGGGATGGTCTGATAGCTTATATTAAAGGTAGCAACCTGGAGCATAAGGATGCCATTCTGGCGATTATTGACGATAAGAGTCTGAATCCTGATGCCCGCGAGTTGAAGATCAAGAAGCAGTATCCTTCAGAGTATCGCTTTATGCTCGACACCTGGTATCCAGCCCTCCGCCATTCCGACTACCACATTACTTATAAGGTGAAACCTTTCGATGTGGAAGAGGCAAAGGAGATCATCAAGACCAAGCCACAGCAGTTGAGCCAGGAGGAGATGTTCATGGTAGCCCAGACTTACGAGCCAGGCAGCAAGGAGTTTAATGATGTGATGGAGATAGCCGTCCGCATGTTCCCAGAGAACGAGACAGCGAATCTGAATGCAGCCATAACCCGTTTGAATGCCGGTGATGCAGATGGTGCGAAAGAATATCTCGACAAGGCAGGAACCAGTGCCGAAGCCCAGAATGCCCGAGGAGTCTATGAGATGCTGAAGGGTAACGAGAAGCAAGCTCGTTATTATCTGAAGCAGGCAGCCAAGGCTGGTGTTGCTTCTGCAAAAGAAAATTTACAGAATCTATAAAGTTATACATACTGTCTGTTTAGGACAATATAGCTATTCCTTAGAGCCAGGGTACTGCCCTGGCTAGGGACAGGCTCCTAGCTCAGGCAAAACTTTTCTAAGTACAACTTCAGAAAGTGACTCAAATATAACGTATTAGATGATTTGTAAACCAAATATATAAAAATGTAATATAATTAGATTTTTAAGAGCGTTTATAAGTAAAGAAATAATTATTAATAACAATTATAATAACTTACAAGATGAAAAAGACTTTATTATTTTCCGTTGCATTGGCGGGGCTGATGCTCGGTTCTTGTTCAAGTAGTGATGATCTGAATGGTGGTGGTAACAACACAGGTTTCAATGAGACTGGTAAGGGATATATTAATATCTCTTTGAACCTGCCTACACAGAGTAAGAATGTATCAAGAGCAGCAAATGATGTGACTGCAGATGGTGATGCTAAAGAGTATAATGTGAAAGATGCTGCTTTGCTTTTGTTTGCAGGTGCAAATGAAAATGATGCTGTATTTCAAGGAGCATATAACTTGGATGGCTTGAAAAAAACGGATATTGATGCAAATGTTCAGATTTCCACACAATTAACTAAGGTCCAGGAAATTAGCTCTATTTCTGCACCTGGTAAAATCTATGCTTTTGTTCTTGTTAATAAAGGCGCTAATATTAACGTAGGTATTGATCATACTATAACCGTTAATGGTACTGCGTTCAATGGTAAATTCTCAGATTTCTCTCAACTTAAAGTTGATGGTGCTTTTGCCAAAGATAATTTGATGATGACTAATGTTCCTGTTGTAACTAAACCAGGTACTGCAGCATTTGATGATGCTACAGTTTTGGCTGATGTAACTACATCTATCTTTAAGACCGAAGCAGAAGCAAAAGCTAATCCTGCTGCTGATGTTTTTGTTGAGCGTGTAGCTTCTAAGGTTACATTAGGTATGACAGGTTCTGGTACTTCAACAGAAACACTTTCTGCTGATGGTACAGCTGCTAAGAATTTTAAATACACTTTGGAGGGTTGGAACTTGGCTAATGTAAATAAGTCTTCTTATTTGGTTCGTCAATATGATAATACATGGAATAACTTGACATCAGATGGTCTTGATTTCCTCACTGGTGCTGATAAATCTGCTTTTGCCGCTAATCCTTATCGTTTTGCAGGTATAAACTTGATTAAGACTAATGTGTCATCAAATCCTGCTGCTAATAAGTATCGTACATATTGGGGAAAGGATATTAATTATACGAATGATGCTCCATTTGCTTCGGATGCAACTGTAGGGGATGCGGATTTGACATTAGGAAAGGATGCTACTACCTATTGTTATGAAAACACTTTTGATGTAGCTCATCAGAAGGTTTATAATACTACTACTGCTATTGTAAAGATGAAGATTACTCCTGATTCTTATACAGGTGGTACTTTCTATACAATTAATGGAGGTAAAGATGTTGTTTATTCATTAGCAAATGCAAAAACAAAGGTTGGTAATCAGTTCTTGGCAGAGAATACGGAATCTTTTTTGAAGACTACTTATTTCCCTACTGTTACTGAGGCTGGTAAGATTAGTGTGTCTAATGTTGAATTTTCAGATGAAGCTGGTGCGGTTACTTTCACTAAGCTAGTTTTGACCTTTACACCAACTGCTGGTGGTACAGCAACTACTTATGATGTTACAGATGCAGCTGTATTAACAGCTCTTGCTAACAATATCAAGGTTGTAGAATATAAGGGTGGTTATTCTTATTATAATATCTTGATTAAGCACTTTGGTGATGAGCTTACTCCTTGGAATCCTTCTACAAAAACTTCAGGTATTTCATACCCAACTCCTGACGAAGCTAATTGGTTAGGTCGTTATGGTGTGCTTCGTAACAACTGGTATGATTTGGATATTACTGGTGTAAGTCGACTTGGTGCAGCAACTCCAGAGGAACTTGATGTAAAGAATGATCCTACACCAGATGATAATTTGAAGAGTTACATCTCTGTCAAGATCAACGTCCTCTCTTGGGCTAAGCGTACACAAAAAGCAATTCTCGGTCAGTAATTCGATACATTTAAGATAAAAATTTGAAAATAATAATTGATTAGCGATATGATAGCGCAGAAGATAAATAAATGGTTAAAGGGTGTCATGGCAGCTGCCATGACCCTGACCGTCGCGACCTCATGCCACGATATGTGGCACCAGGATTACAGCGATTGTCCTAATGGTGTATATGTGAAGTTTAAGTATGATTATAACCTCCAGCGTGCTGACATGTTCAACGACCATGTTGGACAGGTAACGCTGTATGTATTCGACGAGAACGGAAACTATATAACCCAACAGACCGAGACGAATTCTGCGCTATCATCGCCTCTCAAAGACCCAAATTATGTGATGCACGTCGAGAACCTACAGCCAGGTAAATATCAGTTCCTTGCCCTTGCCGGACAGAATGCATACGCCGACCAGTTAACTTCAGGCCGTGCCAAGTTCGTTCGTACCGCTCCATCGGCTTCAGGAGATAAGATGCAGAAACTGGAAGTGAATCTCGACCATGAAAATAAGGGTGAGTATGATGAGGTTGTCAACAACAGCCTTCCTCTCGATACCCTCTGGCATGGTAAACTGCTGGAGGCAGTAGAGGTATCATCCTCAAAACCTTCTTATGCAATCATCCCTCTGGTGCGTGATACCAAGAAGATCAACGTAGCGCTTCGTGACCTTGACTCTCCACAGGATATGGATGTCAACGACTACACGATGACCATCGAAGACCATAATGCCCGCATCCTTTGGGATAACTCTCTCGATGAGAGCCGTAAACTCATTTATACCCCTCATGCCGCATGGAATACGGTAGATGAGGACGAGCAGGGCAAGATAGCCCATGCTGACTTTATGACTTCCCGCATTCTGAAGCACGAAGATTACAGCCTGGATGGCCGACTCCTGATTAAGAGTAAGGAGACCGGAAATACGGTAGTCAATGTAGACCTGCCAGACCTCTTGAGTCGTCTTCGCACCAGCGAGGAGTACAGTTACAGTGCACAGGAATTCCTAGACCGTGCCTACGATTACAAACTTCAGTTCTTTATCCAGGGTGGCAAGCTCAAGTATTGCTACATCACCATCAGTGTGAATGTACTGAGTTGGAGCAAGCGCATCCAGTTCGAAGAACTCCATTAACATGTCCTACCCGGCTTTCAGTAAGCCGATATAAAAAGAAAGTGTATGTTTAAGATGAAGAAAATAACCCTCTCATTGCTAGCCCTTTTGCTGGTTATGTCGTTTGCATCCTGTGCAAGTGACACTACTAGTGATTTGCCTCTGCCAAGCAAAGATATGAAGGCATATCTGCAGGTAAAGGTAACGGTGGAAGGTAGTGGAGATACACGAGCGAGTAGGGCAGCTACAGGACCTCACGGAGGTGAAGGCGGAGATGATAGAGAAACAGGGCTTGATAATGAAAATGAAGTCAATTCTCTTACTGTCTTACTATATAAATCTGATAAAGATGACCTGTCGGAAGATGCTACTATAGATTATGTATATACATTTACCGGTTTAAATAAGGAAACAACTTCTTCTGGCAAAGATGCAACTTATACTACCGGTCCAAGAGAAATCGATGCTGCAATTGTTGGCAGCAAGAATTATCATGTTATAGTGATAGCCAATGCAGACGATATGACTTCCAGATGTAAAGGAAAGAAGATAAGTGAAGTAAGAGATTTGCAGATGTCGAAGGTATGTACCCGAGATGCAGATATTACAAAGTTCTCAAACTTCATCATGTCATCAAAAGCAGATGCTAAGATAGATTTCAGTACGGAAGGTTCAGAAACAGATCCCTATCTGGTGAATGTAGACATCGAGCGCTTGGCTGCCCGTATCGACATCATCCCAAATGCCACTTATGATAAAACCGGTAAAGGTTATTATTATAATGTAATGGACGGAACGAATGTAATAGGAGGCTTTAAGCTCGAATCTGTTACTCCTAGCAAGGTCCTGACATCAGGAGAATACCTGATAAAGCGAGTTTCTACAGATGCGGCTGTATCTTCTGTTACTTATTTCGGCAAAGAAGAAATGGATGCTACGTCCAAGGCATCTACTAATTATGTAGTTTGTCCATGGACAAAGGATCGCACAGGTCTAACTCTGAGTAATGCTGAAGGTCCTACATCTTTATATAATGTAAAGAAGACAACTTCTACCAGTACAACAACAGGAGATGCATCTTACATCCTCGATTATGTGATGGAGAATACGACCACCGATAACGCCGAGGCTAATTCTACTGGCCTTATCTTTAAAGGCAAGTATTATGAAGAAACAGAATGGGATGCAACCATGAAACAGCCTAAAGCTGGTTTTAAAGGAACAGATAAGAAATATACCTATACGCTCCGTCATAGCGACCCTTCAGGAAGTGGAACCACCGCTGACCCGATGCATTTTGGTGTTGTTCGCAACAACATCTATCAGGTAAAGGTAGAAGGTGTTGAAGGAAAGTCTAAAGGTATCAAGTTGACCATACATGTAGTCCCTTGGGCACATTACGACCATGGGGAAGTAATATATTAAACTCTAAGATTAATTTACAAAGTATAACTAAAATGAGAAAACATATAATGAAATATATGGCTTGCCTGGTGATGCTGCTTCTGACTTTCGCAGCATGTTCGCCAGATAGTGATGCTTCTGATCCGGGAAGTATCACCAACAAGACATATACTCTCCATTTTAATCTGTCTCCAGTATCAGGAAGTTCTGCTTCTTCCCGTGCAGAAACCTATACTGCAGGAAAGCCCAATTCATGGGATGACGGTTCTAAAGAAGAGAACATGAAGAGTTGGACAGTTGTCTTTGTAAAGTCTGATGGAACGGTAGCGAAAGTAGTTAAGCAGCCATCCGTAGAAGAAGGCAAAGATAAGGAAGATGATGTAACTGTTACCGGATTGGAAGCAGGAACCACTTATACGGTCTATTCTTTTGCCAATATATCAGATGCAGAACTCGGTAAACTCGGTACGATTACGGAGGGTTCTCCTTCTCCTGACTTCGATTCCAAAACATTTGCTGTCAATGGTAATGATATGGATATTACAAAGAATGGTATTCCTATGAGCAATAAGCAAACGTTAACAATCGGCCCTGACGGCCAACCGGATGTTAAGCAATTATATGTAGTAAGAATGCTATCCAAGATAACTCTCAAGTTCCGCAATATGACAGGTGAGGATATTACTGTAAAGAATGTGAGTATCAGCGATATTACAAGCAATCCTGCTACAGGAGCAGAAAATATCAAACTGCTCCCTGCAAACAATGTTGTTTCATCTACGTATGTAGCCCAAACGCCAAATTTGGTAGAGAATGCTAAAAGAGATGATTTTACACATGAGATTACATCTGGTTTGACGGTAGCCAAGAACACAACCGATTATGATACAGACAACAGCCGTTCGGTTTCTTTCTATGTCAACGAGAGTCAAGCCGGCAATGCTTATCCTTATTTTGTAGTAACGCTCGAAACGAATGTTGGTTCACAACGATATTTCATGTATACCGACTGGAACCAGATAGCCCGCAACGACCATCATGTCTTAAAGTTGGCGCTGAGCGATTACAAGCTTCGACTCAAGGTAGAGGACTTTGGATCCGTTGGTTCGGCTCCGGCATTGAAAGATGACGGAAAACAGCTCAATCTCATTTTCCATGATTTAGAGGAGTTCCATATCGTTCCTTCTGTTACGAAGTATAGTGATGGCTCATCTGTCCCTTTCACTAATCTTGAGTGGACGAAACTCTCGGAATCGGAGACTGGAGCAGAATCAAAAGCCTTCAGTACGATACCATATATCGTTTCTAGCAAAGATAGAATTGAGGCAGAAACCTTAGGTGAGTTGGGCAAGAAGATAGGTCCTATCATCTATCAGCTTTCTGTAAAAGTGGATGACGGAACCACAACAGCACCAACGCTAGTATATCGGGTAGCCATCTCTCAGGATTTAACCTGGTACACAGCAAGACGCCATAACGGTGCATTTTGGATATGTAAACAATAATACAAATATTAAAAAACATTGAAGCTTATGTTTAAGTCTAAGATTTTTAATAGTGTAATGAGATATATGTTGGTAGCAATGCTTGCATTGCTGCCAAATGCTATATGGGGAATAACGGTACAGAATGCGGTAATTATAACTAGTGGAAGTTCTGCTACATTTAAAGGTTTGAACAATTATATTACAACAAATGATTACACAGCTTGGTTTGTTCTTGATGCTTCAGGAAATAAGGTAAATATAACCGGATGGTCTATAAGTAATCCTTATCGTGATGGCTACGAGAATAAAGGTACTTATTGGGTATTTCCTAAGCCTTATTATGTTGGTGATTCTTTCACAATAACTACTGCTGGTGAAGATATTTCCCAATACACATTAGTTCTTTTAGCGTCTTCTAGCGAAGCGTTTTTTAACGCACCTTCTGAAGCAACAGCAGAAAAGAAAATCACTTTTCAATTAGTATCAAAGGATGACATTCCTCAGTTTGGAAAGCTGACAGGAGCAAGCATTGACATCAATAAGGAAATAGCCGATGCTTCCCTTGCAGGTGGTAGCATTACTACCGATGATTTATGCTCTGCCATTTCTAGTCTGAATATCTGGTCGGGAGAAACCACTGGAACGTTGAGTCGGAAAGATAACTCTTTCTATCTACGTCTTTCTATCGTTGACAAAAGCGGGAAATCAGTAAAACTGGACGACTTTACTATTAAGCGTAATGGGGCCGATATAACAAGTCAGAAGTTGGATAATTATATGTATGGCGATTTTGCCTGTTATAAAAATTCTCGCGGTCTCTATTGCTATGCTATACAAGATGACAATAAAAAAATATTAGTCAATGACTTGAATTTCACTATAACTTGTCCTTCTGATAAGAATATTAATGAATATGATGTGGTGTTCTGTGTTTCTAATGAGACTCCTAGTATCTCAGCAGACTTGGTTATGTCCGAGCCTAATCTCGTTGGACAGATTAAGTATAGTATATTGAGTTCTTCTCAAATAAATAAACTCAAGTTGAAAGAGTCTACTGCTCCAACAGGTACTGCAGTACGTGACACTAAGTCCATCGTATTGGGAACCAATCTCAACATAGACTTGACAACTGCCGACAACTTGCAATTTATCAAGCAACAACTAGGATTGAAGGATGCTGACAATTTCGGCAAACTCTATGTTCGTTGGAAGATAACCAAGAAGGGTGGAACTTCTAAGGTAGATGGCATCTCCTGCAAGAGTCCAATGAAGAGTCAGGAAGATAAGTACTGGACTTGGTATTCTGATGATGCATCAAGCTCTTTTGCTAATGCATTGAATGCTAATTTCGTAGTTCCAGAAGGACTGGATATTAATGATGTTGACATTTCTTGCGTCATCTCTGATGAAACGCCAACCACTCAGTATGGTTTCGTCACAACTGAGCCTACTTTGAAGGCAAAGTTTAATGTTCAGCTTTTGGATAAGTACAGCATGCCTTTCAATCATTATGTAGGCCATGCTAATACTGAATTAAAAAATGGTATGCAGCAGACTGCTGAATGGGAGTATTATGTCTATATCAAAGATGATAATGAGAAAGTTGAGTTGGTGTTGCCATTTGACAAATATGAATTAACTTCTGGTGACCCACTTGAGCCACAGGGATATTTCAGATGGTATAATTTTACAAAAGATATAGCTAGTGATAATTTAACTCCTAACACAGAAACTGGTACAACTTTTCTGAATCATATAAAATCAGGAGGTAACGACTATGGATTGTTTGCTTACAAACTTGCTGCACCTCCGACAAGCAGTAATATCGGTGTTACATATACTGCACCTGTAGGAGCTTCGTCTAAAGATTGGGTTGGTGAAGACATCGCCTGTGATGTGAGCCGTTATATTGATGGATTGGATGCATCAAAAACTTATCTGGTACATGAGCCAACGCTCTCTATCAGATACATTTTCCATATCCGTTCTGCCAAGCAGTTAGCAGACGATATTATGAATACGGCTATTGGCAATAATCCTCAAAGAGCTGGTTATAGAACCTATGAGGATGGAAAGTATTTGACAGTTGGTATGAAGGATAAAAGTTCTACTGTGACTCTTCGACTGGACTTGTCCGATGCTAAGAAATATTATTTCCATCCATTAGTTGATGATGTATATAAGAGAAGTGGAGCTTTTGAGGGTTTCACTAATCGTGTATATTATGCAGATGAAAAAGACAAACTCGTAGAAAGCAACTTCGATAAAACCAAATTATGCAAGGCAACTAAGATAGAATGGTGGGCATACGATAAAACCAAGACTTATTGTCGCAATTTAGAAACAAGAGTCAATCGCTTCTTTGATTTAACGATGGAAGATCTTGGAAAAAAACCATGGACGTCTGTATCTATGGATGGATCTTCGAAGAGTTTTACATTTGAATATGGTGATCCAGTATTCATAGTTGCATATGCTATGGATGAAGACGGAAATCGTTGCCCTATTGCCAACTTTGATGTTCGATTCATGAACAATCATCCGATGACTAAAGCACAGATTGTTAAATCAGGATTGAATAACAGACTGATTAGTTATCTTGATGAGCATTATAAAATGGCAACTAAGCCAATTACATTTGATGATGATGATGTAGAACAGACGGTGGCTGCTCCTACAAGTCCGGATGACAACCAGGACCGATTACCATCTAAATGGGATCGTCGTGCTTATAGTTTCGTATATCGTGATTTGATTGACTACGATGCAACTAATTATGGTGGTTTGGATAAAATCGGTCATTCTCCACTTCATGGAGATTATTGCTTGTATAAGTCAGCAAATCTTAGTGGTGTTTCTACTAATAGTGAAAAATATCTTTGGTGGAGTAGTGAAACATTATATGATAAGACCTATGAGATAACCAATGGCTCTCAATATGGTCATTTCCTTTATGTGGATGCATCTGATGAAAGTAGAAAAATTGCCGCAGCAGATTTCACGGCAGATCTTTGTACGGGACAGCAGCTTATTTTCATAGCGGCTGTTGCTGACATGACACATGCATCAACCAAGCCACAGATTGTGTTTAAACTATTTGGTGTTAACAGAAATATCAATGGTGAGATAGTTGAGAAACATTTGATACATAGTTTTTCATCTGGTGATTTTAGAAAAAATGATTTAAGTAAAAATGTTGATGATTTGAAGCAAGCAACTTGGTATCAGGTATATGGTAAAATCACTTTGCAAAAAGAGTCAAATGTTGAGCAGTATACAGATTTCCGACTTGAGATAGATAATTACTGTAGCAATACTCAAGGTGCCGACTATGCCATAGATGATATCCGTATGTATCTTGCGCCTGCTAAGGTTCAGGTAATTCAGGAGAAGCCTATTTGTGATGGTGCTGCAACAGGAAATATCAAGCTGAAGATTCGTGCTATCCATGAGACTTTGAATGCTATAACCGGACATAAAGGACAGACCAAAATCTACTTCCGTTTTGTCAATGAGGATGGAACACCTGTAGAAGGTACTGATTACTACCAGACGGAACAGAAGCATGCTACGGATGCATCAAAGGATTTTATTTACAAGAGCGATAAATATGGAGCGGTTGACGTATTCGATTCTGAGGAAACTTGCAATCAGTATACTATAGATGGTACTCCTATGATTGAAAAGGATAGCGAAGGTGAAACTTATATCGTTATCAGTAATAGATATTATCCTCTTGAAGTAGGTAAGAAGTATTACGTATCTGTAGCAACAGAAACTCCTGACGCAACAGGCAACTCTAATTGGGGTTCACCTGCTGAAGTCTGCTCGTTGTACAGTAACTGGTTTGAAATGGTTAGCCAGCATCCAGTCATTACTGATACAAAGGGTAATGTCATTACGGATTATAAGATTCCTTGCGGTGCTGATGATGACTATGAGATAAAAATCAAGGGACAATTGGTTACAACTGACCCTAATACAGGTGGTAAGATTACATTGGATGGTGTTAAGTTCTACTGGTATCTTGATGGTAAGGGTACTACTAATCAGTTGAATACTGTTGCAAGTAACGAAATTACTATCCTTAAGAAGATTATTACATTGGGTGACACTCATAAGATATATATGCTGCCTGAAGGAACTAAGAATTCAGATGGTTATATTGAATATACTGCGCCAAACGGCAAGACCTATCTGTTGTGTGATGGTGCAATACCTGTCCCATTGCGTGTAATGCTGGATGGCCCACAGCTTAACTTCGGTTTCAACGATGTGGATTATCCATTCAACGATGGCGATTATGAGGCATCGCTTCGTATTGGTTTGCCACAGTTGGAGAAGTTGAAGGCTTCTAATGGATATTTGAAGATACCTCTTCATAGTGTAAGTTATCAGTCAAGTGTTGCGGATAAGACTTTGACATTCATTGGTAATGATAACAATGCTACAGATGAGGTATATGTCGCAACAACCAATGATCCATTATGGAATGCAGAAGGAGCAACATTGCTGTCTACTCCTGTTGCAACATTGAGTGCTAGTACTCTAGCTGAAGTCAAGTCTGACAAGCAGTATACCCTCGATCTCAAGTTCTCAGATGATGTCTTGAAGAACTTCCATGAGGGATATTACTACGAGCTTCGATTTGCCTTTGAGCAGAAAGCAGCGGCTACTGGTTCTGCAAGTAACTGTCCTGGCGAGTCTTATCTCAAGGTGAAGATTGTACCGGAGTTCATTACCTGGACTCCTACTGCCGATGGCGGTATGAATGCCAACTGGAATAATGATGACAACTGGCATCGCTCATCATCTGCAGAATTGTATGATAATGGGTATCATGATTATAAGGCTTATGGTAGTGAAACAGGTATTACAGCAAAGGTGGATATTCCTACGCTGAATAGCTATGTACCAATGAAGTTTACCAAGGTAACGATTGACAACTTGAAAGGTTTGCCATTCCCTGACCTCGGTAATGTCGTTTATCGTGAAACCAATAAGATTGCTACCAAGCTGACTAACGGTAAGGGTAATGAGGCAACGAAGTATATCCGGTATGACATCATGGCTTACTGGAATGAGGCAGATGCCGATAAGGGATTGGAAGCTGGTAATCTGAAGTGCGAGAAGTTCTATGGCAATACCTGCCATCAGATTTACTTCAAGCCTCAGGGCGAGCTTCGCGACCAGTGCTATCTGGTTTATGACAAGGCTTGGGTAGAGAAGGAGCTGGTGCCTAACAAGTGGTACACCATGGCTTCACCTCTGCAGTATATCTACGCCGGTGATATGTATGTGCCAGCAAAGGATGGACGACAGGAAACCAAGGCGTTTACGGAAATCAAGTTTGATGATAAGGCTGCTGATGGTACTGCTACGTATAGCCGAAGCAAGTATCCGGTTTATCAGAGAGCTTGGATGAAGAGTGGAGTAGAGGAAATCTCTCCTAAGGGAGATTATTCTGCATCGCATTATCCGGATGGAGCAGCTCCAGGTGATGTTGATATGAATCTCGGCTACTGGAGTCACGTATATAATAAGGTGGATGAGAGCTATGCCGCAGACGGAACCTTCGGTGGTTTCTCTATCAAGGCGGGTAATGCGCTCTTGCCGAAGAGACCTACAGATGGTACTCCATTGCCAAATGCGATTCTCCGTTTGCCAAAGGCTGATACTAGCTATCAGTACTACGATTATGATGGAACAACAACTTCTGGCAGTAAGAAGGGAGATGTAACCAAGCCGGATGTATATGCTATCGTTTCTTCAGATAAGAATAGCACTGGCCATGGCAAACTTCTCGTTGCTTTCAATAACGATGAGAAGCATCTCGCAGAGATGACTCAGAACTTGGGAACTGATAACAACAGCGGTTTCTATCTCGTGGCTAATCCATATACCTGCTCTATCTCTCTGAAGAAGTTCTTCGAGGCCAATACAGGTTTGCAGAACGCTATTTGGATTGTAGAGAATGGTGAGGCAAAGGCAATTTCTTCTACAGAGAACTACGCTATCCAGCCTACCCAGTCGTTCTTTGTTAAGAAGAATGTTGGCGCTGCTATTAGAGAAGTAAGATTCACTTCTACGATGTGTGTTGACCGCACCATTACTCCTGGCCTGCTGATGGCATCTGACTATGTAAAGAGCATTGAAGCAACGACAGAGAATTCAAACGGCCAGACTTCTAGGGCACGCATCGCCTTGCGTCCGGAGGCTTCTGCCGACTATGATGATCAGGAGGATGTGGATCTGCTGTATGATCAGAACCTCAAGGATATTCCGCAGGTTTATACCGTTGCCGGTAACGAGGCGGTGGCTGTGAATGCTGTTCCTGAGTTGTCCTGGATTCCGCTCGGCATCGTGAGCCAGCAGGCTGAAGAGATTTCACTTACCCTGAAGGGTGTGAACAAGCTCGATGCTCCTGTTTATCTCTACGATGCTGCATCGGCAAGCTTTACAGAACTTCATGAAGGCGAGGCTGTGAAGGTGAAGGCGGGTGACCACGGAAGATACTTCCTCACCCAGACCCGTACCTCAACCGGCATCGACCGCATGGAGGCTGAAGAGCAGAGCACGCCGGTGAAGGTTTACTCACCTGCTGCAGGCATGATCGTTGTTTCTGCCTTGGGTGGTGAGAAGCTCGACAGGGTTCAGGTATTTACATTGGATGGCAAGATGGTTCACAGTTATCAGTTGCCTGACAAGCAGAGAATGATTCTGCGAGTGACATCCGGAGTTTACATTGTGAAGGCATCTACCCAGTCCTGTGCTCAGGCTAAGGGTCAGAAGATTGCCGTAAGATAGTATATTCTAGTTTTTTAATATCAATAGGGAATTATAAAGAACCCAAAAGGGGGAGCCAAAGCGTTGGCTTCCCCCTTTTTTAGCTTTATACTTTACTTGCGAAACTTTACAAGGGAGTTTCGCAAGTGGTTCTGTCACTCATTCATAATAAACAGCGGTTTTCTCCGTTTTTATTTATTATGAAGAAAGTAAGTTATCTTATATATTTATGGCTGGTTTGCTGCCTGGGACTGCAAGCACAGAGCCGCCGCGAAATGGGAGGCATCTATTATGCTTACCCTGTAACGGATGCTGCCGGAACCGATTCTCCGGCAGTGAAGGCGCCTGCCGGTTTCTCACCTTATTATATCAGTCATTACGGGCGCCATGGCTCGCGATGGATGTCGAGGGATGAACGCTATCTCTGGATAGAAAAGCAGTTTGCTGATGACGGCAATCTTACTCCGCTCGGACTTCAGATTAAAGGTATCGTGAAGCGGATATGTGAGAATGCAAAGGGAAACGGCGGCAAACTGACCCGACTGGGTGAACTGCAGCATCAGGCCATTGCCCGACGCATGTATGCCCATTATCCACAGATTTTTGCTGCCGGACACCAGATAAAGGCACGCTCCAGTGTTTCCGACCGCTGCGCCAAGAGTATGCTCGCCTTTACTTCCCAGCTGCGGAATCTACAGCCCCAGCTGCATCTGGATGTGAAGACCGATTCTGCTGATATGGCTTGGATAGCCTACGAATCTCCCGAACTGAAGACACTGAAGAAACGCATCAGGGTGAAGGCCCAGGTTTCGCCACGCCGCTTCCTGCAACAGCTATTCAAGAACACCGCAAAGATAGATGAACCCCTGAAACTGATGACCGAAATGTATGGACTCACCTCCTCCCTGCAGGATGTGGGCCTGAACTTTCCTGCCTATCCGCAGGAGATGGAAGACAGCCTGAATGCACTCTTTACCGATGCCGAATTCCGTGCCATCTATGAAGCCAACAATCTCCGCATGAACATCACCAACGGCAGTATGGTTGCCAATGAAGAGATTCCGGCACGGAGCGCCATCTCGCTCTGGCAGAACATCGAAACCGAAGCCGATGCCGCCTTGCGCTCTTCCCAGTCATCAGCCACCCTCCGTTTCGGTCATGATACAGCCCTCTACCGGCTCCTGTCTCTTCTTTTTGATGCCACCTTGCCTCCTGCCGGTGCCCGTGAAGACGCCGACCAGGTGGTGCTCGGCGCAGAGACAGACAGGATGGACCGCGTGGTTCCGATGGGTGCCAACCTGCAGATGATATTCTACAAGAACCGGAAGGATAGCGTGGTGATGAAGTTCATGCTGAACGAAAGAGATATCATGCTTTCGCCTGTAGGTCAGGTGATTTACGGAACTCATTATTATTCCTGGAAAGAATGGAAGCAGGAGATGCACCAGCGTATCCACCAGCTGGAACATGTGCGCCAGCTCTATGCCATCCAAACGATGGGAGGAGCGGGACAGGCGATTCCTGCCGTACTGGTTCCGAACGGCCAGAACTTCTGGACTCCCCAAACCCGGGATACCGAGCAGCCTTGTGTGGCTCCTTATAATGATAAGGATACGCTGTTGCAGGGATTCCGGTGCAGCCATTGGCCGGGAGGTGGGGAGAAACGGGATTACGGCTCTTTCACCCTAACTGCCTTGGGAGGCAAACTCCGTCTGCAGCCCGCTCAGCGTGCCACCGCTTTCAGTCATCAGGACGAGGTATCGCATCCCCATTACTATAGTGTCCAGCTGAAGGATGAGCATCTGAAGGCAGAGATGACTGCCCTGAGCCATACCTCCATGCTCCGTGTTACGCCCGATAAGGACGAACTGGTTCATCTCGTTATCCAGCCCAATAATGATGACGGACAGGGAACCATCGAGATTGATACCGTAAACCATGTGGTTTATGCTTATAATCCGGCGCCTCATGTATATCAGGGATGGGGGAAACCGGATGATTTCGGGGGACATTTCGTACTGGCTTATGATAAAGATGAGCTGATTGACTATGGTGTCTTTGATGAAGCGCAGGCGGAAAGAAAGGGACTGATGGTGACCTGCAAGCCGGGTATCGGAGTCTGGCTCACCTTCAGGGGAAAGACTGGAAAGGCGATGGAATGGATGTCGGCTACCTCCTTTACTTCGCACGACCAGGCGGTGACCAATCTCAATGCCGAAAACTATATGTACGGCGGTCTGGACTTCAACAGTATGATGGAGTATGCTGCCAATCTGTGGTGCGAACGTCTGCATACCATCGATGTGGAGAGTCAGGACACGGCAAAGGTGAACCGCTTTTATACTGCCCTGTACCGCAGTTCGTTTCTTCCCCATGAGTTGAGCGATGTCGGCGAACTGCAATATGGCGACTTTGCGATGTGGGATACCTACCGCGCACAGTTGCCTCTTTATCATCTTCTTACGCCGATGCTGTCGGGAGAGATGATGCAGTCTCTGGTAAAGATGTATCAGGATGGTGTCTGGATGCCTGTCTTTCCAACTGCCAACTGCGGGCAGAGGGAGATGCTGGGCGATGATGCCAGTATCGCGCTTGCCGATGCCTATGTCAAGGGCATCCGCAACTTTGATGCCGTGAAGGCTTACGAGGGAATGCGCATGAATGCCTTCTCTACTCCTTATCTTACCAAGGATTACCGTTCCGGAAAGGGCCGCCGCTCCATCACTTCCTATATGACGAATGGTTATCTTCCGGTAGAGGAGGGGGCCGGTTCTGCTACCGCTTCTACCTCGCGCACCTTGGAGTATGCATACGATGACTTTGCCGTGGCGCAGATGGCAAAGCTGCTGCTTGATTCCTGCAAGGATGCTACGCTCCGCCAGCAGTATCAGGATGATTATCAGGTACTGATGCGCCGTTCTGAGAATTGGCGCAACGTGATCAACCCGCTTTCGGGCTGGGCTGACGGAAGATATGAGAATGGAAAATGGGCAGAAGATAAAGATCTGTTTTCAGGTAAGAGTAATATCCTGGGAGGTTCTGCCTGTCAGGATACCTGGTCGGTTCCGCAGAATATCGCCGGTCTGTTTGAGGTGATTCATAACAGCAAGCCAATGGACAAGAAGGAGAAACTGATTGATAAAGAGGAGAAGAAGGAGAGAAAGGCGCATCCTCAAGTGGAGGTGCTGGTAAGCAACGGTAAGGTGATTTCCCGATTAGACAGGATGTTTGATAGGGGATGGTATCAGCACAGTTATTCGCCTTGCCATCATCTGGCATATCTCTATGCGGCAGCCGGTGCGCCGGAGAAGACGCAGGAAAGGGTGCATCAGATACTGGAAAATGACAGTTTTTCGGGTGAAGATGCAACAGGACAGCGTTCTGCCTGGCATATTTTCTCATCTTTAGGCTTCTATCCGGTATGTCCAGGCACACCTTTTTACTATATTGGTACGCCTTCTTTCGAGAAAGTTACGCTGAATATGGAGAACGGCAAACGCTTCGAAATCTCTGCACCAGCCAGTATATCAGGCAGTTATCGTATAAAGTCATTAACTCTAAATGGCAAGCCGCTGCATGATTTCCGCCTTTCTCATCAGCAGATTTTGAATGGAGGAAAAATATTTTTTTCTCTATTTTAATGCCACTATTGCCACACTCATGGTTAACCTATTGGTATATAGCGTTTTACGCGTGGCAATAACCCCTGTTTTTATTGCCACCTAATGCCACCTATTGCCACGCCCTAGCAAGCAGCGCGCTGAAGCAGAACAATTCTGCCCACGCCCATGGATACTCATACCCACGTACACGGGTTTCCATACCCACGTACATGGGTACGGATGCCCATAGTCTTGGGTAACCGTGCCCAAAGCCTTGGGTAAAAATGCCCCACGTAGTTGGGCAAAGATGCCCAAAGGCTTGGGCAATTGTGGGCAAAGCGAGATGTTACTTTTTCTGTGTGGCGTATCTCCCTAACGCCGATGTATTTACTACTGCATTGGGAAGCAAAGGAAATATGAAAATCTGCGATACAAGCTGTCGCAAAAAAAACACGAGAAAACATAAGGTAAACGAAATCTTTTTTGTACTTTTGCATCCGGAATAAATAATCATAGTAAGAGAGAATTAATCAATGGAACAAAACAACAAGAACCAAATGAATCAAACTGCAGGGACTCAGGCTCTCAGCCCGACTCAGCAGCAGTACAAACCACACCCGCTCGTATCAGTACTCCCACTGGCTGTACTTATCGCTCTTATCGTCCTGGTTGTCAAACTCTTCCCAGATGATGCCCTGGCTGGTGCATCACAGGTAGCCCTCATGATAGCTACAGCCGTATGCGTAGCGCTCAGTATGACCATCTACAAGATGAAATGGAATATCTTCGAGGAGATGATCAAAAAGACTGTGGGCGATGCGGGAGTGTCTATCCTGATTCTGCTGCTCATCGGTATGATGTCAGCCACCTGGATGATCAGTGGCGTTGTACCCACATTAATCTATTATGGTGTACAGATTATGTCGCCTACCTTTTTCCTCCCCTGCGCATGCATCATCTCCAGCATCATCTCGGTGATGACAGGAACCTCATGGACCACCATTGCCACCATCGGTATTGCCCTGATGGGAATAGGTGATGCCCTGGGCATACCGGCACCCTATACGGCAGGAGCGATTATCTCGGGTGCCTATTTCGGTGACAAGCTCTCGCCTATGAGCGATACTACCGTGCTGGCTTCGAGCATAGCCGGAGCTGACCTCTTCTCACATATCCGCTATATGCTCTACACCACCATACCGAGCATCCTGCTCTCACTGGTACTCTATCTCATCATCGGACTCTGCTATGATTCCAAGCCAGTGGATGTCAGCCAGTATCTTACCGGTCTGAGCCATGGTTTCAACATCTCCCTGCTTACGATGCTGGTTCCTGCGTTTACCGGATGGCTCATCTACCGCAAGACTCCATCTCTCATCACGCTTCTGCTTTCGGCCCTTTCAGCATGCATCTGTGCTCTCATTCTCCAGCCGGAAGTGCTCGTAAAGATAGCTGGCGAAAGCGGCATTACCGCCAAGAATCTCTTTGAAGGAATCATGACTACCTGCTATACCCATACCCAGGTAGATTGCGGCATGGACAGCATCAATGATCTCGTAGCCACCCGTGGAATGGCGGGCATGCTCAATACCATCTGGCTTATTCTCTGTGCCATGTGCTTCGGTTCGTGCATGGTAGCCAGCGGAATGCTCCACGCCATCACCCACATCCTCCTGAAAAGCATCCACAGCACCGTATCACTCGTATGCAGCACGGTGACATCCGGCGTTCTGCTCAATCTCGTGATGGGCGACCAGTTTCTGAGTATCATCATGAATGCATCTATCTACAAGGATGAATATGCCGAACGTGGATACAGGCCGGAACTCTTGAGCCGAAGTACCGAGGATAGTGCTACCGTTACGAGCGTACTGGTTCCTTGGACTGCCTGCGGAATGACACAGAGTACGGTTCTCGGCATTCCGACACTCGTTTATCTACCGTTCTGTTTCTTCAACATCATCAGTCCGCTGATGAGCTGTCTGGTTGCCATCCTTGGGTTCGTACCTAAGCCACAGCCGAAAGAAAGCCAAACCCTGGTGACGGATGATGACAAAGATTCTATCGGGTAATTATGAGAAAAAACAAAAAGGCTAGCCCCATTGCTGGGACTAGCCTCCGTTTTAATTATTTTCTAATGCTTATGAAAGTCATCAAGAAAACTGTTTAGCACGTTATGAGTAATTATTTGACCTCAATGTGCTTAACGTCTTCCTTCTTCTCCTCCTTGGCTACCTTAGGAATCTCTATCTTCAAGACACCGTCACTAACCTCAGCAGAAATTTTCTCCTGATCGGCATCCTCAGGTAAAGCATAGCTCTGAGAGTAGTTGCTGTAAGAGAATTCACGACGCAAGTAATGCTCTTCCTTCTTTTCCTCCTTCTTCTCATCCTTGTTCTCGATAGATACATTCAAGTAACCATCCTTGTCGATGTTCATCTTGACCATATCCTTCTTCAAACCAGGAGCGGCAACCTCCATCGTGTAGGCTGTAGCGCTTTCCTTGACGTTAACTGCAGGAGCTGTAGCGTTCATGTGTGGCATCAAGTCTGTATCAAAGAAGTTATCATTAAACCAACTGTTCAACCAATTTGAAACACTGTTATTTCTACGAGCTAACAACATAATGCAAAACCTCCGAATTTTATTTTTCTCGTCCTCTCTTCGCCTTCCGGCTCTGTCGGGATTTCTACTTGTTTATTGTATTTATCCTTTTTATAATGATCGCTTCGGCTTTCGAGGTTCAAGGATTTCAAGAAACCCTCAAATGTCATTGCTTAGGGTTCTTATCGTTCCCCTTGCCCTCTTGGCTTCCGCTTTCATCCTGGGTAGAAGCAAGTTATGTGCCAGTCTCGGTTTGTATATCTAGAGTGAGCCATTTTTGACAGGATTGGCATCAAAGGATAATTAATTTAAACTTTGCTGCCAAATTTATCCATTTTCATCCGTTTATTCTCTGCTCTCCTATCCGTTTTCTAAGGGTGATTATGATAAATAGAGAGATTATTCTCTTTCAAAATCATCCTGAGCAGTTCCTCATTAGCCTGATTATTGACTGCAGCATCTTTCACTTCAGAGAAATAGTCAAGCGTTGCGGAACATTCGCCAGTAATATCTACCCCTATCACTTTTTCATGGGCATAGATGATGCGAAGCACGGCTTGGAGCTGGAGAAGTGTCATGTCACCATTGCTCCAGTCGGTGATGGCATCCTGCTTTCTCAATACATCCTTGTCGATGGATAGGTAAACCGGCTCATGTATGAGTTTACCAGCCTTCGACGGCCAAGCCTGGTGATGATCAATCTCAGCCTGACTGTAGAACAACACCTTTTCTCTTAAGTGATCAGGTACCTGAGCTATCAACTCATCCGATGCTCCTACAATGATAATGTGTTTGACAAACGGGTTCTTCTCCAATACATCTCTCACCCAACCGCCACACGACACAACACCCTCCCATTCCGGTTGCTGCATATCCGGATGATGGTCGAAAACGATCAGGGAAAAAGGTTCATGGAGCCTGGATACCCAATATTCGGTAAGATAGTGGAAATCTCCAGAATCGATGAAATGAACAGCCTCGGCAGGAAAAGGAGCCAATCGGCGGTGCAGTTCCTTCCTACCCTCTTCGTCACAATAACAGTCTACCCCTTTCATGTCCCGGCAATCTACATGGACGATATTCCTATTTGAGGCAAATGCCTCCAAGTCGTATACGCCGGTAAAGTTAAGGAGAATGATGGGTATTTTCTTTTCCATATTTACTCTGTTTTCTAAATGCTGATTGCAAAAATACCTAATATTCATAAATACTTGATGAATTATACATCATATTATTGTTAAAATTAGATTTTTTTATACTTCTACACAGATTTACCAAAATCATATTAAAACAATTTAATTTTCAGCAAAAACATATTAAATTCATATTTTTTATCTATATCTTTGCAGAAAATTGAAACATATAGTAATGGTATTTATAAATGCACTTATATTGGATAAACATAGATGTAATGTTCCCCATTACATCCTCAATTGTAGCCTTCGGAAGTAATATCTATCTTGCTTGAGATAACATATTATTAACGAATTAAAAATTACATGGGTTTAAT
>ERZ1034976.1024-NODE-1024-length-23333-cov-18.400593_pt1 | contig 23333 bp, 13 predicted proteins | sample MGYA00520623_ERZ1034976 | MGnify/ENA primary metagenome ERZ1034976 (study PRJEB33766, sample SAMN09781774) | gut metagenome | biome: gut microbiome | host: Homo sapiens | place: Madagascar | study: EMG produced TPA metagenomics assembly of the PRJNA485056 data... | reverse complement strand
CGCCAATTAAATTCTTATATCCTTTTGATTACTTTACGTACTTCTTGCCGTTCTTGATTACCAAGCCCTTGTAAGAGTCAGAAACCTGCTGACCTGCGAGATTATATGTCTTACCATTTTGAGAACACAAGAAAAACTTGAACCAAAATGAATAAAAACAACGAAAACGATTACGTAGCTTTTACAAGAAATAAAGAAGAAAAAGAACTGAAAATAAAAATAATAAGTGTATTTTTGCATCTATAAACTTAAAAAAACGAAAGTATAAATATTAATAATTACCTAAAGGCAAACAAAATGAAAAAAAATCTACTAAGATTCGGGCTTCTAAGCCTGTTGCTTGTCTTTGCTTTTATTGCAAAGGCGCAAGACGTAACTGCTATTTGGGACTTCCAGCACAACGTGCCAGAAGGAATCAACACAGCAACAAATTTTCAAGGTAAAGTAGGAGACATCACCTCTACAGTTGACGGCATTCTACTGCATATAGATGCAACCAATGGCAAACTGAAAGGAAGAGACACCGACGCACAGTTCAACACAGGAACCATCCTTCAGGTACCTGTCAAGTCAGCAAAGGACATTGTCACTGTAACCAGCTACCCTGACTGCCACAACTATACCATCGGTGGTGTAGCTGCAACAGAAGACGCAACTGACCACAAAGCTACTACAGCAGAAGTGGCTAAGGGCTATGTTGAGGTTGTGGCAACTGGTGGTTGCTACCTTTATAATGTAAAGGTGGTTCAGGTTAGTGCCATTCAGGAGAAGGCACTCTACACTACCGACTTCACCAACTGGGAGAAAATAGACAACACAAAAGCTACAGATGTAAAGGTAAATCTCAAAACCCTTTACAGCAAGGAGGCATTTACCTTTACATTCAACGGAGTGGGTGTTGACCCTACGGGAAATCAGGCTAAGTTCCCTGACCGTACTGGATATATGATTACAGCTAAGTATCCAAACCAATACACAACAGCTGAACCAAGCGCAGTAACCTCTCCATTGGCAAGCATCACCAAGATTACACTGCACCAGGCTGCTACCGGCGGCAATCGTGGTATCAAGGTATCAGTAAAGGGTGACGGCGATGAAGACTGGGTAGTAATCCACAACGTATCTATCGTAAAAGCAAGTGGTGAGGATCTGACACTCGACGTAAACCGTACCAACTGCCAGATAAAGTTCGAGAACTTTGCTCTCGGTCAGAACGCTTACGTTACTGACCTCGCAATCTATGGTAATGTAGATATGAGCAAGACTCCAATGCTTGGCAGTTTCGCAGTAAACGGCAAGGCTTACCAGGCAGCCGACCTCTTCGAAGAGAATGCAGAAGGCAAGTAAATCGCAACTATTCTTGTTTCCAAGAAGGCTAAGCTCATCACAGAGTCTAACCCTCTTACCGATCTCGTCACAGCCAACGGAACCATCAAGAGCACTACTTACACCACTACAGGCGAAGGTGCCGACCAGAAGACTGTAGCAACTATCGTAGTAGAGGCTAACGGTGACGAAGTAACCTATGAGTTGACCGTAGGCTTCAAGCCAGATTTCACCCTCACCTATTATAATATAGACGGCAAGACTGTTATCGGCACACAGGCAGTAGAACAGGATGCTGAAATTGAAGCTTTCGTAGAAGGCGTAGAAAACAAGGTAACTGTAGCTGACGGCAAGAAGTTCCGCGGATAGTCTTCTTCCTTGAAGCAGGATGAGAAGAAGTTCACCACTTCTTCTGTCATTACTTCAGATGCAGCACTCTATGCACTCGTAACTGATATAGAGACTGCCAATGCAACAGCCCGTTACGACTACAACTTCACCAAGGAAGGTTTCGACATCAACGACCATGAAGCTATTTCTGCAGAAAACGGCAAGTGGCACGATACAACACACGGTTGGGTATTCGAATCAAACGGCAAGATTAAGGTATTGATGGGCGGTAAGGGTTACATCAAGATGAACCTCTGCCAATATTCTAAGACTGGTAAGATTACCCTCCTCGATTCTAAGGGAAAAGAAGTAAGTTCTATTGATGCAAAGGCAACAAAGGACGGCAACCTCGGTATTCTCCAGAACGAATCAACTGAGAGCGGTGAATATACCCTCACCTTCGAGGAAGGAGATACATATATCCACAGCCTCAGCATCGTAAACATGACCAATCCAACCTTCGCTCAGAACGGCAACTGGATAGAAGTAAAGGCGGGCGATGCACAGAGCTTCATTACTGCTCTCGAAATTGCAAACGGCAACAATGCAGCAGCTAACGCAGCACGTACATTCATCTTCTTGCCTAACGGCACATACGATCTCGGAGACAAGTGTCTCACTACAATCAGTGGCAACAACATCTCTATCATCGGCGAGAGCATGGACAACACCATCATCGTGAACAAGCCAGAGGTAGAGGGAATCGGTGTTACTGCAACATTGTTCAATACCAGTACAGGTCTCTACATGCAGGATCTCACCCTGAAGAATGCTTATCCATTCGACAAGAGCACCGGCCGTGCCGTCTGCCTCCAGGATAAGGGTACCCAGACCATCTGCAAGAACGTGAAGATGCTTTCATACCAGGATACTTACTATAGCAATAATAATAAGGGTCAGTACTACTTCGAGAATTCAGACATCCACGGAATCGTAGACTTCATCTGCGGTGGTGGCGATGTATTCTTCAACAAGTGTACTTTGACATTGGAACCAGGTAAGGGTTCATACATCACAGCTCCTTACACAGACGGAACTGATTATGGTTATGTATTTGACGGATGTAAGATTGTAGGTTCAGCTACTGACAGCTTCACCTTCGGTCGCTCTTGGGGTGGAACTGCCAAGTGTGCTTTCCTCAACACCATCCTCGACAAGAACGCAGCAGCCAACATTGCTTCAACCCGCTGGACAACAGGTGGTATGAACGTGGTTGCCAAGAACTTCTTCGAGTACAACACTGTTGATGAGAACGGCAAGGTGATTTCTCCTGCCGAGAACATCGTGAAGTTTACAAAGGATAAGGAAGTTAGCGAGTACAACACCATCATCACAGCCGAGAAGGCAGCCGAGTTCAGCCTCGACAAGGTATTCAGCAACTGGAAGCCAGCAGAACTCGCAGCTCAGAAGTCTGCATCAGCAGCAACAGAAAGCAATGGCAAGCTCGCTTGGAAAGGTGATGCCCAGATGTACATCGTATTGAAAGACGGCAAGTTCTTCGCCATGACAACAGAGAAATCGCTCGACCTTGCTGGTGCTACAGGTAGCTGGAGTGTTCGCGCTGCCAACGAGATGGGTGGTTTCGGTCAGATGACTTCTATCATTACCGGTATCAAGAACATTGCTTCAGCTAAAGATGCTGCAACCGTAAGCACAGCTATCTTTTCAGTAAGCGGTGCTCAGCAGAACAGTCTTCAGAAAGGCATCAATATCGTTGTGAAGACACTTGCTGATGATAGCAAGAAGACAGTAAAAGTTATCATGAAATAAAGGGAAGGAACTATCCAAGAAATTTATACTATCTGTTCCAACAACATTTCAGTAATATACCAACAAGAAGAGGGTGTGTCATGAACTTATGACACACTCTCTTTTCCGTTTCATAACAACTCTGTGTAAGCTAGAAAGCTACTTTCAAAAACACCCTTCACCCTTCACCAACCAGGCATAAACTTCTAACAGCCAGATATTTATACGGGTGAATGGTGCCGCTAACCCTTCACCCACCCTTCACCCACCCTTCACCCTGACTTTTTTAGGGTGGTAAATCATCTCTGTACCCATGTTTAGCCATCTATTATGATCAGCTCCAGCCATCTATTATGGCCAGCTTCTGTCTTCAATGATGGCTGGACTTCTAGATAAGGTGAAGGGTGGGTGAAGGGTGAAGGGTAAAATTAAGAGTAAGGTTTTTCACAAGCAAAACCACGCTTCCTGTAGCCGGAAAGCATATTCCGAATGGCGAAGGTAGACATCCCGAAATTTTTCTCCCGACGCATCATTTTGTGCCCGGCAATGGCAAAAAGTTGCCCCAGTTGAGGGCAATATTGTGCCATAGTTAGGCAATAAGTGGAATGAGCCTCTTTCAGAAGTTAAAGAAGTTATGCCTATAGGGGTACTGAGCAGTTACTTTTAGGGTTTTTATGTTAAAAACAATCTTTAAGCAAACGTTTACGTATTATTTTCACGTGAATCTTTAACGTAATTCATTTTTTTTACCTACATTTGCAAACGAAAAAACAGACTGTGCATAAAATTGCGCTATAAATGCGTATTTTTTGCACAGCGGTTTTTGTCTACTTAAACGTACAAATCGAGAGTAAGAAAACAAATTTTAATATTAGTATAATCTAACCTATAAGTGTGTATGTCTGGTAATTATAACAGAAAGAAGATTGCGCTTGCAGGTGCGCTCATGTTCATGGTAACAAGCGTCTCTGCGCAAACGGTAAAAGGAGTTGTTACTGACAATACGGGCGAGCCAATCATCGGCGCATCTGTCATGGAGGTAGGTGTAGCTGGCAATGGTGGCGTGACCGACATTGACGGTAACTTCACAGTAAACTTAAAAGGCAAGAGCAAGAAACTGAAGATTTCATACATTGGTATGAAAGCGAAGGAAGTAAGCGTTGCAGGTAAAGAAACTATCGACATCAAGCTCGAGGATGACAATACCACCCTCAATGATGTGGTTGTAATCGGCTATGGTACAATGAAGAAGAAGGACCTTACAGGTTCTGTGGCTTCCATCGGTTCCAAAGAGCTTGCAGACATCCCTGTCTCAAGTGTAGGCGAGGCCATGACTGGTAAGCTTGCCGGTGTAAACATCACAACTACAGAAGGTTCGCCTGATGCAGACATCAAAATCCGCGTGCGTGGTGGTGGTTCTCTTTCACAGGATAACTCTCCTCTCTACATCGTTGACGGCTTCCCTGTAAGTTCTATTAGCGATATCGCTCCAAGCGAAATCGAGACTATCGACGTATTGAAGGATGCCTCTTCAACAGCTATCTATGGTGCCCGTGGTGCCAATGGTGTTATCATTGTTACTACTAAGAGTGGCAAGGAGGGTAAGACTCAGGTGAGCTTTGGTGCATCTTTAGGTTTCAAGAAGATGGCTAAGGAGACCAAGGTTATGGATCCTTACAACTACGCTCTCTATCAGTATGAAGTAGGTAACACTGAGTATGGTGACTACGATGATATGGAAATCTGGAAGTCTGTAAAGGGTAACAACTGGCAGGACGACCTCTTCGGCCGCACTGGCTTGCAGCAGATTTACAACGTAGCAGTAAACGGTGGTACCAAGGAGACTAAGTACAACATCAGCTATGCCCGTACTGACGACAAGAGCATCATGAAGGCTTCTGACTATACCAAGGACAATATCAACGCTAAGCTCAACAGCAAGTTGAACAAATGGTTGACATTGGACTTCAATGCTCGTTTGGCTTACACCAAGATTAATGGTTTGGGTTCTGGTGCTGATACCAACGAGAGCAATGCCTCTAACTCTATCGTAGCCAAAACAGTTACATTCCGCCCAGTAGATCCTTTGTTCATCAGCGGCGATGACGATGATGAAAGCTCAAACAGCACAGAGGCTAGTCCTACACAGCGTATGGATGATACCTACAAGCAGCAGCGCCGTTTCCGTCAGAACTACAATGCCGGCTTGAACTGGAAGCCATTCAAGGGCATCACCTTCCGCTCTGAATTCGGATACTCCTGGAGCTATGAGAAGACAGACCAGGCTTGGGGTACATACGCATCACGCAACTCTAAATTCGGTTACTCAGGTCAGCCACAGACTCAGATCATCCGCAAGGACAACAAAAACTGGCGTAATGCCAATACCTTGACATACGATACAAAGAACGCCCTGCTGAAGGGTGACAAGCTCAATGTACTCGTAGGTCAGGAGTGGTCGTCATCTCAGGATGAGAGCTACACATCAACAACCGTAGCCTTCCCTACTACTTTCGGTGTCAAGGAAGCTTTGGCTAACCAGGCTGCCGGTACAGCTCTCCCTAACGATAACACCATCGGCCGTAAGGACAACCTCTTGTCTTACTTCGGCCGTATCAACTACTCTTACGCAGAGAAATATCTCTTCACAGCTACTCTCCGTGCCGATGCATCTTCTAAGTTTGCTGCAGGCAACCGTTGGGGTTACTTCCCATCAGCAGCTTTCGCATGGCGTGTAAGCGAGGAGGAGTTCATGAAGAGTACAGCCAGCTGGTTGTCAAACTTGAAGTTCCGTCTCTCTTATGGTACTGCAGGTAACAACCGTATCAAGAGTGGTTTGATTGATGCAACTTACTCATTGTCTGATGCTACTGCAAAATTGCCATTCTTCGATGGTAATTTCACTACCATGCTGGAGCACAAGACTTTGTCTAATCCAAACCTGAAGTGGGAGACAACCATCACCCGTGACCTCGGTCTCGACTTCGGCTTCTTCAACAGCCGTATCAATGGTACCCTCGACTTCTATTGGAATACAACCAAGGACTTGCTGATGCAGACCAACATCCCATCTATTTCGGGATATGCTTACCAGTATCAGAACTTCGGTCAGACATCCAACAAGGGTTTCGAGTTCACCATCAATGCTGACATCATCAACAAGAAGGACTTCACACTCGGTTTCACTGGCAACATCTCTTACAACCGCAACAAGATTGACAAGTTGAACAGCCAGGCTGAGTTCCAGGAGTATAAGTGGGCAGGTTCACTCTGCAATGACAACCAGAACTTCCGCCTCGTAGAAGGTGGCCGACTTGGTGAGGTTTGGGGTTACAAGATGAACGGTTTCTATACTGTTTACAACCCAGAGACAGGTACAGGCGACTTGAAGTGGAATGGTAATGCATGGGAGTTGGCAGATGCCAGCATCGCAAATACCGTAGGTACCATCGGTGGAACATTGGCTCCAGGTGCCATCAAGTTGGAGGCAGACGAGAACGGCAAGGCTATCAAGCAGCGCTTGGGTAACACCATCGCACCTTGGACAGGTGGTTTCGGTTTCAACGCAACCTTCCATGGCTTCGATGCATCTGTATTCTGCAACTACTCATTCGGCAACAAGATTGTGAATGGTACCAAGTTGGCTTCTAGCTTCTATCAGGGTTCTCGCAAGGGCTACAACCTGAACAACGACTTCATCAACCGCTATACATGCGTTGATCCAGCCACAGGTGTCAACCTGACAAAGCCTTCTTCAACTGTCATCGCTCAATATGGCGGTATCGAGAATATCTACAACACCCTGAATGCCATCAATGCCAACGCAAGCGTATTCAACCCTTGTGTAACAGGTACCATGTCTATCACAGACTATGCTGTAGAGGACGGTTCATTCCTCCGTTTGCAGACATTGACATTGGGTTATACCTTGCCAAAGTACCTGATCAAGAAGGTAAACTTGAGCAACGTACGTTTCTACGCAACAGCCTATAACCTGTTAACCATTACAGGCTACTCAGGTTCAGATCCAGAGACAGATACAAGTTCAAAGAAGAATCCAATGTGCCCAGGTATCGACTATGCAGCTTATCCAAAGAGCCGCTCATTCGTATTTGGTATGAACGTTTCATTCTAATTCAAGGGAGGATATAACAATGAAGAATAAGAATATTTTTAAAGCATTATTGATAAGCGGATTGTTGCTCGGTACAACAACATCATGTAGTGATTTCCTCGATCAGCAGTCACCTTCGGAGCACACTCCTGATGCGGTAGCAACTTCACCTTACTATACTAGTCTTGTATTGAACAAGGCATACGGTGAACTGACAGAAGAGGGTATCTACGGACAGTTGATGGCTATCAACCTCGGTACCAACTCTGATATTGAGTTGATAGATGGTCAGGACGCATCTACCACTTCACAGACCAACAGTGAGCGTGGTGCCTGCAACTTCAACATGGTAGCTGGTAGCTGGTCTAAGATTCAGACCACCTGGGACAAGCTTTACGAGGGTATCGAATACAGCAACAACGTTATCGAGCTCGTAAACAACTTCGACACACAGAGTGGCAATGAAACCAAGAGCAACATCAAACTGATGCATCGCTACCGTGCCGAGGCCATCACAGTAAGAGCACTCCTCTACTTCAACCTGGTAAGAAACTTCGGTGACGTGCCAATGAAGCTGGAAGGAACTAAGACAGACTTGAGCAACATCTACGTAGGCAAAACCGACCGTGATGAAATCATGGACAGCATGATCGTAGAGTTGGAGCGAGCTATCCCTGACCTTTGCTGGGTAGGCGAAAACTCATATACCACAGAGCGTATCACCAAGGGCTATGCTCATGGCTTGCTCGCACAGATTGCCTTGCAGCGTGCTGGATGGGCTATCCGCGAAAGTCAGAAAGACGGATATGAGACTGCTGCAGAGAACAGCGACCCAACCTATCCTACACAGCGTCCAGGTGCAGCTGAGCGTACCAAGTATTATCAGTTGGCACAAACTCATCTCAATGAAATCATCAGCAAGGGCATTCACCAGTTGAACCCAAGCTATGAGAACGAGTGGTATCTCATCAACCAGAACAAGCTTGATGACAAGTACTACGAGAATCTCTTCGAGGTAGCACTGGGTGTTAACAGAAGTGGTGAGTTAGGCTATACCATCGGTGTTCGCATCAATGGTTCTTCTTCACGCTATGGCAAGAAGGGTAACTCATCTGGTAAGGTTAAGATGACAGCTCCTCTCTTCTGGTCATACGACCACAAGGATCAGCGTCGTGACATCACCTGCGCTCCTTATACCCTGAAAGAGACTGATGGCGTAATGAAAGAGTCATTCGACAAGAACGCACCATTCGGTATCTACTGCGGTAAGTGGGATATCCGTAAGATGAGCGAGGAATGGCGTCAGGCAGCCTTGGGAAGTACAGAAAAGGTATGTACAGGTATCAACTTCATTACCCTGCGCTACTCACAGGTTCTCCTGATGTATGCAGAAGTAATGAATGAGCTTAACGGCAATCCTGACGCTACTACAGGCGGCGTAAACGGATTAAGTGCCCGCGATGCTCTCGGCATGGTACATGAGCGTGCTTTCGCTGATGCCAACAAGGCTGATGCCAAGGCATACGTAGCTGGCATTTCTTCTGACAAGGATGCATTCTTCAATGCCATCGTTGACGAGAATGCCTGGGAGTTTGCAGGTGAGTGTGTACGTAAATATGAGTTGGAGCGCTGGAACCTCCTGAGCAAGAAGATAGACCAGTTTAAGGCAGACTATGAGGCTCAGATCAATGAGTATCCTGCCAAGCTCTATTACAAGACCATCAAGACTGCTACAGATGAAAAAATAGATATGAATTCTGTATGCTGGTATGAAGTTCCTGAGAATACAGCCGGCTACGAGAGTGTAACCTGGTGGGGTGCAGAGGTAACCGATAAGGACCAGAAGAACCTTAAAGGCAAACTGCCATTCATCAGTTCATATCTCAATACAACTGTAAAGAACCGCTACCTCTTCCCTATCGCTACATCAAGTATCGCCGATTCACAGGGCAAGTTGAGTAATTCTTATGGTTATTAATAAGCGATTGCTACAGAAAAGCAATTCATCAACCATTCTAATAAAAGATAAAATTTGAATAATCATGAATTTATCTAAAATAAATAAAAGCGCAATCTCCGGAGCATTCATGCTCCTGGGATTTGCCTCATTGACATCTTGTACCGATGACAATGACTGGAGTGTTGACGCTAGCTACGACCGCCTGTTCCACTCTATCGAACTTTCGGTTACTCCTCTGGACGACCGTGCTGAGGTGAGCTTCAAGAAGATGCCAAACACCGACTATTACATCATCGAGTACAGCACAGACTCTCTCAGCAACGATATTCCTATGGGCGGCACCGAACATAGCGTTGTTGACTCTTCATTTGTAGATACTCCTGACAGCATCTACAATCTGGATGGAAACACAGAGTACTACATACGTATCAAGGGTCGCAGCTATAGCGGCAAGTCTTCTAACTGGAAATACCTGGATAAGTTTAAGTTCAAAACCAAGGCTGAACAGATTATCACAGGTGTTGATGTAACATCAAGCACTGCTACCGTAAGCTTCATTGCTGGCAAGACCATCGATGCAGTTTACTATTACAAGAGTTCAGAAGATTCTACCAAGGTTGACTTCACTGCCGAGGACGTAGCAGCAGGTAAACTGACTATCACTGACTTGAAGGCTAACTCTTCATACAAGGTGAAGTTGTGGAACAAGGAGAACCTGAGAGGTACTTATTCATTCAAGACTACAGAAGCATACCCTGAAGGCTTTGATGTCATGACTCTTGCCGAGGGCGAGGATCTGGGTACCATCTTGCAGGAAGCAACATCAGACAAGGTTGTCATTGTAATGCCTAAGAATGCAACTTACCAGATGACAAGTTCTGATACTGGCGAACAGAAGGGACTCACTATCCCAGCCAACATCAAGAGCATCTACTTCTGGGGAGCATCTGGTGCCGTTTCTACATGGAAGGTGAAGGAAATCAAGATTGAGGGCGAAAAAGATCTCATCCGTTTCTACAACCTCAACTTGGAGAATAAGGACAACAGCGCAGACTACATCCTCAACTTGAACACGGACGATAACATCGGTTCTATTCAGTTCGACAAGTGTAATATCAAGAATACCCGTGGTATCATCCGTCTGCAGAAGGGAATAAAACCTGCCATCGGTAGCATCAACTTCAACAACTGCTTAATCAATAAGATCGGTTCTTATGGTATGTTGGCAGCAGGTAAAGATGCTCCAAAGGCACAGTTGGAAACAGTAAACCTCACCAACTCTACCATCGCCAACCTCTCTGCAGGTCCTATGATTGCTGTAGCCAACAGCATGACAAAGGTAAATGTAGATCACTGTACATTGTATGACGCAGTTGTGGGCAGTAAGTATCTCATCGATACCAACAAGAACAACAATATTGTTCCTAACGTTAGCAACACCCTCATCGGTCAGAGTGCAGCGTTGGCAGATGCAACTGCAACAAGTTACAAGAACGCTCCATTCGTTGATGTATATTATACCAATGAATTCACTTGGAAATCAAAGTTGCAGATTGGAGATCCTGCAGACATTTCATCTGCAGAGCTTTGGGTATCACCTTCAACAGGTGATTTCACCATCAAAGACAAATACCAGAGTAAGTATGGTAACTTCGGCGACCCACGCTGGATTGTACAGTAATAGTACTTACATCTGAAAAATAATATGATTAAAGGTGCAATGTCCGATGATGAGGACATTGCACCTTTTTTACCCAGAACATAAATCACTACAAGAAATTGCGTAATCGTTTTCGTGGTTTTTCTACAATGACAGTATAAGTTATTGAAAGAAAAGTAGTAACTTTGCCAAAAAAGAAATTAAGCCTAAAAAATATGAATAGAAAAATGATTAAAACCATCGTGCTCGCTGCACTCATGGCTGTGCCTTTCTTTGCCAAGGCACAAACTTTTGCCGGCATCACTGCTGAGCAGAACGCACAGAACACCCCTGAGCGTTGGGCTGCAGTCAACTTGCCTCAGTTGCCTGCTATCACTTCGGCAAATACGTTTAACATCAAGGATTATGGTGCCTCTACATCTGCTGCAGATAATACCAAGGCTATCCAGAAAGCTCTTGATGCAGTTCCTTCTACTGGCGGTATGGTCGTAATACCTGCAGGTACATGGATGTTTGGTAGCACAGACCAGATGACTAGCAAGACCGAGGTGCTCAGCATCAAGGCGAAGACCATCCTCCACCTCAGCGCTGGAGCCACCTTGAAGCTCGTGGAATACGGCAAGGCTCCTAACAAAAAGATTGTCTTCATCGGCGGAAAGAACAAGGACAAGAACGTTACCGACGTTGTTATCGAGGGTGAAGGTGAAACTTCAGTCATCGACGGTCAGGGTGCACGCTGGTGGCTCGCTAGAGAAAATGGCGAAACCTTTAACCCTGGCGCAATGATTCGCTTCGAGCAGGGCAAGCGCTTCCTGCTCCGCAACTTCAAGATTCAGAATACTCCGGGTGTAAACATCACCATCAGCAACAGCGGTAAGGCTAGCCATGCAACCATCCATGATGTAACCATCAGCGAACCTTCATCTGAAGCTGGCAAGGGAAAGGCATCTCATAATACAGATGGTATCTCTATTTGGGGTCCATACGTTAATATCTACAACTGTAACATCAGCAACGGCGATGACAATATCGTTTGCGACAACGATGCACAATATATCCATGTATGGAACTGCTATTTCGGAACGGGTCACGGAGCTTCTATCGGCAGCTTCACCGAAAACATCAAGCATGTATGGTTTGATCAAATCACTATGAACGGAACAACAGCAGGAATCCGCATGAAGACAGGTATCAATAGCGATGGTACTCTGCGTGGCGGTGGTGAGGAAGACTGGAAGTTCACCAACTTCACCATGACCAACGTGAAAAATCCATTTTCTATCGACTGCTTCTATGACAAGAACTACAACAGTGATCCTGCCGTAGACAAGGCAAATGCAAGAGCCTTGGATAGCACTACCCCAACCTACACCGACATTCTGCTTCAGAACGTGAAGACTACAGATGTCTGCGCAGGCAATGCCATCTTCCTGGTAGGTCGCCCTGAGAGCCACATCAAGAACGTAACACTCGATAACGTGCAGATTTCGGCAAAGAAGGGTATCGATATCCGCTTTGTAGATAATCTCGTATTCAAGAACAACTCTAAGATTACCGTCAGCAGCGGTTCAATCTGGCTCAAGAAGTTTGATTCTACTTGGACAGACGAGTGTGATGCTACGTCTACAGGTTCAACCGTTACTGATACTAAGGGTCCTTTCACATTAAACTCAAAAACTTTGACGGATAAGACAGCCGGTTCTTTCAGCAACGGCTTCGCTATCAGCAATGAGAAGGGAAAGACATACGATACTGGTTCTGGTACCAACTATATCAAGTATAGCGCCAATCAATACACCATCATCATTCCTGACGGCATAAAGATTGTCAAAATGGATATCGAGGGAAAAGACAATTACTCAGATGCAGATGCCTATCTCGGCGAGATAAACGGCACAAGCTATGATGCTTCTACCTATGTTTTTCCAAAAGACAAAAGTCTGAAAAAATATACAGTAGAGTTTGATTCACCTGTAGAGCACACGCTTACTTTCACTCCAAAGGTAAAGCAGTGCATCCTGCAGTTCACTCTCTATACAGAGACTTCTACAGGCATTCAGCCAATTGCTGCCACCGCCAAGGTAAACAATAACAACATTTACGACCTCAGCGGTCGCATGGTAAAGCTCAATGCCAAGGCAGAAGACCTGCAAAGTCTCAAAAAAGGGATCTATATCTACAACAACAAGAAATACGTAGCTAAATAATTCATTTAAACATCGGTAACAATGAAAATAAAATATCATTCACTCCTGTGCATTCTCGCCACCATCGCATTGAGTTCTCCGCTCTCTTCACTGAGCGTGAATGCCCAGAAAGCGGTATCCAAGACATGGAATCCGAACCTGAAGAACGGAATGTACCGCAACCCGGTTATTGACGCCGACTACTCAGACCCTGACGTATGCCGTGTGGGCAATGACTACTATATGACTTCCTCTTCCTTCCAGTGTTTCCCAGGCTTGCAGATTCTGCACAGCACCGACCTGGTAAACTGGGAGATTATCGGTGCTGCCCTACTCGATGACTATCCGGTTTTGCCTGAATACCAGGGCACCGAACTGGATTGGCGCAAGAAGGTTCAGCATGGTAACTACGTATGGGCACCATCCATCCGCTACCATGACGGATGGTTCTATATCTACTGCGGTGATCCAGACCAGGGACTCTTCATGACCAAGACACAAGATCCACGCGGTCCTTGGGAGCCTATCACCTGGGTGATGAAGGGAAAAGGTCTTATCGACTGCTGCCCTCTCTGGGATGAAGACGGCAAGGCTTATCTTTCACATGGATGCGCCGGTTCCAGAGCCGGTATCAAGTCGGTGCTCTTCGTAGCTCCAATGTCACCAGACGGCACCAAGGTTATCGGTCCTTCACGCATCGTATATGACGGTCATGAAGACCAACCTACCATCGAGGGTACCAAATTCTACAAGCGCAACGGCTATTATTACATCATGAGTCCTGCGGGCGGAGTGAAGTATGGCTGGCAGGTAGAACTGCGTTCCAAGAATCCATTTGGTCCTTACGAGGAATATGTAGGTATGGCACAAGGAAAGAACAAGAAGGTGAATGGTCCTCACCAGGGTGCGTGGGTAGATACCCAGAATGGTGAAGACTGGTTCCTCCACTTCCAGGATAAGCACGCCTACGGACGTGTAGTTCATCTGCAACCAGCCAAATGGGTAAACGACTGGCTCGTTATCGGAGACGACAAGGATGGCGATGGCTGCGGTGACCCTGTTCAGCAATGGAAGAAGCCAAACCTGCCATCAAGCGGTAACTTCCAGCCTAAGGAATCGGATGATTTCAACAGCGTAGATTTAGGTCTGCAATGGCAGTGGAACGGTCCTTACAGTCAGTACTGGTACTTCTGCGATGCCAAGAACTCCAAGTTGCGTCTCTATGGTGTGCAGCAGGCTGAAGAGGTAAAGAACCTGTATGATTTGCCAAACCTCCTGCTCCAGAAGCTCCCTACCGAGAATTTCACAGCCACAGCCAAGGTTAAGTTCATTCCTAACCGTACAGAGGCTTACAAGGAGAAAGATAAGGTATTGGGCGAAAGCGCAGGCATGATTATGCAGGGCATGGACTATGCTGCACTCAAATTTGCTGATACCAAGGAAGAAGGTGTTGTATTGCAATATGTAACTTGCGAGAAGGCAGAGAAGGGCAAGGCTGAGAAAGTAGTGAAGCAGGTAGCTATCAAGACCAGCAAGCAGCCTCAACCATACACAGTGAAATATGCCGTAGATGAGATTCCTTCATCCCGCATCGCCACACAGGACGTATGGCTCCGTGTAAAGGTACACAGCAAGGGCATCGCCAACCAGATACAGGCTATCGCAGAATGGAGCTACAGCCTGGATGGCAAGAAGTTTATCAAGATAGGCAATCCGTTTACTGTGCGCGAAGGCAAATGGATTGGAGCGAAACTCGGTTTCTTCAACACCCGCACAGCCAAGAAGAACGACGCAGCCTTCTTCGACATCGACTGGATACATTTCGAAAAATAACCCCTACCCCGCAGACAGATGATTTTTCTGCCTACGGGGTTTTCTGTTCCCTTATTTTGGTACTAAAAATTCGTTGTAATGGCAAAAAGACACACCAGAACATACATGAATTATTAAGTTTAAGACCGTATCCAAGGGAGATATTCCTGAGAGATACGGTCTTTCTTTTTGCGTTTTCAGTAAGATGAATATAGCAAAACCAGAAAAGATTTACCTTCCACACTTTAAAAAATCGGGAGTGTCAATTATCTCGACACTCCCGATTTTATTTTATTAGATATCAGAATTATTATTCTGCAGGTTTCTCACCCTCCTTCTTGGCAGCAGATTTCTTAGCTGCAGCTGGCTTTTTGGCAGCAGGAGTCTTCTTGGCTGCAGGCTTCTTGGCTGCAGCAGGCTTGTCGCCACGAAGTTTTACCACTTCCTTCTCAATCTTCTCAATCTTAGCCTGAAGACGGGTAATCTCCTTGTCTCTCATCTCAATCTCCTCATCCTGGTTAGTAATGGTAGTGAGAAGACTCTCAAGCTGCTCATTATCTACCTCAGCAGGATAAAGGTTGTTAACGCGAGTGATGAAGTCGCCAAGAATATTCATATAGTTGGTGAAAGCATCGAAAGGACTAGAATAAATACCGCGGTCCAAACCTACATTACTTGGCTTGGTAGTCATGAAACGGAAGTTATTGCTAGCCTGGAGATAATCCCAGTCCTGATTGATACGAGGATCGTTGGCAATGCGAACACGGTCGGCTACGCTATAGAGCTTGTTGAATGCCTCACGCTGCATTGGGTTACCGAGCCATGAGCTGACATCACGCTCCTCGTCTACCCAACTCAATGTATCAGGAACGTTGATTTCGCCTACAGACTTCATCTTCTGGCAAATCTCAGTAGGAGTAGAGAAGGTAATACCACGTTCCTTAGCACACTGTGGAAGCGCCTTCAAGAACTCAAGAATATTGCTAGACAATGGCTGTGCAATACCCAGAGCAGAAAGCTCCATGAAGATATTGATAACCTGCTCCTCTTCCGGGAAAGCAGCAATCTGATTCATGTAGTTGTCTGCAAAGAGAGGATAACCTTCCCAATCACTGTTGCTGAAACGCAGAGAAATGTCATCGCTCAGACGAACATCGCGAAGCAAAAGCTTCAACTTAGGGTTCATGGCACAATGATAAACATAGTGTGGAGACTTCCAACCTAATACATGCTTAGCTCCCTCGGTCAGCATACCAGTAAAGCCCATATCAGCTACCTGAGCACCAATCTCGTCACTATAGATGAGAGAAGAGTTGCGGAGAACAGTAGGCTCCTTGCCGAAACATTCCTTGATCTTAGTGCACTGGCGCTTCACCTCATCCTTGAAGCTAGCCTCATTAACCAATGAAGCAAGACCGTGAGAATAAGGCTCTGCGAGGAATTCCACGCAGCCAGTGTTGTTCAACTCCTGCAGTTTCTCCATCACCTGAGGAGCATGGAGTTCCAACTGCTCCATACCCACACCAGAGAGTGAGAAAGCCACCTTGAAAGATTTACCATTCTTCTCAATCATCTCCTGAATGGCATTCAAGGCTGGCATATATGAACGCTCAGCGATATCGTTGATGCTACGATCATTCTCATAATCATCATAGTAGTAATGATCGGTACCGATATCGAAGAAACGGTAGCGTTTCAAATGGGTAATCTGATGTATCTCGAAATATAAACAAATTGTTTTCATACTTTGAACTTTAAATTTTGAACTTTGAACTTTATGATTAGCCCTTTAACATTAAAAATTACTTCCACCCCAAAGTCTTGAGATAGAGGTCTTTGATGCGGGCTCCCACTTTCTCCCAGGTAATCTGGTCAACTTCCTTCTTGCCTTCCTCAGAGAGATAGTCGAACAGACTCTCGTTGTGGCAGATGCTGTAGATGGCATCGGCAAGGGCATGAATATCCCAGTAGTCAACCTTGATACAGTTGGTAAGGATTTCTCCACAACCACTCTGCTTAGAGATGATAGTAGGTGTGCCACACTGCATCGCCTCCAGAGGAGAGATACCGAAAGGCTCACTCACTGATGGCATGACATAGACATCACTATCCTTGAGACATTCGTATACCTGCTTGCCACGCATAAAGCCTGGGAAGTGGAAACGGTCGGCAATGCCGCGTTCTGCTGCCAGATAAATCATCTGGTCCATCATATCACCCGAACCTGCCATGCAGAAACGCACGTTGCGGGTACGGTGCAATACCATATTGGCTGCCTCTACGAAATACTCAGGACCCTTCTGCATGGTGAGACGGCCCAGGAAGGTTACCACCTTCTCCTTACCCTTATGGTTAGGACGTGGAATGTCTTGCCACTCCTGCTTCAATGGATAAACGGCATTGTGCATGGCAAAGCACTTGCGTGGATCCTGGTGATACTGATGAATAACTGTCTGACGAGTCAACTCAGATACACACATGATACAGTCGGCATTGTCCATACCGTCTTTCTCGATAGAATATACGGTAGGGTTCACCTTACCACGGCTGCGGTCGAAATCGGTAGCATGTACGTGAATGCACAATGGCTTTCCACTCACTCGCTTGGCATGAATACCAGCAGGGAATGTCAACCAGTCGTGGGCGTGAATAATATCAAATTCTTCGCTACGGGCAACAACTCCGGCAATGATACTGTAGTTGTTGATCTCGTCGTGGAGATTAGATGGATAACCACCGGCAAAGTCCATACAGCCGAGGTCGTTCACGTTCATATAATTAAAGTCAGCATAGATGTGGTCACGGTAGCGGAAATAGTCATCAGGATCCATAATGTTGCCTACGCGCTGGTGTACATAGTCGCGGTTTACATCACGCCAAGCAATAGGCACACTGTTCATAGCCACAATCTTACATGCACTGCGGTCCTCATCACCAAAAGGATGAGGCAGACACAATGTAATATCGACATCACCCTGGGCATGCAAGCCCTGAGAGATACCAAAGTTGGCAGTAGCCAAGCCACCAAATACGTGAGGAGGATACTCCCATCCAAACATTAATACTTTCATATAGCGTCCTCCTTATATTAATATTGATATTTTTCTAGTAATTCAAGCGCGCGGAGAATCTCTGCCACATTCATGGCAAAAGAGATAGCACCACGACCTGAGAATGGTGGATTGCCATCGAAGAGTTCGCTGATAGTACCAAGACAATGATAAGACATCTCGTCTTCGAAACCTACCATCTGACGCTCTACGAAACTCAAGCGTGTACGCTTATAGAGTTTCAGGCTCGCCTCCATATAGAAGCCACAAAGCCATGGCCAAGCTGTACCCTGATGGTAAGCATAGTCGCGCTGTGTCTGAGGTCCTACATAGATAGGATTATAGCCACCGCTCTTTGGAGAAAGCGAACGCAAGCCCTTAGGTGTCAGGAGTTCACGGGTACAGATATCAAGTACCTTCTTCTTCTGATCCTGAGACAATGGTGAATAGTCGAAGGCTACAGGGAATATCATGTTTGGACGAACACTCCAATCCATCATGTTACCATCTACATAATCGTAAAGATAGCCATATTCATTGAGGAATGTATCAACAAACGACTTCTTGGTAATCTCTGCCTGAGCCAGCAATTCCTGCTGGTCAGCCTCCTCACCTACTGCGCCTGCCAAAGAAGCACAGAAGCACAAAGCATTGTACCACAAAGCATTAAACTCAACAATATATCCGGTACGAGGAACCACAGGACGGCCATTGGCGGTAGAATTCATCCAGGTAACAGCCTTGTCTCTTCCATTGGTATAAAGCAAGCCGTTCTCCTTCAATTCCAGGTTAGGATGCTTGTTACCTTGGATGAAACGGATCACATCCTTGATAAACTGACCATACTTCTTATAGCACTCTTCCTTAGAAGTTTCCTTGGCATACTGCTGCAAGGCCCAAACTGCCCAAAGTGGCACATCAGGCTGCTCAATCTCTGTAATATGAGCTGTAAGAGGCTTACCCTCCATAAACTCGTAGTAACCGCGCATAGCAGTCTTCATGACCAACTCAAAGTAGTCGTTCTCCTCAATAGATAGGGTAAGACCAGGAAGAGAAATGAACGTATCACGGGCACGGCACTTGAACCATGGATAACCAGCAAGGATATAGCGGTCATCATTCTTCTCACGACGATGGAACTGATGAGCAGCATTTACCAGGCAATGGAAGAAGTTGTCGCGAGGCGAACGCTCGTCAACCTCTGTGTCAAAAAGTTTCTTCAAGCTACTTGTCTTGATTTCAGAAGTAGCTGCAGAAAAGACGATAGTCTCGCCCTTCTTGATACCCATTTCGAAATATCCTGGAACATAGAGGTCTTCATTAGAAGCATAACCTCTCTCCTGCTCCTTTGGATATTCTACTCCACGATACCAGTCTGGGCAGAATTTAAACTCGTTCTTCTTAGAGAACTGCATATAAAGGTCTGGATAACCAGCATACATGCAAGTCTTGATTCCGTTGTCTACAGCAGAATAGTCACGAGAAGCTGTTGAATTCTCATGTGTAAACTGGCGAACGCTACGGAAAGCCAAGAATGGACGGAAACGAAGCGTGGTGGCAGAATGTCCGTCAACCAGTGTGTAACGAATCAGAATACGATTCTCATAATGCTGGAAAACGACCTCTTTTTTGAGGATAACACCACCTACGCGGTAAAGTGTAGTAGGCACCTTATCACAATCAAACTCACGAATGTACTTATGGCCGAGCGGACTAAAATTATTGCCTTGGTACTTGTGCAAACCGAGATTGAATTCAGCGCCATGCTGAATCACCGTAACATCGAGCGAACTTAAGAGCACATGATTCTCATCGTCCAGTTCTGGAACAGGGACGACAAGCAATCCGTGATACTTTCGCGTATTACAGTCTACAATCGTTGAGCACGAATAAGCACCCGAGCGGTTTGTTCTTAACAACTCCTTTGGCAATGACTCTTGTAAGTTAGTCATTAGGGCCTTTTCGAATTTTAGATAACTCATAGATCTATATTAAGGTTTATTATTTATTGACTTTAATTTATTTGCATTCAAAGGTAAGAAAAAATAATGGTATTGCAAAGGAAAAAGCACGACATTTTCTTAAAAACTTCATTTTATATGTTATAGAACATATTTTTTGCTCTTTTTTTTCATTTATGTGGTTTTTTTTATGTACTTTTGCAGATGGTTTTAAACAAATAAAAGCAAAACGAACTAGTAGGATAATGGCAAAACATAAGATTTGGAATACAGATAGTGCAGCTAAAGAAGTGGCAAACTTGTGGGGCGGCATCGAGGGTGAACAGCTCACGATGATGAAAACGCATATACAAGTCACCAAATACAAGAAGGGTGAAATCATATATGAAAATGGTACTATTCCCAAAGAAGCCATGTGTCTGCTTGCAGGAAAGGTGAAGATTTACAAGGATGGAATCAACGGAAAAAGCCAGATTATCCGTGTTATCAAACCTAGTGAATTTCTGGGATTCCGTGCCTATTTTGCTAATGAAGCCTACAGAACTGCAGCAATGGCTTTAGACAACTGTGTAGTGGCTCATTTTCCTATGACGGTTCTCATGAAGATGCTGCAGAGCAGTTACAACATCGGCTTTTATTTTATCAAATACTTGAGTGTTGAAATCGGTAAATCAGATGATCGAACGGTCAATCTCACCCAAAAGCACATCCGTGCCCGCCTTGCCGAAGCTCTTCTGTTCTTACTGGATTCTTACGGACTGGCAAAAGACGGCTGCACTTTGGATTGCAGTCTGAGCCGCGAAGACTTAGCCAATATTGCCAATATGACAACAAGCAATTGTATTCGTACCCTATCCTCTTTTGTTGCTGATGGTCTTATCAGTACAAACGTAAGAAAAATAAAAATCCTGAATGAGGAAGAATTAAAGAATATTGCTGAAAAGGGGTAAAAAATGCACAACACACCTTGAAAGAGCAAAAGCATCATATTATTTTCAAAGCCAAAGCCCTTTCAAAGCGTGTATAGTTCTTATTCACGACCTGATTCCTATTTATGCAGGAATCAGGAAATTAACAACTTCCTGAATAACGGTTATCTGATAAGGTCCTACTGGTGTATTCATCAATCTGCCATCAATACCAATCAAGGCATTGGATGAAACCTCGACCTCTCGGGTACGATAAGGATGCACACTCTTATGATTCAGGAACTTGCCCTTCACAAAGAGGTAAATACCCTCGAAAAGTTGCGTCATCTGCGGATGATAAACCACAGAAACATCCAGCAAACCATTATAAGGCACAGCATTAGGAGTCTGTCCGTAACCCGTTGCATTACCGATACACATGGTCATTACCCTGCGCTTGATGACATCCGAATTGATTTTAATATGCATTTTATAGTCAAGACGCTGAAAAATCATCAGGATGAAAGAGCACAGGAACGACAACGTACGGGAGCCAAACATGTGATGCGTTTTCCTTCTCAGGTTCATGATGGCAGCAATCAATCCAATATTAATGCAGTTAAGGAAATAGCGTCTGCATTTCTCCCCTTTCTTATTCGTATAACGGATGCATCCAAGATCTATCTTTCTGATTCTTCTTGCTTTAAGCGATGCCACCGTTTTTTCAATATCGCTGTCACTGAATCCCCAGAAATGAGCAAAATCATTCATCAATCCGTTAGGAATTACACCCAGCGCCACCTGATCACGCTCCTCTGCATTTATCTGCATCAAACAATTGACGGCATCGTTGAGCGCAGAATCTCCGCCCACAACAACTATCGTCTTATAGCCATTGTTGACAAACATCTTAATCAGTCGCTCTACGCTTTTCTGATTTTCACTCTGCACAAAGTCATAATCTATATTTTGTGCCTTGAGCACCTTTTCAATCTTTTCCCAGCGCTTATTGCTTCGCCAGCCACCTCGTGGGCAGTAAAGCAATCCCCATTTATTCTCGTTTATCATTGTCTCTTCTTTGTAATTTGAATAATATTACTTCCGCCTAGCTCTTCATCAACCCCAAAACTGCCTCCACCTTTTTCTCCATCGGTTGCAAGGCATCAATCCAGTGAATCGTAAAGCCTCGTCGCTCCATACCTCGGAACCAGGTCATCTGGCGCTTTGCAAACTGATGAATGGCAATTTCCAAACCTCGGAACATCTCATCATAGCTAGTCTTTCCTATCACATACTCCGTGATAAACTTATATTCCAATCCATAATAAATCAGATTCTCTGCAGGAATTCCCCTATCCAGCAAACCTTTGATTTCATCAACCATCCCCTCTTTCAGTCGCTGTTTCAGTCTTCGGGTAATCTTCTCCCTTCTAGCATCACGGTCTATACTGACGCCAATGACGAGTGAATCTACAGCAGGAAGTTCACGTTCGGGCATCGGATGTTCCAGGTTATAAGTCTCTATCTCTATGGCACGGATAGCACGCTGTGCAGTATCCACATCTGTGCGATTGTGCATGTTCGATCCAGTCTTAGCCTTCAAATCCTTCAACATCACTGTCAGTTCGTCCAGGCTTTTATCAGCTAACCTATCTCTAAGTTCCTGATTCTGAGGAACAGGGGAAAGATGATAACCCTTCAATACCGACTCAATATAAAGTCCCGTGCCACCACATAATATGGGCAACACTCCCCTCTTCTGAATATCCAGATAAGCATCATAGAAGCCTTGCTGGTATTCAAAGAGGTTATATTTCGTTCCCGGCTCACAGATATCAATCAGATGATAAGGTATCAACTTACCATCAACCGTATAATCAGCCAGGTCTTTTCCCGTACCAATATCCATACTCCGGTACACCTGTCTGCTATCAGCACTGATAATCTCAGCACCCTTGGTATTACCACCCCAAGAAGCTGCATCCAAGCTTTCTATCTTGGCTGCAAGGGCGGCAGCAAGACTCGTCTTTCCACTCGCCGTAGGACCTAATATGGTTATCATCTTATGTTTCATGCTACAAAGTTAAGACAAATACTTGAAATCACAAAATAAAAAGCAAAAAAAATGCCGCCCAGCATTAAAAATGCTAGGCGGCAATATCTTCTTAATCGTTAAGAGGCAACGAATTAACCGTTGTGCTTCTTCATGATCTTGAT
>ERZ1034976.1022-NODE-1022-length-23344-cov-33.698270_pt1 | contig 23344 bp, 23 predicted proteins | sample MGYA00520623_ERZ1034976 | MGnify/ENA primary metagenome ERZ1034976 (study PRJEB33766, sample SAMN09781774) | gut metagenome | biome: gut microbiome | host: Homo sapiens | place: Madagascar | study: EMG produced TPA metagenomics assembly of the PRJNA485056 data... | reverse complement strand
GCCGACCAGCTCCATCAGACGTTCTTTTGGGTCTACAATATAATATCTGTTTGTTAGAGCGATACCGTAGCAATATGTGATATAGGCCGGGACAGAATGAGCGAATGCAGCGCAGTAGTGCGCCTGCAAGTAGTTCATCCTGTTCCGGCTTTTTTTATTTTCTCGAAAATCTGTATTCCCAGGTGGCTCTACGGATTCATGTTAGTATAGGGACTTCAAAAAAATAGAAAGCAGCAAGAGGAATCTTAGATTCCCGTTCAAAAAAAACGGGTGAATCTGAGACGATTTTTGCTGCTTTTTTCAGTTCACCCGGAGCCGGAAGGCAGAAAGGTGGACAAAATGCTTACATTGAAAAAGGTCAAGGAAATGGTAAAAGCTCCTGCACATACCAAGCGCGTACCCTCTCCGAAGGTGCTTTTGGAAGAAGGCCGGATTTTTCTGCGTAAAGAATTTGAGCATGGCAGTCATCTGACACTCTATCACAACGGCTATGTTTGGTTTTCTGCTGGAAAGCGCAATACTGTGTTCCATATCCATGACTGCCGTGGGGACTATGCCTACGGTGCATCAAAAGGAAAGGGCGAAGTGATTAAGGAAGAATACTTTGAAAACTGCGAGTGGCATATTCGCGCACTGTTTGAGGGCGAACAGAGAGTGGAGGAATCACAGCTGAAGTGCGAGGGCGTAGGTCAGACCAAAGTGAGTGTGTCATACCATGCCGTGGCGGAAGATTGGGGAGAGATGGCAGACTCTGAAATCAATGTTCTGGATAAATATATTGAGAAGGAAGCACTTCATGCAATGATGGCGGTTCTGACGAAAAAGCAGCGTAACCTGATCTACCAGAATTATGTTCTTGACAAGACCCATCAGGAAATTGCAGATGGTATGGGAATTGCACGCGGGTCGGTTACAAGGTCTGTCAATCAGGCACTTGAACGGATTCGCCGCAAATTTGATTTTGAAGCACATTATGAATTGGCAGTGGGAGACTTTACATGAAAAGGAAACAGCAGATGAGCAAGAATACCCGGCAAACAGAAAAAGTGGCAAGCGGTTCTCCTTATATCAATAGGCGCGGTGAATATACCATCGAGGCCGAATTTGCAGGCAGTAGTTCGTTGGAAAGCTGCATTGCAGCTTATCTCAATGAAAAATATCAAATTGAATAAAGATGAATGCTTCGATAATCCGTTAAAAATGAATGCGGGATAAAAAATTTCAAAAAATCTTTGGGAACTGTATACCCCAAGGACCCTTCAAATTCATATTAGTGTAAGGGTTAGAGAAGAGAACCTTACGAAGCTCCTTGAAAACTGAATAAGCCATCCCAGAGAGATACTTCTGGCACTGAATGTGCATCCTGCGCGTCTTACCAGAGAAAACGCCGCTGAAATATGGGGCAGGAACGGGCTGGGGCAGAATGGCAAAGCTCAAATAACAGCAGATACACTGCGGTGGAGCATGGAAACGTGTTCCACCGTAGGAATGTACTGTTATTTCCAATAGTGCAAATCCAATCCGACAGGGGGTGATGAATTTACATGGAGTACCCGTATTTCAAAGGTCTGGAAGCAGACCGATACAGCTTTTACCGTGTGCCGAAAGCACTGGTCAAGGCTGATCTGTTCCAGAAGATGTCCGGGGATGCCAAACTGCTGTATGCTGTGCTGCTGGATCGTATGAGTCTTTCTATCAAGAACGGCTGGCAGGATCAGCACGGTAACGCCTATATCATCTGTACGATAGAATATGGTACGGGCTATTCCGGTACGGCTACGCGAGGAATGGGCGAGGAAGCTATTCGTAAAAAGATGGAAAGCATTAACCCGGACAAATTCAAAATTAGAAAATTTGGGGTCAGTGATGTGATCGGATTGACTGCGGCAGGCAAAACCTCTTTTTTCTATGTTGATAAGGATAGGTTGGTGAGATTCAACGGCTTTTTCCCAAAGCCCCAGAGTGGCACATACCTGATTCTTGATGAGGGCGGCTATCAGGTGGCAGGACAAAAAGGCACATGGCTGGTATCGGATGAAGTGGAGGTCGATGGTCAGCGGTTTGTTCAGATGAGAAGTGAACAAACAAAAAATCCGCCGCCGAGCATTATTCTTCACGAGAGTGGAGCCTTTGTGACGCAGACAGCTTTAGGTTTCGATGGAGAAGCTACCAGAAAGATGCGCTCTTTCTTGCAAGGCCCAAAACCTGAACTGCTGCACCACCAGAAGTTCTTTGAAAACGGCACAGCGGAACGTGCCAAAGAATCCGGCACAGAGCAAAATTACAATATGATAGATGGCTGCGTCAATAATGTGCCGAAAAAGCCCCGGCGCATTGGTGGCAGGTGGTCGGTGCTTGATCGGCTGCATATTAAGCAGGCCGAGCGGCGACAAAAGGACAATACGCCGCAGCAGGAGCAGGAAAGAAGTCGTAAAAGTTAAAATGCCGTAATGTCGTTGAGATGGCTTCCCTAAAAAGGAGGCCATCTTTTTTTGCGTAGAACCAAAATGTAAAAAACTTTTTTACATTGCGATTGATTTCCCGAAGCTGATGGTATATAATAATAGCAGAAGGGAGAGATGAAAATGCGTTTTGATGAACTTTTTGAAATGAGAAAACTGACAGGGACAAAATTAAAGAACTATATTCGTAGCAATGGATTCTCAAAGGTATCGTTCTGCAAGAAAACAGAGATTTCTCGCCCTACTTTAGATAAGATTTTGAATGGCGAGATAGATAGCAAAAGCACGTTCGATAAGCATTTGAACAAGATTCTTACCAGTTTGAGCATTGATCCGGATACTTTGATGGGATTTTCACCGAGAGCGCAAAGTGTAGATGCCGTGTACTCGCAGAATGCGCCGATTGATTATCAGATGAATGATAAGGCAAAAATGGAGTACGATCTGTTGCAGGATATTCTAAACCTTTGCAGTGTTTATTATTAAAGGCGGAAGGCTATGAGTGAGCGAATTACAGCAGCCAACTTAGATGAAGTTATCAAAAGGAACGAAGTCATCGAGGAGCAGATGAAGCAGAGCGCTTCGCTTATCTGGTCAAAATACAATCCGATGCAGATAAATTCTCCGATACAGTTGGCGTTACAGATTTTAAGACCGTATGGTTTGATACAACTGCCGATTGATAATCGCTATTTAAGCGGAGCAATTTTTGTTCGGGATGGAAAACGAATCCCCTTGATAAATACGGCACTTCCGAGAGCAAATCAGTATTTTACTGCGTGGCATGAAATTTATCATCTATTGTTTGATGAAGTTTCTTTTGACCATTTGATTGAATCCGAAATCCTGATGGAAGAACGAAAAGCAGAATACTTTGCTGCGCTTATGCTTTTAGGAAACCTTATGCCGTATTTTGAGGGCTTAAAGGATATGGATTTCCAAGCAAAAGCGTTTCAGTGTATGAACGCTTTCCAGGCTCCTTATAAGGCGGTGCTGATTTCTCTGTATGAAAGTGCAGTAAAGAATGGGAACACGGCTATTGCGGAAGAAGTCAAGGAAAACTTTGATGTGCAGGTTGAAGACATTGCACAGAGATTCCGCGATTTGGGATTGGATGATTCTCTTGTACAGCCTTCGTATGTAGTAAATGTAAGTCCGTTGCAGGAGAAAATCAATAAGACGATTCGCAATGAGCCGGAAGTGGAATACCATAAAGACAATGAAGCATTTCTGAAAACGGTTTTAAGTGAATTTAAAATGCTGACGGGAGAGGCCGATGCTTAATATACCAGAGTATAAAGAATATGGTGGGGAAACCAAAATAGCACTTATGGATAACTCATCACTGGCATTTATGCACGAGTTGAGCCAGAGAAGTTATCCGTCTGATGGAATCCTCAGCGTATACGATTTGATTCTGATACCAAAGTGGGTTATGGAAGAAATTGAGGATTCTACATACAGAAGCACCTATGTTGAGCAGCTTCAGGCAAAAGGGTATCCTATTCGTTGGATTGATGAAACAAAGTATGGTGCATTTGTCAATGATGAAGATGTGAACCTGTACTACATCGTTGAAGCTGCAGTGTCGCGTGTGTCAGAGTTGATGCGCTTTCTTCGTAGGAAAGTAAAAACCGAAGATCTGATTGATTTGCCTTCCGCAGAAGAATGGATGAACCGGCTATACGATGAATGGCCAATCCATGGAAGAACGCTGTCAACGGGTCGCGCTCTTAAAAAGAATGCGGGAGAAATCTCGTTGACGATCCTTGCAGAAATATTCGCGTGGTATCACGATGAAGTGGACAGTCTGACAATCTATACGCAGGATACGGATGCGCATGAGTTCCAAACGAATGCAGAGCGTATCTTAACGGGAAATTCTGAATTTACTCCTGCACTGGATTCTCCGATTTCGGTGTCCTTTAAGTCAAATGACTTTATTTTGTGCCAGATGTATCGTGAAGGAGCCTTGACTCTGGATGCGGTGCGGCAGCTTCGCCGCGATGATAGAAAATTGACTTATACACGGCAGCAAGCTGATAAGTCGATTATCTGCCGCAAAGAAGTTATAACGAAAGAGCAGTTCATTGATCTGATTCAAGACGGGACAGTTCAAATCCTGTTCTAAGAGTGATATGGTAGAAAAGGGTCAGCCCTAGTCTTTCGTAGGAAAGACCAGGGCTGGCTTTTTGTTTTATAGAGAGTGTTCGTTCTTTCGGGATTGCTGCTGTTCGCGCTGTGCTTCTCGTTCTGTTCCTAGAATGTTGTCTACATTGGCGCATACAGTCTGGAGTTCCTTATCCCTTTGTCCACCGACGCAAAATTCATCCCGGAGCATCATGTTCCCGTTTTCATCAAGGACGGGAACCAGATGAAATTCATCATGCTGGTATTTCAGATAGTCGATGGCACTCCCATAATTGGCATTTTTACTTGCGATGTGTTTTAGAATTGCCACGATATTGTTAAAGCTGTAATTATGAAACTTTGACATGACGCGCAGATATTCCTTGTAACGCTCGCTGTCGAACAGCTCCGTATTCCGGCGGCTGCGGCTGTTCGTAAATGGTGTACTCGATAGCGGTCATTTTGCCTTTCTCGTCGCGTCCCTGCCGTCTTGTGATATATCCGGCTTTTTCAAGCTCCCAAACGGCGGTACGGATAGCGTCGATACTTTCCCGGTTGATGTAGGACAGCCCCGCAAGGGTATAGTCCCAATCCTCCGGCAAAGACAGCATTTGAGATAACAGCCCCTTTGCCTTTAAGGAAAGCTCCTTATTGCGTAAGTGGTGGTTGCTCATTACGGTGTAGCCTGTGTTGCGCTCCACGCGGAATACTGCCATAGCTTCATCACTCCTTTGCTTTGGATTTGTTACGCAGTAGAACGGTGATTTTGAGGGTTTAGGTATAAATCCCTTGCTGCGTGAAAAACACACCCACAAAGCCGCTTATAGCAAGGCTTTTTCTGCCCCTACTGCGTAACAAAGGGCATGAAAAAAGCGGCGTTCCTGTTCTTCCGTGTGGAAGTGGGAAACGCCGCTTGTGCGGTGCAATATTTAGTTGTAGTACAAACCATGCTTGTCCGTTGTCCGAAAAACCTTGATTTTACTGTGTTTCAAAAAGTATCGTTATCTAACCTCATCTTTTGAACGTCCGGGCTTTAAGCGGATGATGGAGGATATTAAATCTGGCAAAATCAACTGCATCATCGTCAAGGATTTATCCCGACTTGGCCGTAACTACATCGAGATGGGAAAGTATCTGGAACAGATTTTCCCGATGATGGGGATTCGCTTCATCGCTATCAATGACAACTATGACAATGCAAATTCCGAGAGCAGCGATTCTGACAGCATTGTGGTTCCGTTCAAGAAGTTGCTGAATGATTCTTATTGCCGGGATATTTCCATCAAGGTGCGCAGCCAGTTGGACATGAAACGGCGCAAAGGAGAGTTCATCGGTGGCTATGCAATCTACGGCTACTGCAAAGATGAACGGAACAAAAACCGTCTGGTGGTAGACGAGTATGCAGCAGATATTGTCCGTTCTATCTACCGCAGAAAACTGGAAGGTATGAGCGCACAGGCGATTGCCGAACAGCTGAACAGCGAGAATGTGCTGGCCCCCAGCGAGTACAAACGGCTGTGCGGTTTGAATTACCATAGTGGGTTCAAAGCTGGCACTCATGCAAAGTGGCAGGCGATTCAGGTGCTTCGGATTCTGAAAAATGAAGTCTACACAGGGACGATGGTGCAGGGCCGACGGCAGAAAATCAATTACAAAATCAAGAAGATTCGGGATGTGGAAGAATCCGGCTGGATCAGAGTTCCCAATATGCACGAAGCAATCATTCCGCAAAAGCTGTTCGATACTGTGCAGGAAGTTTTGAAGCTGGACACCTGTGCATCGAAAGGCCAGCAGACTGTAAATCTATTTTCGGGCATTGTTCGCTGCGGTGGCTGTGGACAGAACATGGTGCGGCGTACTGTATCAAAAAACGGAAAGAAATATATTTATCTGCACTGCGTCACAAACCACAACGGTCTGGGCTGTTCCTCGCATCTTATCAGCGAAAGTAAGTTAGAAGAAGTGGTGCTGGTCGCATTGCAGGGAAAAATCCGGCAGATCAGTGGACTGGAACATCGACTGGATGAAATCAATGAGATTCCCAAGAATGAACGCAGACTGAAATCTGTGGAAGAACATCTGAAAATGCTGGAGCAGGAAGAACAGAAATACCAGACCTTGCGCCGCCAGCTTTATGAGGATATGAGCAATGGCATCGTCAGCCAGGAGGAGTACAAAGAGTTCAGCCATTCCTTTAATGAAAAGGTTGAAACTATCCGTAAGGCCAAAGCAGAAATGAACCGCCAGAGGGATTGCCTGAACAATCTGGATGTGGAACATCTGCCGTGGATTGAAGATTTCAAGTCCTACCAAAACCTGACGAGCCTGAACCGCCGTGTACTGGTGGAACTGGTAGAGAGCATCACCGTCTATGATAAGGAACACATTCATATCCAGTACCGCTTCGATCAGGAAATTCGCAATGTGCTGGAATATTGCAGTAGTGTTCCGCAGGCAGAAACGGAAGGAAATGCAGTATGAAGTGTGTAAGCTATACCCGGACGCTTCCATGGAAGAACCATCAAGGTGAACTGGCGATTGCCGAGCAGAATCAGCGTATTGCGGCATATCTGGCGGAACATAAAGAACTGGATTTGCTGAAAAAGTATTCTGACCGCAAGAACGATGAAAAGGCGCGCACCGCGTTTGACCAAATGACCGATGATGGCGTAGAGCGAAAATTTGATTGCATTATTGTGGCATCCATGTACTACTGCGGGCCGGATTTCCCGGCGGCACGACAGGCAATCAAGGAAACGCTCTATGCGACGGGCATCGACCTGATCGTGCTGGATGAGGGTTTGGACACCAGAACAGCCAGCCGAAAAGAAGTCGAGGACTATTTTGAAGCAAAACGCTGTGAGATGCACGCAGAAATCATGTTTGCGTGGAGAAGGAAACAAGGCGCAGGATTCCGGTTGACAAGCTCTGTTCCATTTGGCTATATACGCAGGAATGGCGAAAGCAACATGATAAAGGATGAAGAAGTTGCTCCTTATTTAAGCGAGGCTTTTTCCAGATATGCGTCCGGTCAGAAAATGCGTGACATTGCAAAGTGGTTAAATGAGCAGGGTGTTGAACCTCCAATGAGACACAAAAAGAGAATTTTGGGAAAGCCTTATGATGCAGAACCAGACCAGTGGACAACGGATATGTTGAGGTGCTTATTCCGAAACCCGACTTATACGGGTGCGGCGGCAAATGGAAGCCGCCAGATCATTGCGGAAAACTGCCACGAACCATACATAACCAAAGAACAGTTTCATGCGTTCCCGTGCAATATGCGCGAGGACGAAAACAAAATCTCCACTCGAAAAAGCTACAAAAAGCCGAATCCGCTGGCAAAGCACATAGAGTGAATGTTTCTACCTATATATAATGGAATGCCGCCACAGCCACCGACTATACGGTACTATGACGGCATTATTTTTTATCGTCTGGAATGAATTGCACCACATCATTGGGAGAACAATCAAGCATCAGACAGAGCTTTTCTAATGTGGATAGTGTGATATTCCGATTCTTTTTCAGGGTGTCCAGCGTTTTGTTGTCCAAGCCGTTTTTGAGAAGCTGGTACTGTGTTACCTGCTTGCGGCGCATAGTTTCCCACAGAGGAGTAAAATCAATCAATGCTGTCACCACTTTTGCTTGTAAAAAATCGTTCTTTACGTTTCATTATACGGGTTGGGTATGCAAATGGATATTGTGGAGATACCCACAATGCGGTATAATAAGTAAGATAGAGAGTCTGCAAATAGTGTTTGCCCATGTTATGACATTAATGATAATGCTATAACATGGGCAACTTTGTAATAGGAAGAAAAAGTGAAAGGAGGGGGAAATGTGGCAAGCGATAGTCATGCTAAAAGGCCGATTGTGGTAGAACGGCGTAAGGAAAAGGGAAGAAAAAAGACACCTCGCCTGACAAAGACCTATGATGTAAAAATTATTCCTGCAACAGTGGGTGTCGTGGCGGAAACAGAAGAACCACCTAAAAAGCGTGTCGCTGCATACTGCCGTGTCAGCACAGACCAGGAGGCACAGGAAACCAGTCTGGAAGAGCAAATGGCACATTTCAACACTGTTATAGCGGAGCATCCAGACTGGGAGCTGGCAGGCATTTATGCGGATGAGGGAATCTCTGGTACACAAGTTAAGCATCGAGTGCAGTTTCAGCAGATGATAGAGGATGCAAAGGCTAAGAAAATTGATCTGATTCTTACGAAGTCTATCAGCCGTTTTGCTCGTAATGTGGTGGACTGCCTGACTAATATTCGATTGCTGCGGAATCTCCGGCCACCGGTCAGTGTGTATTTTGACAAGGAACGCTTGGATAGTCTGGATGAAAAGGCAGAAGTATTTCTGACGATGCTGGCTTCTTTCGCACAGGAGGAATCCCGAAGCATCTCCACTAATATCAAGTGGGCAACTCGAAGCCGGATGAAAGCCGGAACGCAAAAAATCAGTACGACGAGTCTGCTGGGCTATGATACGGACGATGATGGCGAAATGGTAATCGTTACCAACGAAGCTGAAATTGTTCGTACCATCTATATGAGCTTTGATAAAGGAATGCACCCAGCAGAAATTGCAGAAAAGCTCAATGCGTTGGAAATCAGGACGATCAAAAATAACCCGTGGACGGGTGAATCGGTCAAGAATATCCTGCGGAATGAAAAATACTGCGGCGACGTTCTGATGCAGAAAACCTATACGGTAGATTGTTTGACCCACAAGACCAAGAAAAACGAAGGCGAGGTGGAGCAGTATTTTATACCAGACCATCACCCCGCAATCGTAGAGCGAGAGGTCTGGGATAAGGCACAGGTAAGGCTGGAACAGATTGCAGGCAAGCGGAGGCGCATTCGCCCCAAGCAGCAAAGGCTGATTCCTTTACGAAAAGGAGTGCTGTTAGGATTCGTCCCTATCAGACCTACATGGAAGGCTGTTTCCCTCAAGAGATTGGAAACGGCAACAGAAAAGGTGATGGCACTGGTTGATGCAAAGCCAGAGCAGGTACACATAGAATATGAAAGCGAGGAATGTGAAATGGAAATTTTGAAAGGATTTGAGGTAATCAATCTAAAGCAACCGAAAGGCGAGTCTGTTATGACGGTGACTTCAAACAGCCTGAAATTCAATAAGGCAACAGCTGTAGAGTTAAACTACGCGCCTTACATCAAGGTGCTGCTCAACGCAAAGACCAGGCAGATTGCGATTCAGCCTTGTTCAGAAAAAGATCCGAATGCGATTAAGTTCAGTAATGAGGAAAGCAAGCAGACGTATGCGATCAGCATTAAGGTTCCGGCTATCCAGGTGGAGTTTCGGAGAATGCTGCCTTTCGAGGATGAAAACGGTGGTAAACTTAGTTATACCTTGAATGGAACTTTGTACCCGGATGAGCAAGTTGTAATTTATGATATTGGGGATGTGAAACCGGAAACTGAAAAGAAACGCCGGGGTAGAAGAAAAAAATCTGAAATTGAAGCAGAGCAAAAAGAGAACTAAGAATAATATTTGAAGATTTGGTAGTGGCTCCCACTTGTGATTCAAAGAAAACTTTGAGTTGCAGGTGGGAGCTTTTTTATTGTGAAAAAGGCTATCTTCCTGACAAACCAGATGAATCTTTGCCGGACTTTTAACGAATGTTTATTTTTTAACAAAGAACATGATGGAGATGGAAAAGTGTATCGCTTGCTCGAAAATTAAAAATCTTAGTCTTTTTTAACAAAAATCTCATGGCATTTTTGACACCTGTCTTTTCGGGCTGTTGATGGCATGTTGGGTCGGATTTCTGCTTTTGATGGAAAAACCAGAGATAAGCAGGATTTTTAGAAAAGATTGATATGGAATCCTGTAAAGATATGGCGCAGCACAGAAAAAGATTAAACGAGGATTCTTTTATGATTGAAAAAGGTGAAGAACCTAGATCATCATCGGTAAAAATGAAAATCGGGGCAAAAAAATAGACCGCCAAAGTGAAAAATGGCGGAATATCAAGGAAAATCAATGGTTTGCTGCGGTATTGGGGAGGAACTCTTAAAAAGAAATTTGTGAAATTTGTTGTCCAAGACTTGACATCGGGCGGCATTGATTGGCAGCGCGAGAAATGGCAATCAGGACTTGGCTCTAAGTTTATCCACCAAGGCGAAAAGAACGCTGTGAAATATGCGGACGAGGTCATTGTTCTGAGCAAAGGCGTGCAGGGCTATTTTAAGGAAACTTATGGAAGAGAAACGCACTTTATCCCTAATGGCGTGAATAGGCCGCAGATTCGGGAAGCAAGTCTGATTACAGATAAGTTCGGGCTGAAAAAAGACTCATACATATTGTTCCTCGGTCGTCTGGTGCCGGAGAAGGGGATTCGATATCTGGTTGAGGCCTTCAAGAATGTCAAGACAGATAAAAAGCTGGTCATCGCAGGTGGCTCTAGTGATACGGATTCCTTTATGGAGGAATTGAAAGAACTGGCGAAGGGTGACGATCGGATTCTCTTTACTGGGTTTGTGCAGGGAGCAATGCTGGATGAACTATACAGCAACGCTTACATCTACACGCTGCCGTCTGATTTGGAAGGAATGCCGCTAAGTCTACTGGAAGCAATGAGCTACGGCAACTGCTGTTTGGTTTCGGATATTCCGGAGTGCGCAGAGGTTGTGGAAGATAAGGCATTGATTTTCAAAAAGTCAGATGTAGAGGACTTGCGAGAAAAATTGCAAGATACCTGTGACCATCCTGAAATGGTTATGAAAATGAAGAAGCAGGCAGCTGACTTTATCTGTGCAAAATACAATTGGGATGAAGTTGTAAAGGAAACGATGAAACTGTACAGGAGATAATAATAGATGAGAGTATTGATAATAAATAATCTCCTCTAACCGAACGCAGGTAGTGAGATGTACATAGTGAAAACACCGGAAAAATGGCGTATTTACGGCGCTTTTTGAGAGATGGGTGGAGCTGCGAGAGCAGTTTTTATCTCGCTACCTAGGTTTAGTAACAGCAGATGATTTTATCATAAGAACTTTCAGTATCACTACCTGCGTTTGTATGGAGCACTCTGGTTTATGAACAACGCATTGGAAGTGCTTTATCTGAACAGGGGCAGTGAAATAGAACATAGAATATAACGGTTGACACTTGAATTGCTGAGAAAATATTTATCAGCAGAAAGACAGTACGTAACTCGTATTGTGAAAAGAAATTTATAAGGAGAAAAGGCAATGATAAGAATTCTTCATTCTGTCAGCAATATGGATCGTGCTGGTATTGAGACGATGCTGATGAACTATTATCGATATATGGATAAGTCAAAAGTTCAATTCGATTTTTTATGCAATAAGAAAAAACCGGGAGCGTATGACGATGAAATAAAATCTATGGGCGGTAGAATTTATCATACACCGGGATTGAATCCGGCCAAGTATCCTGTGTACTTGAAATACATGCGAGAACTGTTTCAAGAACATCCAGAATATAAAATCGTTGAGGCGCACAATGGGGCACTTGGCGTGTATGCACTTCATGCTGCCAAAGTGAGCAAAATTCCTGTGCGCATTTTTCATGCACATGGAGCAAGCATAACGAAAGACTGGAAGCTTCCAATCAAGCTTGTTTGTAAGGCTTGCCTTCCCACAAATATGACGCATCATTTTTCTTGTGGTGTCGAGGCCGCAAAATGCTATTTTGGACAAAAAGTGGTAGACGAAAATGACTATGTGCTGATTCCAAATGCAATAGACGTTGCTCGCTTTATCTATAACCCCAAAATCCGTAATAAGATTCGCAAGGAAAACAATCTGGAAAACAAACACGTTGTGGGGCATGTTGGACGCTTTATGGCGCAAAAAAACCATACGTTCTTAATGGATGTTTTTGCAGAGGTCTTAAAAATTGATTCTCAGGCACATCTTGTTCTATTAGGCGATGGTGAACTGATGGATGAAATTAAAAGAAAGACGGCAGACCTTGGTATCAGTGAGCATGTAACCTTCGTTGGAAATGTTGGAAACGCCAATGAGTGGTATCAAGCATTTGACTGCTTTGTTTTGCCGTCAATCTGGGAAGGCCTTCCCGTTGTGGGTGTAGAGGCTCAGGCAGCGGACCTTCCGTGTGTCTTTTCGTCAGCCATTACAAGAGAAATTGGGCTGTCACAGCGCGCAAAATTTGTTCCGCTCACAGAATCTGTTTCTGTATGGGCAAAAACACTGTGTGATGCGTTGCAGCAGAATGAGCGTAATGACAACACGAAGCTGATTACAGAACACCACTATAATATTGCATTTGAAGCGAAGAAACTGCAGGAGAGATATTTACAACTTGCTGGAGAAGTGAAATGAAGATCGGAATATTAACACATCAGTATATCAACAATTATGGTGCTTTTTTACAGGCATGGGCACTAAGAAAAGCAATTTCAGAACTATTTCCCGAAGATGAAGTGCAGATTATAGATTATGTAAACGTAAAACATTATATCATCAATGCCGGTGGGTGGTTTCGATTTTATAAAAATAGAGAAACGCTGAAAGAATGGTTTGCTAAGGTTCAGCTCCCGAATACTTTTGCGAAAGCAAGAAATCAAGAAATGATTCTTTCAAAAAGATGTTTTAATGCTCGGCAAATCAACGAATTAGCATTTGACTGCATTGTTGTCGGCAGTGATGAAGTGTGGAACTACAGAGATACAAAGGGAAATGCTGAACTTAAATTTGGTGTAGGATTAACATGTAAAAATTTGATTGCCTATGCGCCGAGTGTAGGAAAGACGGCAGCGGATGAAGTAGTTCCGCAGTATGTTATTGATGGTATCAGAAAGTTTAAGCGGATTTCTGCGAGAGATGACCTGACAGAACAACTGGTCGAGCAGGTAACAGGGAAGACACCGAAACGAGTTTTAGATCCTACTTTTTTGGCCGAATTTCCACGGGCAGAATTGAAAGCAAATAGAAGGCCGTATATTCTGTTTTACTATTGCGAAAATCTACCGGAAAATATTTTAAATCAAATTTTTTCTTATGCAAAAGAGCATGGTCTGGCGGTTTATGGCGCGGGTGAATGTGACAAACGATATTCAGAAGTTACTGTAAACCTGACACCATTTGAGTGGGTGGAAATGTTCCGAAATGCGGAGTTTGTGTTTACTGGAACTTTTCACGGTGCAGTATTCTCTATTCTGAATCGCAGGCAGTTTAAGGTATATCTGACAAATGAAAGCCGAATCAAAAAAGTAACAGCCTTGCTGAGTGAACTTCAGATTACAAACCGCCCTATCAAAGAGGATTTTTGCTTCGATTTAGAAAGTATGAAGTCGGAAATCAACTATGAAAAAGTGTATGATGTCATAGAACAGAATCGGCAGAGCAGCAAGCAGTATTTAAAAGATGCGATAGGAATGGCAAAAAAATGAGAATAGGAATTTTAACACATCATTACGTAAAAAATTATGGTGCATTCCTTCAGATGAAGGGAATGTATGAAACGCTACAAAGGCTATATCCTGAAGCAGAAGTGAGGATCATCAATTATGTAAATCAAAAGCATTGGAGAAGAAACATCATCCATATTCTTCACTTTCGTCCGGGAATTGATACGCTTTCTACCTATGTGGAAAAAATCCGACAGTTAAGAACATTCACAAAATATGAACGCAGTATTCCGAGGACTCGCTCGGTAAAGACTGCCAAGGAGATAATCGATTTGAAATTGGATCTTATCGTTCTTGGCAGTGATGAAATTTGGAATCTGTGTGGATCTGGGTACCATCCTTTGAAATTTGGTACGGGACTTGAAAATCAGCGGACAATTGCTTATGCACCGAGTGTTGGCGCAGTAACCGAAGAAACCGCTGTGCCGGAGGATGTCTTTTCGGGCTTGAAACACCTTGATCGGATATCTGGTCGTGATGTGGAATCTTTAAAATTTGTTGAGAGGGCCTGCGGAAGAAAAGCTGAGAAAATGCTTGATCCGACTTTTCTCTATAATTTTGATATGGATATTGAAAGGGAAAATATCAAGCCGAAGCCGTACCGGTATATTCTGATCTATGACTGCAAATTAACAGAACCGATGGCGAAACAGCTACAGGAATATGCAAAGAAAAATGATTTGAAGATCATTGGTGCGGGCGATTACAAGACATTCTACGATGAAGGATTTATTGACCTGACCCCATATGAGTGGGTCGATTTGTTTCGGAATGCAGAAAAAGTTATTACTGGAACATTTCATGGGACAGTTTTTTCTATTAAGTACAACAAATCGGTTTTGTGTTATCCAACAGAGAAAAACCGAATCAATAAGATTCGTTCGCTGTTATCCGATATGAAGATTGCCTCTCGACTTTTGGAGGTGGGATGCGAAGATGATTTTATCCCGCTGTTGGATACGCCAATGGATTATACGGAAACTCGAAACTATATTGCACAGAAGATTCAGGAAGCAGATGACTTCCTTACAGGAGATAAATCATGAGTTCGATCGTTTTATTTGACGATAAAAAGGATTGCTGCGGCTGTGGGGCGTGTATGAACGTTTGTCCCAAGAATGCGATTCGAATGGCGGAAGATGAAGTCGGTTTTGTTTATCCAGAAATCGATCAAAATTTGTGTATTGGATGCGGTGCCTGCAAAAAGGCTTGCGGCTATCAAATGCAGCCTATGATGCAGGAGTCCGAAGCGGTCTATGCGGCTGCATCGAACGATGACAATTTGTTGCGAAAATCTGCATCGGGCGGAGCATTTGCTGTCCTTGCAGAGAATGTGGTGAAAAAAGGTGGTGTGGTATATGGTGCTGCACTTCCTCTGGAAAATGGAAAATTGGAGCCAAAGCATCTCCGCATTGATACAGTGGAAAGATTGACTGAACTGCAAGGGTCGAAATATGTGCAAAGTGCGATTGGGGATACCTATGCACAGGCAAAAAAAGATCTGTTGGATGGAAAAAGTGTTCTTTTTTCTGGAACACCTTGTCAGATTGCAGGCTTAAAGCAGTATCTGAAAAAAGATTATGAAAATCTGCTCACAGTGGACATTATTTGTCATGGAGTTCCAAGCAAACGATTTTTCCAGAGCTTTATGGAAGACTACGGGAAGAAACTGGGTGGAACGATCACCGAGTTTTATTTCCGGGACAAGAGCAAAGGTCAGGGTATGATTACCCGGAGTGTCTATAAAAATAAAAATGGCGAACAGCAAGAAAAAATAATTGTAGGAAATTTACTTTCCTACTTCAATTTCTTTTTGAGGTCATTCACATACCGCAAAAATTGCTATTCCTGCCCCTTTGCTTCAGAGAAGCGCGTTGGAGATTTGACTTTGGGGGATTTTTGGGGATTTCATGAAGAATACCCGTCTTATGATGAAAAGCAGGGACTTTCTAATGGGAAAGGCGTTTCTTGCATTTTAGTCAATACCAATCAAGGAAAAGCTACGTTGGAGCAGTGCGAAGGTCAGTTCGTCCTGATGACCTCAGACTTTGAGAAAGTTGCACGGCATAACGACCAGCTGCATTCGCCCAGCAAGTACAGCCCGAAACGTGAGCAGATTCTGGAATTGTACCAGAAAGAAGGCTATGAAGCGGTTGACCGCTATTTCCATAAAAACTATAAGAAGGATATCTTGAAATATACGGTTTCCGGAATGCTTCCAAAAGGGTTGAAGAGAAATATTAAGAAGATGGCTGGTAAAATTAAAAACAAGTAAAAATATAGGATGGAAAGAATGTAATATGGAGAAATAAAACAATGCTGTTTTTAGTATTTTTTATAGTGGTTGCGCTATTGGTTGCACTGAAAGGAAACAAAAAATTTATTTTGTTTTTCATGGCATTTTATCCAGTATTGCCTGATTATTTTGCTATCGAATTGGGCGGCGGGCTTCCATTACTCAAGGCCAGCAGAATTTTGTTACTGATTCTGATGCTGTGTGTGTGTTTTCATAATAAAAAAATACATCTGATCAGACAACCATTGAAAGTTACAGGTTTATACTGGCCGTTGTTTATATATTTTGCGGCAAGAATTTTAGCAAATGGATATTATGCACCGAGTTTATCTGCGGCAATCAATACTGAGTTTACAGTGATTGTGGAACAGCTATTGCTGATTGTTATGATTTGTCAAGTTGTTCAAAGCAGAGAAGATGTACATTTATGTGTAAAGACTATTGTGAATGCAAGTGGTGTAGTAGCAATTATAAGCATTATCAATGTGCTGATTGGATCTAACCTGTTTTACAATTTGAATACGGTGTCCAGAAATGTACTGATGGTATCTACTGTAAGAATGGGTATTATTCGTGCAGAGGCAACTTTCGGACATCCGGTATATTATGCAATGTATTGCGCACTTATTATTCCGCTTGCATTGTATGTTTGGCAAAATGAAAAAAATGCGTGGAATAGCTGTGTTCTCGGTTTAAATGTTATTGCGGCGTTTTTGACTGAGTCACGAGGAACAATCGTTGTATTGCTGGCACTCTTTTTGGTATATGTTATAATTGCGGATAAAAAAACGAGAAACAGAATTTTAACTGCGGTCTGTGCGATTGCATGTGTCGCTGTTGTGGTTTCTTTTGTTGTACCGACAGTTGCGCAGCAGTTTTCAAATATTATTAAATCTGTAATGATTGCATTTGGAGATAGCAGTGAGACAATTGAAAATTTTGGAGGAAATTCATCAACAGGACTTGAGTCCAGAATGATTCAATTATCTGGCATTACTTGGATGCTTATGCATAATGCCATATTTGGACTTGGAGCCAGTTGTCACACAAGAGGAAAATTAAGTTATCTTATAAATGGAATATGGCAGGCAAGAGATACCATTGATAACGGTTATGTTGGATATTTTGTAGAGGAAGGTTTGTTAGGTGGAATTGCATGTTTTAGCTTATTTTACTCGCTTCTTAAATCTTCTTGGAAAAAAGCGACATTCAAAAACTCAAGAAACATGAATAACAGCTTTTTTCTCTGCTTTGTGTCCTATGTGGCAGTAATGCTGTCTGTTGCTGATGTATCGCAGTTGCTTTGGGTAATTATTGCTTTATATATAACATATAATGCGAAAGCACAAGCAATTGCAAGCGAATAATTTGAGAGGTTTAGTATGTGTCGATGCTTAATATTATTATCTACATATAATGGCGAAAAATATTTACCAGAACTATTGGAAAGCGTACTAGCGCAGAAGGACATATATGTTGATATTCTTGCGCGTGACGATGGTTCTACAGATAAAACGGTTGAAATATTGAAAAAGTATGATAGGGTTAAAGTTTATGGAGGGAATAATTTAAAACCGGCGAAAAGTTTTCTGGACTTGATTTGGAAAGCGGATATAAATTACGATTATTATGCGCTGTGTGATCAGGATGATGTCTGGAAAGAAGAAAAAATCATTTCTGCTGTAAAATGTATTGAAAATATAGACAAGCCTGCTTTATACAGTAGTGCAGTTGAAGTGGTGGACAAAGACTTAACATTTATCCGAAAATCCTTTACAGATAATACATTTAAAAATCCATTGTATGATATTCTGACATACGGAACACCAGGATGTACGTTTGTGTTTAATAAAGCACTGATGGAAAAGCTGAAACAATACAAGCCTTCTGTAATTAGTATGCATGATAGCTGGATCAGCTTTGTGTGTCTTGCTGTGAATGGCTTTTTTTATTCAGATCAGAATGCTTATATCATGTATAGACAGCATGATGCAAATGTTTTGGGAGCACAAAGGCATTCTTTGAAAGATACACTGATGGGGATCGTTAAAAATAAAAATGTCCTTAGAAGTGATATGGCGAAGGAAATACTAAAAGGGTATTCCGAGATGATGCCAGAAAAAACAAAAGAAGCTTTTATAACATTTGCAGAATACAAAGAAAATTTGAAATATAAATTGAAGATTTTGATGCTCCCATATAATAAAAAGAAAACAACCAAGAGAACATTTGAAAAAGTAAAACTTCGAATCGTGTTTAATACGATATAAAGTGAAATTGAAGATTGAGAGCAGTTGATCTTCATAAAAATAAAGGAAGAGAAAGTCTATAATGTCAACATCACTGAAAAAAGGACTGATGTACGTCCTTATAGCAAATTTTATCAATTTAGGATTTAACCTGATAACAAATTTTGTCCTTCCAAAGGAATTAAGCGTGGAAAGCTACGCAACGATAAAGACATTTCAGCTTTATGTAAGTTATGCTGGTTTATTTCACTTTGGATTTGTTGATGGAATGTACCTAAAATATGGAGGAAAAAACATTAAAGAACTCCGGCGTGAAGATTTAGGGACAAACCTTTCGACTTTAAGGTTGTTTGAAATTGTTGTTACGATTGTTTGTGCTATTATTGCGATAATTTCAAAGCAAGAAGTTTTGGTGTTTTTTTCGCTTTCAATTCTTCCGTTGAATTTAGCAAACTATTTCAAACAATTATATCAAGCAACGGGTGAGTTCTCACTTTACGGAAAAATCATGAATGCAAATACGATTTTGATTTTCTTTGCAAACATGATTTGGATTTTCTTAATAAAAACAGATAATGCTCTTTGCTTTCTGCTGAGTAATGTTGCGGTTTATTTTATTGTATGGATTGTATTGGAACTCAACTGTAGAAAACTTATTGGTAGCAAAAATGATGGAAATACATTTTCATTTGATGAGCTGATAAAAAATATAAAAGCGGGTATATTATTAACTGTTGGAAATCTGTCATCAGTTGTACTTACAAGTATGGATCGATGGTTTGTAAAAGCTCTTATGACTACGCTTGCATTTGCACAGTACTCATTTGCTGTTAGCATGGAGAACTTTATGAATGTCGCAGTCACACCTGTTACAACTACATTATATAATTACTTTTGTAAGGCAACAGATGAAGTTAAGGTAAGAAAAGCAAGAAATTATGTGATGATTTTTGCCGCATTGATTGTATCCTGTGCATTTCCTGCTAGATTTATTTTGGAAGTATATTTAACAAAATATATCGATTCTGCTAAGGTGATGTTTTTGCTTTTTGCGGCACAGATTTTTTATATTGTCATAAAAAGCATTTACGTCAATCTCTATAAGGCACAAAAAAAGCAGAGTATTTATTTTATAAAACTCACAGCGATTATTGTTGTGGGATTTGTGTTTAATGTAATATGCTATAACCTTTATAAGGTAAAGGAAAGTTTTGCAGTGGGTACATTGCTATCGGCTGTATGCTGGTACTTTTTATGTTTACCTGATTTTAAGTGGATAAAATATAACACCAAGGAAAAGCTGTATCCTTTTATTCAGACGTGCGCTTTTTTAGTATGTGGATTTTGTTTTAGTGCTATCCCTGGATTTTTCATTTATATTTTTGAAATAATGGTTGTGACATGGATTTCTTTTCCTAAGGAGACAAAGTTCATTATTAATGAGGCAAAAAGCAAGTTGGCTCACTTAAAGTAACATGATCAGAATAGCCTGAACATTATAAAAAGGTCGAAGTATTCCGCTTCTGACTAAAATAGGATGCGTTGAGCTGTTGTCTGAAAGAAATCAAGGAGAAAAGTAAAAATGAGTCAGCTTTTAATTATTACCAAAAAAATCCTTACTAATATTCTAGCAGCTCTATATAAACCTTTTGGCTTTTCATGCTTGCTTTCTTTTTTTGCTCTGTTTTTTTACCTTTATGCCTATTACCCGTCTGAAGCCGGAAAAGGTTGGAATGCAGCAATCCATACATGGTTTACTGCATTCAAAGTATCCTCTTTTTTTAGAAAGTTATTCTTGCTTGTTTTTGTCACCTCAATGATCCTGTTCCGGACGCTATTGAATCGGGACTTGTGGATGAATCCTTTGTCCGATGTAATGGGCGGCTGGGGCATCTGGGAAACGGTGAACGGAGAAAGACAGCTGACGACCGAGTGCATCGAGAATGTGATCCTGATGATGCCGTTCACCGGGATGGTGATGTGGACGTTTGATGTTGAGAAGGGTGTAGTATGGAAAAGCACAAAGCTTGGCCTGATCTTCTCCGTGAGCATCGAGATGCTGCAGTTGCTGCTTCGACTGGGGACATTCCAAGTGTCAGACATCGTGTACAACACGCTTGGCGGTATGCTTGGTGGACTGTGTTACAAGTGGGAAAGAAAGTACACGAAAGGCTGTCAAAATAGAGAATAATATGATATACTGGGGCAAACGAGACTGACTGTGTCTCAGGTGGGGCCCTGACTCTGAGGCCACGGGAGACCGTGGCTCTTGCTGCTCTAATAATCACACACCTCTACGCGGTGAGCAGCAGGCAACGATCTTATGGTCGGCGAAGATGTGAAGATGCAATGGTGAAAAGATGTGAAACATGATTAGATATAATGTAAAAGTAAATGACCAAATATATCAGGTGGATTTAGAGAGAGACACAACAATACACGATGCTGAAAGTACAGAATCAAGTGCAGATATCTGTTTTGAGGCAATAAAGGCGGAATATGATTATTGTGTTACAAGAGCGGAAAAACTAGAAAACAAGGTATACATTTTATTAGCTGCTTGCGCATTTGTGTTTGCTTTATTAACAACGCAAATTGAAAAGGCAGGAAAATTAGATGTGCCTCAAAGTGGGTCTGAATTGTTAGGAATAATTATATATACAATCTTACTTGTTGTGGCTGTTATAAGTAATGTTGGAATGCTTGTTATGACCGTTAGTTTATTGAAGAGTGTGAGATTTGAAAGATTGGATGCTGGATTACTATTAACAGAAGGAGTTCCAGATGAAAAAGACACAACAGCAGTGAGATTTATTGGAAGACTTTATGTTCAACATACATCGAAGAACAATGCAGTATTAGAAAAAGGCTATACCGCATTTAATAGGTGCGTTAATGCATTCTGCGTGAGTATTGTTGCTTTGATTGCGTTAGCGATTATTAGTATTTTTGGGATTATAAGGGGAAAAGTAATATGCCAGATAGAGAAGATATGAAGAGCATACTTGATGCATGTAGAAAAACTGGACCAATGGATGAGCGTTTGGTTCGGGGTACAGCGGAATCGAGTCCTAGGAATAGCGAAGAGTATCATGCAGATGCCATGCGGGGTACAAATTATCTTCAGTTCTCGCATGATGGAAATGAAAATAACGGTAACGATAACGAGTAATCTTTTAATATTTTGAAGAAGGAAAGAGGTTATCATCATGCCCAGAACGAAAGGCAGCAAAAACCGTCCTAAAACCAATATCACCAAAGACTACGCATCCCAGATCGCGGAGAAGCAGGAATCTATTGTTTCCTTGACTGCTGAGATTGCATCCATCACCGCCAACATTGACACTTTGAAGGCTGACCTGAAAGAGAAGAAGGTGGCTCTGAAGAAGGCCGAAAAAGAAGTGGCAACGCTGGAAGCGAAGAAGGCAAAGGCAGATGCGAAGGCCGCTGAGGAGGCTAAGAAGACCGAGGCAGAGGCTGTGCTGAAGAAGTTGCTGGCAAGTGGCATGAGCGCGGACGAGATTCTGGAAAAGCTGAAATAAACAAGAAAACCATTAACAAAAATAAATGCCGTGTGGACAAACTGAACTCCAGGAGTTCACTCGGTATTTTTTGAAGGTTGATATATAGTTTGTAACGAAAATAGAAGAAATGGAGCGTAAGCAAAATGAATTTATCAAAAATACACCACATTGCAATCATCGTATCTGACTACGAAGCCGCAAAGGATTTCTATGCGAACAAGCTGGGCTTCTCGGTCATCAGAGAAAACTACCGCCCGGAACGCGAGGATTGGAAGCTGGATCTGCGTGTCAATGAGCACACAGAACTGGAGATTTTCGCTGAGGAAAAACCGCCGAAGCGTGTGAACCGCCCGGAAGCATGTGGGCTGCGTCACCTTGCTTTCTGTGTAGAGAGTGTGGAGCAGACGGTGAATGAGCTGGCGGAGGTAGGTATTGAATGTGAGCCAATCCGTGTGGATGATTACACCGGCAAGAAGATGACATTCTTCCACGACCCGGATGGACTGCCGCTGGAACTGCACGAATAATTATGGGAGAGAAAAGAGCATATAAAGCCAGAAAGCCTGGCGGCGGACGGAAAAAGTTAAAGCCGGAATACGATGCCGGGAAGAATCTGAAAGATCAGATGGATGCGGCTGTGGCGCTCTATGAGGAGGACTGCTCCCTCCAATCCATCGCCGATGTGCTAAACCTAAACCCAATCAAAGTGAGAAAGCTGCTCATCACAGCCGGTGTGTATGAATCAGAAGTGGCGGAGAAGGTACAGGACACGTTTGAGAGGTATCGAAAAACGCAGGACTATAAAACTTCCATTCTCTCAACGGCAACAGTCCTTGGCCTATCCAAAGCCTCCGTCACATCGTACCTGCCTTATGAAAAAGGCGTGTACTTTCCAAACACAGCAGATAAAGAGAAAATCAGCGTAGGAGCAGAGCGGCAGCGGAGATACAGAGCGGTAAGAAAACTGAGAACCGAGCCGACAGAAGAGCATCTGTGGGAGGTGGTTCTTCTTTATGCAGGTGTGCGTTTCAAAACGTACTCAGGTTTACCCTTTACCTATGAAATACGAAAGGGCCGAAATGGGCAATACACTAAGGAACTGTGGATCGATCGCAGAGAGAATAGTAAAAGTCTGGCGTGGAGTTCTGTGCTGCTGGCTCTGGGCCATATTAAAAAGGTAGGAGAAGTAGTTGAACGACCGAAAGCGCTGGGCGATATCCGGGGTGTGACCTATATATACGGAATGTTCTATCGGT
>ERZ1034976.1019-NODE-1019-length-23432-cov-14.063096_pt1 | contig 23432 bp, 27 predicted proteins | sample MGYA00520623_ERZ1034976 | MGnify/ENA primary metagenome ERZ1034976 (study PRJEB33766, sample SAMN09781774) | gut metagenome | biome: gut microbiome | host: Homo sapiens | place: Madagascar | study: EMG produced TPA metagenomics assembly of the PRJNA485056 data... | reverse complement strand
CGATGTCCATATCCAAGGAGTTCAGCAGATAGCCTCGTGGGTCGGTGGTGGTGGAGATAGTCACATTCTCGAATGTAATGCCGTATTGCTTCCACACATCAGGTGTGATGTATTGCACCTTCTCAAAAGTCACAGCGTTGCACGGTATTCCTACCCATTCGGAATAGTAATCTTGCTTGTCGGTTAGTTCCTCGAACTTCGCACCTGCATAACTGGTGAACACCACGATAGCCCGATAACTGCCGTCTGCAATCTCGCTTGGAACGGTAAAACTGATTTTCTCGGTGTCGTAGTCAATGATGCTCGACACCGAGCAGTAATACACCTTGTTAATGCCCACCTTGAAAATCGGGCAGAACATCACACCAACATACCACAAGTCGTAGGCAATGCCCTCGAACACCTTGTAAGTTCCAACGATGCTTTGAATGTCCTCTTGTGTTGTCGCTATCCTCACCGTGTCGCCAGCCTTTACTTTTTCAGAACCAAGCAGTTCAATGAGGAAAGGGTTCACAGCGTCGGGGTCGTAACCACGGAAGTCCGATATGCGCAGATTCCCACTCGGCAGAGTGTACGCCCAAAAGTCGCCACACCAAGCGTCTATCATTCTGAACGGATTGGCATAACTTTCCGCTTTCCAACCCCAGTTCACCGATGCGAAATCCTCATCGGTGAGTTTAAACATCTTTTGATGCTCCACAGGCTTGCGCTTGCTCCACTTGTTGATTTTCGCCTTTTCGGAGAAAAAATCCGAGTGCCTACTGCCCACATTACCGCCGTGAGCGTTCAGCACATTCCTTATTTCCTTATATGATATGTCGCTCTGTCCTATCATTTGATTACCTCCAACTGTCCTTTTTCATTTATTTTGATAGTCTTTCCGTCAACCAATATGCCGTCCATAATGGTATCGACAATCGCCTTTTGCCGTGAGTAAGCCGTTATGCCATATTGCACAGCGAAATCAAGCGTGCAGTACAAGTAAGGATTACCCAACTGGTCGTATTTCACTTTGAGGTAGTTGTTGCTTCCGTTGTCGGTCACATAACCAGTTGTTTTGTTTGTTTCAGCATTCTTGTTTACAGCGTCGATGTCTTTTTGGAGCTTGGAAAATTTCGAGTATTTTCCGCTCTCGGCAACCGTATATGTACAACTGCGACCATTCAGATTTCGCTCGATGGCGTAAATCCTTGACTTCACACTCTCGGAAAAAAATGCGCTGTTGATTAGTTCTACTCTTGTACCGATGTCGAATACCAGTTCTGTGCCAGCAATGTGTTTCAAACCGTAAGCCGAATCTTGAAAGCCGTAATATCGAATCATATTCATTGGGCATTTATACTGCTTGCTGTCGGTTAGTAGTTTTTTTGCTTCCGATTGTGCGGTGTCGTAAAGTTCTTTTTCCGCCGCTTCGACAATGCCCATCATAACGCCATTATAACTGACCTGAATGCTTTCCAACTTGTCGCTATCAAAGTTATAAAGCACATACTTATCGCCAACAGCTGGCGCAAAAGTATCGCTCGGCAATTTAACGCCATAATCGTCATTGCGAACAATCTCCCACACCTGTGCGTCGGTGTTCCAAGATCCGTCTGCGTTTTTCTCTCGGTAGCCGTCGGGATTGAAATTAACATCGAATATCATGCCATTTAGCACTCCGCTCTGAAAAACGATTTTAAGTTTTTTGCCAGCCAAAATGTAATTGCCGCTGAACACGATGCCAGTGTCAGTAAAGCGAAATGCATTCCATTTGCTCACTTCTGCCGTCTGCTCGTTGGTGTCGGTGTACTCCTTGGTTGTAACAGTTGTAATTACACCCACACGCCTCGGATATATATCGTCGAACACATATACCTTTTCAACGATTTGCGAGCCGCTAACTCCGTCTATCACGTCAATATACGGTGTTTTGCTTGGCAACATCAGACGTTTTTTAGCGATATGGTTAGTTATCGCCGTAGCATCTTCGCCATTGCTTCGGTACTTCTGTGATAGGTTGCGCTCCCCACCAAATGCGATAATGCGTGTGCAATAGTCTTGTGCGCTGTCTGTTGTCGTCATGCCGTTGACTTCTTTGCCCTCACGCAACTTCACATAACCGATACCGCCAGCATGTCCACTCTCGCACCTACCGAAATGCAACACACTTCCGCTGAACCACCATTCACAATCGAACGCCTCGGCGATTGACGATATAGCGTCAATTATTGATTGGTTGGTGTATGTGATAGCCTTTAATAGCGTTTTGTTGACACTATCATCAATATTGATGCTAATTGATTCGAAGTCGTATGTGAACATCAGCGCATCAATGTTGCTTTGGACGATAGCCGTGTGGTGTGCGATGTCGTGCGTTAGCGAGAATGAGCATTCGCTTCCATTTTGCCTGTCGTAGCAAAATAACCTATTTCCAAGCCTATAATACGATGCGTTGAATTGCAGCGTATATGCCCATGCGCCAGTTTTCGAGTTGTATGTCGGTCGCTGAACGCTTGTCAACTCAAAACGACCATATCCATAACCGTCAAGTGTTATGTTATCGCCAACACCAAAGATAACAGGCGAACGCAAATTGAACGACAACTTGATGTATTCTGCGCTCATTAATTCGCAGTAATACACACTGCTATCATTCGGTATGACAACGGCTTTGACCACAGAACCATTTGCGTTGTATATTTTTACTTCCTCTACTCCCATACGCCTATATATATCTGTTTGTTGGGTCGGGTTCGGTGAAGCGCAGTAACAACTTCGCCATACGACCATTATACTCGCTGAACTGAGTGCACGACTTGAAGATTAGGCGATATACAACATAAGTATCGGTATCGTCTGCACCATCTTCATACACCGTTTCCGTGATAGTTACAACACCAGCATTAAGCAGGTTGCAGAGCCTATCGTAAGCCGTCCAATAACTCTCTTTGCTCGCTGCTTCGAGATACACAACGATGCTAACATCGCGTGAAGCGAACTTCGGCATATAGTCTTTGTCGGTCAGATACTTCACGCCATTAATGCTTGCATTCTCGTTGGTGATATAGTCTTTGCGCTGCACAGGTGCGTGTAGTGCGTCAACCGAGCCACGACCAATTGTAACGCCTAATTGTTCGCACGGAATATCATTAATCGTAAATTCGTATATCATAGCCTTGCCGTGTTTTGTTCAATTTTACCCAACCGCTCGTTCATTTCGTACAGTTGGAAAGTGTTCTTTGCAATGTCTTCCAGGTAGCCCATATTGTTGAGCGATATACCTTGCAACTCCGCCATCATTTGACGCACAGACGAAACGTCCATTTGTATCGCCGTAAATCGTCCGTTCAGTTCATTTGCCGTGTCTTGGCTCATCGTCTGAAAACCGCCACTCGTAGAGTTCTGCTCGGTAGCCGTTTTTTTGAACCCGAGAGCATCGGCAATTTGGTTGCGCTCATTGATGGCATCGTTTACGATGTTCATGTACTCCGAGCGCAATGTTTCAAGTTCGCCAGCGTTCAAGTCGCCTTTCATCGCATCTGCCCAACGCTCATAAAATGCCTTTAACTTCGCTTGGTACTTGCTGTAAACGAATGTGCGAATGATGGCATTTTGGAAGTTGTCCTCCATGTCCTCGGAAAAGTCCTTTGCATCTTTACCCATGTCGGTGAGCATCTCATTAAAACTGCTCTCCACATCATCGAACGAACGGAATGTAAGCCGCTCATTCAACGTGTCGGCAACCGATTCGAGGTTCTCTTGCTCGTTCACGATGCGCATAATGATGTCGTAAAAGTCGCCACCATACTGCTTCAATTCCGCCCAAAATTGAGCCATTGACGAATCTTCGTACAACTTGCGCAACTGCTCGCTACTCATTTGCAGTATGTTTCGCTGCCAGTCACTACCGAACGCACCGATGGCTTGACCTTTAGCCGTGTCGCTCATATTGCGGTTCAGCAGGTAGCCTTGCGAGTGCGACCGCCAACTTCGCCCAGCATCTATCCATGCGTTGCCCATACGCCTTGCCGCCTCAGTCTGCTCTTGTATCAGACGCTCGGTGTCTTTGCGAATGTTTTCCGCCTCGATGCCATAGCCCTCGCTGATATATTCCTTTTTCTTGTCTATCAGCCTATCCCACGTTTCCTCGAGGCTCTTGTATCTATCCATCATGTCGTTGTACGACTCCCAGTCATAACCGCCGATGCTGAATATACCTTTTAACAGCGACTTTGTCACGCCAACTGCACCGCCAATCGCCGCTCCAACTGGTCCGCCAATCAGCAAACCAGTAAGCATATCGGTTGCAATTCCTTTCGCTTCTTCTGTAACGGCAGAAATACCACCGCCGATTTTCTTTATTGTTTCCGAGCCAGTCAACTCGCCTATCTCTTGGAACTCCTTGCCGAACGTTCCGAAAGCGTTAGCCAAAGCAGTCAGCTCAGAGCAAAACGCCTGTATGTTTTCGGGCGTGAAACCACCCTTGCTGAATGTCTTCTTCAGCGTGTTGCCAAACTTATTAATTGCAGGTTCTGCGCTGTCAGCCGCTTCACCAAACTTGCGAATAAGTTCTGTTATTTCCTTTTGCAGTTCTTTGTCATCTTTCAGCGATGCGAACTGGTCGGCTGTGATGCCGAATAGTTTTCCTTTCGCCTCGTCGTATTTGCCGCTTTGTATCCATGCAAGCAATTCGGCTGCCTCTTTCTTTACTTTCCGAAGTTGTGCAACCGTCTTGTTAGCCGTATCCTCGTATAGTGCGACAATGACCTTTGCGTTTTTCTTGACGAAATCCACATCAAGTTCGCCTAACGCCTCATTACCTTTCGCCTTTGCCATTTTGCGCTCGCCCTCGTTCTGTGCGTTAGCGATTTCTCGCTGCATCTGATTCACGATTGCGGTGCGCTTCTGAGTGTAGTTGCCATATTCTCGGTTGAACGCATCAAGCGAAGCCTGTGCGCTTTCCTTTTCTTGCTGGTCGATTAATTGGCGTTCGTAGTTGTATCGCTTCTGAATAGCCTCTCTGATGGCATTTATAGCGTTCTGCTGGTCGGTAGTCAAACCGATATTCTCCACATCGGCGTTTTTATCTTTTGCGAGTGCCTCCGACTTGTTATTTTCAGCCATTTCTCGCATCTGCTTGTTAAGTTCGGAAATCTCTCGCCGATAGTTCAACTCAAGCGTTTTTCTGCGTTTTTCGCTCTCGTCAGCCATCGTGGCGGTCAATTCCTCGTCCTTGCGATACAGCAAGTCACGCAGTTCATCGGCTTGCGCAATCATTGCTTTCCAGTTGGCAAACCATTGCTCTGCATCTGTCTTCTTGATTTGCTGTGTTTTATTTGTTGTCACCCTGTTGGTCGTACCAGTTTTTTTGCTTGCATCACCAGCATACGCATAGCCTGTTTGCTTTAGGTATCTTCTTGCTTGTTTCTCTTGCTCGACTTGTTGCTTGATAAACGAATCACCTTGCTTCCTATGAGCGTCCGCACGCTGTTTGTTTTTCTTTCGTTGCTCGTCGAATGCCTTTTGCTGTGCCGCATCATCAATGACGTAGTAACTTGAAGCATCAAAATAAGCACCGTCTCTTGCTCGATAAATCGTCTTCTCTTCTTCTCTGCGCTTCCACGATGGTGTTCTGTCGTAAACATCTTTGCTCACCATCTTCCATTGCTTCGGTGCTATAACTACTTTGCTTTCTTCCTCGAATGCCTGTTTGTATTTTTCGACGGCTGCGGCAGCGGCTCCCATTGCCCTTGCCCTCGCTATCATTGCGTTTTGAAACGCTTGCAGTCTATCGGGAGAGTTGAACATTGATTCGGCTTCGGCTGTGCTTGCGATTTCCAACCCAAGCGAGCGGAAAGCATCTTTGTTGTCGTCAATGAATTTGCGTTTAGCCGCCATATCATTACCGAGCGCATTATACATCGTGCGCAGTCGCTGGAACGAGTTATAACTATCCGTTGCGCTATCAACGAATGCACCAGTATAAGCCTCCTGCACTTTCTTTCCACGCTCGATTTCCTTGTTTAGTTCCTCTTGCTTCTGCTTCGCATCATCGCTTCGCTTCGCAAATAGGAACAATGCGCCAACCACCGTAACAATCGCAGTCGCCAACAGCACGTAAGGGTTAGCCTTTGCCACCAAGTTGAACGCACGCTGTGCCACCGTAGCCTTGATTGTTGCGACTGTTCCAGCGTTTTTCGCTACGTTGGCAGCCGCCTCGGCTTTCACCTGAGCCCACCGCTGAATGTTGCCAATCTGAATCATCAGGTTGCTTTCCTTTTGCAGAACGTTTTGCGCTTGCATCAGTCCGTTGCTGATTGCGAGCCCTGCTTGAATCTGCGCTTGAACCTTTTCCGCATCTTCCTCGCTAACGCCAAGCAACTCCATTGCACCAGTCAACGCCGTTGCGCTCGACACAGCCAAGTTGATGCCCTCGGACAATGCCGAGAATTTACCTGTATCGTTCGCCTCTGATTGAATTGCACGTTGCACATCGCCCATGATGTCGGCAAGGTCGCCACCCTCTTTCTTGGCACTTTCCAGTTGCTTTCGGAGCGCAACACCGAAGTCGCTTTTGCGCTGCTCATCGGTCATCGTGCGCCATTCGATTTCCAAGTTGTAAATCGTCTCTCGCAGTTCACGCAACCGAGAGCGCATACTTTCAGCCTTGCCACCAGTCGCTATCTGCTGCTCACCGACCTCCGCCAGCAACTGCTTCATCTTCGTAAGTTCCTGCTGTTCGGCAGTGAGTTCCTTTTTGAGTGATGCGACATTGTTCTTTTGTCGCTCACTCACCATCACCGAATTAGACATTGCCGATGATGCCTCTTTGTATCGCTGGTTCAACGATTGAACGGCAGCCGCCTGTGATTTGATTTTCGCTTTTAATTCGTCTGCAATGCCCTTGAACGCACGTTGTGCGTCATTGCTGTTTCGCAACCCACCTCCGATATATTTGTCAATGTCAATGCCGTAGCGTTCTGCGCTTTTCCCGATATTTTGGAAAATGCGCACCAGTTCGTCGGCATCTTTCTTCGTCTGCGAAGTGTCAACAGTAGCCACGAAATTCAATCGTCCGTTATCTTGATTCATCGTATAATCGTCTATCTAATTCTATAAATAGTTTCCTCGTCATTTGTGCTTTGGAAGTTGTTAGGGTCGCTTGCGTCTATCGATGCGTCCCATTCTTCCTCTTTTTCATCGTCATAATGTGGCAATGCCCTCGCATACATCATGGCGTTGCGATAACTCATATCGTACAGCACGCTATCAATAGGCATGTTTAGCGACTTCGCCCAGCCTATCACGAAACCCCACGCACTGCATCGCTCTTGCCCATTTCCTCGTTTGGCTTCGTTAGACTTGCTGCGGATAGGGAAATGGTAATACCGAAAAAATCTGCGACCTGCATACTGCCTAAAAGCGTTATAAGCAAATCTCGCAATTCAACGATGCTCATTCTTTCGCTCACGACACTCGCCAGCCAATCAACCTCTCGCAACGTGATTGTTTCTTTCACGGTGCAAATGTCGTCTGCCGTTTTGCGCAGTTGCCACCAGTGTCTTTTTTTCGCCTTAACAACGTAGCGTGTTTGGCTTACTAATCGGTTTTCCGCCAAACGCCTTGCGCCAAGTATCAGCGTCGCAACTATCTTTCCGATAATCTTACAGTCTTTTGCATTGCGTAGCACCTCGGAGAGCACATCGGTTGCCTCAATATCAAATGCTGGCAGATAACTTATATATTTACTCGCTTTGATTAGTGTGGCGATGGTAGGCTGTGCCACCTCAAACCTTGTGCCGTCAATCGTTACCACGATAGGCTCTTGCAGTATAGCATCAGCCACTTTCGCCTCGGCAGTCTGCTCGTATTTTCGCTTTTTCGTCATTTTTGCTTTGCTTGAAATTAAAAAGCGGATAGCCAACGCCTATTATCAGCGATAGGCTATCCGCCACATAAATTTGGAGAGTGTATTATTTATGATTTCTTTACGGTAAAACGCTTGTACCAGTAGCCAGCCGCACCGTCAAGAATACCAAATGTCAAGTCGGCATAATTGCCCTCTTGTGTTGAGTAGCCGAATTGGAAAGATATCGAGCATTTAGGCGCACGAATACCCTTTGCGCCATCGTGTGCAGGTGTGACCTCAACCGAGAAATACTTCGGCACAACGTGTGACTTAACATTGAACTCGCCAGTTGCAGTGCCACCAGTTTCCGCCTCGCCAAGACCAAGCAACTTGAAAAGTTCATCGTCAGGCTCGATGATGCGTGTTTTCAGCGTCAATGCGCCTGGAAGTTTTTCGTAGCCAACACGTTGACCACCCTCTTTAATTGCCTCCAGCACATCGCCATCTTCGCTTTCAAGCGTTGTGCTTTGATATTTAGGCTCTTTAATTTCGGTCAATTCGGTAGCCATTGTTTCGCCATCGGGAGTTGCACCAATCTTGATGGTGCATTCGCTCCATGCCATTACTTTATTCATAACCTTATTATCGTTAATTTATTAATTTTCTATTGTTTCGTAAGACAGCATAACGCTAACGAAATGCTGATTAATCTCTGTTTCCGCCTGTGTCATAATAGACTGGCGAAGCCCTATCTTGTAATTCGTCATTGAGATTTTCACCTCATCAACGAACGCAGCACATAACGCCTCCAACTCCATTGCCCTTGCTATATCCTCAACCATCACGCCATTGCCGTAAGGGTCGATGTCAGGGAAATAAACGAGCAGCGTCACAACGCCCGAAGCCGTCTGTCCGTCGGTCGTGCCATACGTGAACACCACCTCAACATCCTCCAACATGCTATCTCGCTCTCGTGTGCCGTCGTAGTAGATGCGACCGCTGATATTGCGTGCAAGTTCACTCCCACGCAATGCGTTATAGATGTCTCGTTGTACCGTCTTGCTCGTTACCATTCCTGCTGTATCGTCTTTAGTAGTTTTGCAACTTCGTTGATTGCGAAATCCTCTGCTTCAAGTAGAACGTTGTAGCCTTTGTTCTGCACGAATGCGGCGTATTCCATGCCAGCCACAACAATGAGCGCAATGCCCTGCGGAAACTTCGCCGCTAATTCCTCGGCGTAGGATTTACCACTTTCGCAGCCCTCAACTCCATCTCCGCCTGTTCCCTTACCACACGGAACAAAACATCCTACTCCATATATCATTCCATCTACAACAATTATAAAACCTGTTGATGAACGGAGATTTTTCGATCTATCAGTGTATTGCTTGCCTGTATAGCCTCGTGCTACATTCACGGCTTTTTCGCCCACCAGTCGCAACCGCTCAATCATCGCCGTGCGCTGGTCGTCGATTGCGTCGCTGATAGTCGATTGCAACGCTGATAGCGGTGTCGTCATCTTAATGCCCATCAGTTAGGTGTTATTTATTGCTGATTTAGCGTCTGACGCACTCAAATCGCAAAACTATACACTTACATATATTTTGGTTTTTGTGCCGTCAAATCGCAAATATGGCGTTATACAAGTATTCGGTATTGCCCTACGGCTTGCAACGGCTCAATGCTCATTACGCTAAACTCGCCAATAGTTCTGCCTCGGTCATCAGTCAATCGCAACTGCTCGCCAAGTTCAACGCCATCTCCAGCCTCGACAAGTATCTCATAACTTGCCGATGTGAAGTGTCCGCCTGAACTCGTGCGCCCTCGCCACGAGAAACTATTTGCCCACCATTGGCATCTGATTGGTTTGTCAAAGGAAAAGGTTGGTGGCACTGGCATACCATTGTCGTCAATGCCACCTGCCTTTTTGCGCTTCACCTCTATATGTCCATTCTCGATTATCATAGCCGTGAACCTTTATAGCCGTAAACGACTGCGCCCGATTTCGTATCTTCGCCCACTTGGTCGTAAAGAGCAGAAGCCGAAGCACGCAACGCCTTGCGCTCAAACTCGCTAAAACTATAATTTTGCCCACCTTGCGACACATTAGGAGCCTGCGCCAACCACATCAGTACATCGGCTTTTGCGCCGATATACTCCGTGCTTGCCAGTAGTTCTGCCGTGGCTTCATCGTCAACGTAAACGCCACGGTTGATTGCTATCTCACGGATAGCGGCTGCTGGAATAGGATAGGCGTTAAGCCAACGCAGACAATCGTAAACAGTCATAACACCAACGCTTTACTACTTATAACTAAAATCGTTATTTCCGTCAACCTTAACATACACGTTGCGATATGCGCTGTCAAGCACTGGCAATGCGTCTGCTTGACCGATGGTGATTTCGGCTGTTGGCTCGCATGTGCCGTACTTCTTGATTACGCAATGCGCACGCTCGGCACGAATGATGGCAGGGTTGTTTTCCGCCAAGATGTCGTATTGAGTAGTTCCGAGTCGTTCAGATTCCGATAGTACCATCACATTGTCTGCAAACGGATTTTCGCTCTTTTGAGTGCCGTCTGCGAACTCGGTGGTGATGGTCTGGTCAATCACACGCAACTGAATGCCATTCAACCACGCCTGACGAGAGAGCATCACATTAACGGTTGCAAGGTCGGGCGTTTGCGGAATGTTCGCCAAGTTGTTAAGGTAACTTGCACAAGCCTTGATGACGCTCTCGTTCGATGCGATTGCGTAAAATGTATCAAGGTTCACGAATGCGAACTTTGGCGAAAGGTTCATATCCTTTGCGCTCTTAACAAGTTTCACGAAGTCGGCGATGATGTCAGACGATTTTTGTGTCCAGTCGCTTGCGGTAGCGACCTTTTTATCATCGTCAACCATGTAATTCATATTAGCCTCGAACGAAGCGGAGTTTTTGCCGTCCGCCTTGAATACGCCAGCGTGCGAAAGTGTTTGGAAAGCGATTTTTTCAATTTCCGACTGCACGGCATTGAAGCAAAAATCAACATCGCCTCCCCAATATTCCACCAGTTTTGAAGCGTCGGCATCGTTTGCCAATGCCAATGCTGTCTGATAGTTCTTCAAGTCTTTGCGGGTCATTTCACGGCTCACGGCGATATATGGAATGTCGCCTTGTGCCACATCGAAGATTGGTCTGCGCTTGCGCACGATTGTACCATTATCGGTGTGAATGTCAGCCGCCACATTCTTACCCTCGAGTTGATTTTCAAGCATACGCCATGAGAAGCCATTCACACGCTTCACTGGGAAGTGTGTGCCAAAGTAGAACTTCGATGCGTCCGCCGTGTTAACTCTCGCCTGTACCATTTGGGCGGTAAGCCCAACGATGAGTGAATTGGTGATTTGTCCTGTTGCCATACTACCTCCTTTTATTTTGCGATGTTAACAATGCCTTTCATCTTATTAATCACAGATGCAGGTGCTTGCAGATTGGTTGTAACACCAATAAGCCACGCATCAACATCTACGAAGTCACCCTCTGCGTCTTTGCTTGTGCCAGCCACTGCGAATGGCTCGTAAAGCAAAGCACTGTCATTGCTGGTTGTAACCGCTTTCGCAGCCACAATGCTTTCCCCAACTTTCACTTCACCGATAGCGGCTGAAAGTGTAAACACGTCATACGCTTTGTTGCTGTCGTCGATTGCAGTAATCTTGCTTGCGACTGCTCCAGCGTCCTTTGTCACTGTTTGACCGATGGCGAAATTGTGGAACTTCGCCACCTTGACACTCTTTGCGGTTGCACCTAACGCCTCAACGCACAAAGCCGTCGGCAGAATGTGATATTTGCCGTCGGCTACTGCGATGATAGCACCCTCGGCAATAGCACCGCTTGGAATGTCCGACTTGGCGATACTAACACCGCCTCGCACATCAGCAATGCGGTGCATCAGCACCTTACGCTGGTGTTGGTCTTTTTTACGTTTAACGAACATTTTCTAATCGTTTAAAAAATACTTGAATTTCGGTTTTTTCTCTCGTTTTGTCAGTCTGCATTAAAATGGTTGATCGCCAGCCTTAATCACGCCCTCACGCTTTGCGATTGCGCTCATCTGCTCTTCGCTCAACTCTTTTGTGCTGACTGGACCAGACGCGAATTTGGGCTGTTGGAATACTACGCCATTCGCCTTTTGCGCTTGCGCCAGTTGTTCAACTTCGGCACTAATTTCGTTTTTGAGCGATGTGTAATCTTCATCGCTCAATCCGTCAACGCTGATTCTGCCATACGGCTTCCTCAATGCTTCGGGTAACTTTTCAACGATTTTTCCGATTTCCCCCATTCGTGTCTTGGTGATACCTTTCGCTTCGATGCCGTCAAGCCTTGCTTTCAACAATTCATTTTGCGATTTCAATTCTCGGAGCAGTTCTGCGACTTCGCCCCCACCGTTATTCCCGTCTTGTGGTTGCGTATTCTGTTGCTGTTGTGCTTGCTTCTGAACTTCGATAGCCTTACCATCTTTTAGCCCATGCTTGCGCTCATAGTTGCGCACTGCGCTCAAAGAAGCCTCCGTGGCTCTGCTATCGCCATACATTTCAAGCACTTGTGCGAAAGTGCAACCATCAACGGCTGCGCTTGCGTCTGTTGCAGTCTTTGCCAGCTTGTCGGCAACCCTGCCAATGGTTGCATCGTCAACCCCCTCGAATTTGGTTTTGAGCAACGCAAAAATTTCGTCTCTAATCATGATTATGTAATACTTGAATTTCGGTTATATCGCAAATATAGTCATATTTTAGCATGTTATAACATTAATATTTGTTAAATCTAATCGGATAAGGTTATATTTGTTACAGAATACTTGCACATTGTCGTTTTATTTGGCTATATTTGCATCGCAAAAACAAAAACGAAAACGAAAACGCAATTATGGGAAATCTTAACTACACTTCACGGTTCATCAACCGCAACTTCCTGCTGAAAGTGGCAGGTATCGACAAAGGAAATCGCATCAACACATTGGTGGGCGTTACAGGTATGGTTGCGCTAATAGGAGTTGACCTATTCAACAAGTTTATAGACCGTGCAATCAACGCTGGCGATGATAAGTGTGTGTGTCGCCTACGCCGTGGAATCCGAGTAACATTGTATAGCAAGTAATCATATAATAACAACAATCAAAAACAAAACAAAAATGGTAACAAAAACAAACGTAAAAATCACTCCCGACTGGGATCGTGATGGTTTTCTTATCATCACCAACGCATCTACATTGAAGCGATACAAGGAATTGTTGGAGAGCAAACAATCTATCCGCTTCGAGGACTTCGACATGTTCTGCGCTTTCACCGATGAACAATTCAATCTCGGCTTGAAGTCAATTCGTCCACTGAATGACGGAGAGAAAATCTGCTCGATTGGTGCTGGCGTGTTCGGCACGAAAGACGGCATTGATAGGTTCTTTAAAGCACAAAGGAAAACAGACGACATCATCGCCGAAGAATGCAACCCACAAGAAGTGTATTACTACGAATACAACAACTATGAGAGTTGCATTAACTTCGAGGGCGACCTTGATGCTATCCGTAAAGTGGCAAGCATTTGGGGTTGGGAAGTAACCCGAACAATACACCGATTAAGCACATGCTACACGATTGACGAAATAATCGCAATGGAATAGGCTGTGAAAATTTTGGCGAAAAAAATAAAATTAAGTACATTTGCTTTTCATAAACAGCAAACTATTATGAAATACTATTCTAATTACGAAGCAGATGCTGTAGTTAGGGTTGACGACAACGGCGACCGCTACATAAAAAGTATCAGACATCTTAGGGAAACAAAAGTTTCAAAAGATAACATGGTGGCATACGGAATACAAGGCTACGGAGTTACAAATTTCTTGAGTGAAATTACAAAAGAAGAATACGACACGTTCGGCATTGATTGGGATTGGGACCCAAGGTCGGGTAAACTGCGACGCTTTTTTTAGTTTGTAAAATTTTTATAATAAGCGATTGATTTCTTTTTGATTTCAATCGCTTTTTTGCTTGATTTATCCGCAATCACCCTCCATTTTTCGTAAAACACATGTCCCTCTCCACCATTAATTCCTGTTTGTCTGTTTATTTCATTCCATAGCCTCTCTCCGATAACAGCCTTGGCAACAGACTCTATTTCTTTCGCATAAATCATTTTTGCCGTGTTTACTTGTATTTCCGCCACAAGTCCTTGACTTGTTTCGATATTAATAATATTACCTGTATAACCAAGTTCTGTATTTTGTGCTTTATACCTCACAAAGTTCCCAAGCGATTTCAGTTCTGTAATTATTTCACCTATCTTGTCATTTGGAGCGATTATAGTAGTTCTAACTGTGTCTTTCAGGTCTACTGGTGCGAAAAAAGAATCATTCTCCCTTTCTGATTTAATTTTTCTAATAATAGATGCCTCCGATTTTAGATTTATAGGAGTTACGACTGCTCCGTACTTGTTGGCAATTTTCACTACTGTTGTCTGTACATCGTCACACGAAAGTTCTGCTTTACCCATCACCTCTTTAACTGCCATCTTAAGATAATCTCCACTCATCATTCCTTTGTTGTCATCAATCACATACGGCAACGATTTTTTGTTTATAATTCTCTGCTTATTTTCTTCTGCCCATTTTTTGAACGACTTCGGCAGTTCGCCCACAAAGTTTTTGCTTTCGTGCGCCTCAATAGGCTTTTCGCCACGGAGCATACGCTTCGTGTCACGCTCCACCTCTGCATCTGTCTTGTGTATGTACTCGATGTGGCAACGGCAATTCGGATGCCAGCCAGTGAACTTGAAATCCTTTGGGTATCTTCCAGCCAATTTGTCGCAAATATCGGTAAACGGCTGTGCAACGCCTTGCGAATCTTTACAGGTGTGGTTATTCGAGAGCACGATGCGTATGCCGACTATCCACGGCGATGCTTTGGTGTTCAGATAGTCTGCGCTTCTGTATGCAATGTTTGTTTCAGTCGCAACCATTCGCAGAGCATTCTTTGCGCTCGAACGGTACACGCCTATGCCAGGGTGATAAGCCTTTGCTCGCTTTGATAGGTGCAACACACCGTGCTTATCTCGCACCTTGCGAAATAGCGTGTTTGGCTGTTTTAGGTATCTTCGCACCTCACGGCTCAATGCCTGTGCGCTCTTGCCCTCACCGATGCCAATATCAAGAGCCATCTCCAGTTCTTGCTTGTATTGCCCCGTGTATTGCCATACCTTATCCGACAATCCAAGCCCACGCTTTCGTCGCTGTTCGAACGCAGCCCTGGCGTTGCTGTTCGCCAACTTGCGCAACTGCTCACCAATTTGCGCAGCCGACAATGCAGGGAACACGGAGCGAATCTGCGCACCTGCACTATCTTGCGCCAACTCATACTCGGCATCAACACCGTTGCGCACAACAGCCATAAGGCGTTGGTGCATCTTCGCCATCAACGCCTCGAACTTACGCTTTGTTGCTGGATAGTCGTCAAACGAGAATGGCTTGCCTGTGTCGGCATCGAACCGTATGCCCATACGCATAGCCTCTTTTGTCGCCTCGTCGAATATCTTCTTCACCTCACGCTTATACGCTTCCACGTTGCGTATATGTCGTGCCTCGTATTTGTTCATTCTCGCCATCGCCTAACAATGTATTAATCGCTTAAATCCAACGCATCAAGCCGTTCCTCATAGGCTATCTGCTCCATTGTCTTATCCACATCGTCACTATAACCATAGGCTTCAATAGCCTCTCGCTGGCTCATAATAGGTTTGCCACCAGTAGCCGACACAAGCCGATTAATCGTTTCCGCCTCATCGTTGATTTGGTAGGGTGTTATCACCGTCTCCACGTTCAGCGCATCAATATCGCTTGCATAATCGTCGGTGAGCATCTGCTTCAAGAATGCCTTGACAACATTCACTTCTCGGTCAAACGCTTCCAGCAATCTACCGTTTTCGTCTCGCACTTTCATTTGTGCGTCGATAAACAACTGCTTACGGCTTTCACCACTCAACGCCTGTTGGCTCATCTTCTCATAACTCCAATCGGGCAACTGCAACTGCTGAAAGAATGCCGAGCGCAGCGTGTCGATGTGGTATTTCAGACTTTCGGTCGCCTGTGCCCAAGTCACATAATTAGCCGTTGCGCCTGTTGGGAATTGAAGCACTGCACGGCTCTCGCTGTTGCTGTCTTTCTCGCTTCCGTAACTGATCGCCTCGTCTGCGAAAACAACAAATAACGGCTTGCTGTTCTTTCGCAGATAGTTGCCGTTGCGAGATAATGCCCATTCCATTTCATACACGGCGTTGCTCTGATTCTCCCAAATAGGCGTTGGGCGATAGATATAGACGGCAGGTATCTTGCCGATACCCATTGGCTCGTTTTCCAACTCTTGCCAATCGCCATTCTCATCGCTCCACTTAACGTGCTTATCCGCCATGTACGCATCGAAATAATGCACCCACCGCTTGCCAACCTTGCGCTGGTAGGCTACCGATAGCGCAATCATATCGCCGTACTCATCGAATAGCGGATAAAGTTCATCGCCGAGCATCGGAGAAAAATTACGGCAACGCAATTTAATCAATGAGCGGAAGCCGTAATAATCGTTTTCACCCTGCTGTGCGTACCACAGCGTCATAACTTCGCAGCCAGCAAATAACATGTTCAACCTCTCAACATTCACGCTGTCAATTCGGTTGCGCATCAATATAGCCTCGATATACTTTGCAACTTCCGCCTGTCTGTCGTTCGCTGGCGAATACACACGCTTAACAGGTATGCCACAGCACAACTCCGTCATGCGCTTCGTAGCAAGCCGTTGCAAATCAAATGTAACTCGAGTGACATGCTCGACACCGTTATCTGTGACGATGTCGGGGTAAGAGGCCTTGTTCATCACTGGGTGCATCATAGGGTCGTATTCGGCTTGCAATCCCGACACGCCTCCCCACGTTGGCACACTGATTGTTTTATTTTTAAGAGCCGCAATCACATCTTTTGCGCTACCACCGCTGTTGAAAATCTCTCTAATCGTCATAACTAACTATTTAATTTTTACCACTTATTATACCATCGCAGAAATTCGTTTCAAATCTATTCTGTTTGCGTTGTTTCTAAATTTTTCCACCATTCCAGCAAGCACATCGGGCGCATCATCGTGCGCATTGCCACCCTCTTTTCGGTACGATAGCACCGCCTTGGCGAACGCAGGGAACATCGTCTGCCATCCCTTGGGCATATATACCATGTTCTGCACCTTTGCGCTGGTGCTGAATATGCGCACTTGCTTGTTTTTCGTCTGCGTGAACCATTGTATGCGTGTCCATGTGTCGCCTTGTGAGCGCACTATCTTTTCAACGGCACGAGCAAAACCACGACCACCATTGTTGCTCTCGATGTTGGCTAATTCGGTATCGTTTCGCAAAAGCATCTTTGCCGTTTCGCCCTCGGTGTACTCCATGGGTTTGTTAGTGTACAGCACATCGGTAACATACATACCGTCCTCGCACTCAACATAACACACCGAACAAAGGTAGTCTGCGCCTGTGTCAGCCGTATCGGTGTAGTTTTTCCGCAACACCTTGCCAGTCGGCAACGCCTCGTATTCTCGGAAGCCACTGCCGTACATCAAGCCTTGCAACGGCTTCGGATTCTGCATGTATTGCGTTTCAAACACGAACGAGTTAGCCTTTTCGATTTCTCGCAATTCCTCCGCCGTATGCTTGAACTCCCAAAGCGGTGTGCCGTCGGCATGTAAACACGGCAATGATAGCACCTCCCAACCATCGCTTTCGATGCCTTGCAAGTAGCCGCACAAGTCGTGTTCGTGTAGCCGTTGCATAATGATGATGATTGGCGTATTTCGGTCGTTCACACGGTTGCGAATAGTTGTCTCGAATCGTCTGTTTACCTGTTCTCGAATGTTGTCCGATAGTGCATCTTCTGGCTTGATTGGGTCGTCGATAACGATTGCTCCGCTGAACTGGTATCGTTCGCCAGCATCGGCTACTGCACCAGCACCGAAGCCAGTAATCTGCCCAAGCGTTGATGTGGCGTACACACCACCGCCTTGCTCCATATCCCATCGTGATTTTGTGTCACTACCGAAGCGCACACGAGCGGCGAACAATGCCTTGAATGCATCTGAATTGACAACATCTTTGATGCTGATGCTGTTTTCCTGAGCCAACGCCGACGAGTAGGATAGGTGAATGAATCTGCTTTGTGGATTTAAAGCCAACCCCATTGCGATGAACGAATGAACGGCAAGCAATGTTTTGCCGTATCGAGGCGCAATGTTGATAATCAATTTTCGGCACTCGCCACGCATCACAGCGTCAAGCCGCTCACAAATGGCTCGGTGGTGTTCACCCACGATGTAGCGTTTTCCACCGTTCTGACGATGGAAGAAATAACGAGTGAAATTGAGCATCGATGCAGACACCCAATTTCTCGTCAATTCCAGTTCGTCGTAACTCGTAGCCATTTCGTTTTTTCTCTCGCCTTTTACAATTCTTCGTCCAACTTGCGCAGGAACTCCCTCGCCTCGCTTTGTGTCAACTGTCGGCTAACGAATGGTGTGCCGTCGGCTCCAGTCACCTCGTGGCGTTCTGTCGGCTTTTCGCCTACAGTGTCACGAATAAAAGTGGCTGCCTTGGTGTCGCCTTTTTTTGCTTTCTCAATTTGCGACATCACTATCACCGCCTGCTGTGTAATATCGTTTTTCTTGATGCCACTCGCACGCATCATCGATATGTATTTGTCGTTCTTTTCGGGCATCGACAATATCGCTTCCATCGTTTCACGCATCAGTTTCCGTCTGCGTTTTGCCTCACAACATGCACGACCGCCAGCACTTGCGATTGCTTTGCGCTCTTCCTCGCTACGTGATTGCAGAGGTCGTAAATTCTCTCCGTTTGCCATATTATTTTTTTAAAATTATAATTTTTTCATTTTTCTCTTCGTTTCCTGAATGCAAACCGCTGCTTTCCTGCCCACCAAATTTCCTCACATCTACAATCGTGAACCCAACTTCTGTTGCTATTTCCTGCCCATCTTTTACTAATGGATAAGATTGGCTACCGACTTGCAAAACAAAATAGCAACCTTTTTTGAGGTAATTATATGTTTTTTGAATTAGTGGCTTGTAGAACCCATTTACCCATTTATCGTATGATGGAAATTTCTTGCTACTTGTGTTTTCGCCGTCATATTTCTCCACATCAAAATATGGCGGATTTGTAATCGCAAAATCGAAACTATCGTTTTCAAAATTTGTTTCTTCGAATGGCATTTTGTAAAATTCTGCAATCTTCAAATCTGAATACGATAAAAGCAGTTTTTTTGCTTTTTCTAGTCCGTTATGCGCAACATTTGACGGGTCTACACCAATATAACCACCAACATTGGAAAGCATTGCGCCAACAAAACGCCCCCCCCATCCATGACATGGGTCAAGAACGATGCCACCTTCTTTACAGAATTCGTCACAAAGTGACCTCATTTTTTTACTTGGAAAATCTATAGGAACTCTCGCAGATGCTACAGGATAACCGCCAGAAAGCAGAGTCCTAAGATTGCCGTCTTTTGTCGCTGTTCGTAGCCCTGCGATTCCTGCCGTTGTTTTACCGATTGCGATGTTACACATTGCCTCATATAAAGATGTTGCGTTAGCGGCGGTTTTAAATCTTTGCGGTGACCAATAAATAGAGGTGATTTGGCGAAATGTTTCCCCATAATACTTCGCTCTGATAAACTCAGCCTTGACGGCTCCAGCCGTCATTCCTGTTATAAAAAATCCCGCATTTTCCATTACTTCCAAGTGTTTCAGAAATTCTTGGCAGTTTTCGACCATTGCTTGATTTAACAGGTCTTCAGCAACTTGGTTCTTTACGCATTCTGCGCTTAATGGTTCATCTGAACATTCTTCGTTCGCCTCCTCGTCCCAGTTCGGCACATCAACGCCCCAGTCGGTCAACTGCTGGCTATCCCATTCGTTGGCGAGTGCGTCCCAATCCCAGTCGCCGAAGCCACTGTTGTCGAGTATGATGTATGCGTTCAGTTGTTCGGCTGTCGCCTGTGGCGGAATGATTTTACACGGCATCTGCGTGTAGCCCAATTCCTTACAGGCACGATAACGCATATTACCGCCGATAACGATGTATTTCCCCTCGTGTTCATACACCAGCAATTCACGCAACGCCAGCATTTCGGGATTGCGTTCGATGCTCGCTTTCAGTCTGTCGAACTTTTCGCCTTTAATTTGGCGTGGATTAGCACGCACGCCTTCCATCTGCCCATTGTTCACAGCGATCTGTGACATTGGCAACATTCTACTATTATTTATTTCCTGTTTCATTTCTCCCAAATTTACCCATTTTGTGAACAAAAATACTCATTTTCATTTACTTTTAACATATTTTAGTGTAATTGCGTCGTGCAACAACTGCATCGTGCTTGCGCTAATCAACCTTGATGGCGTGACACGGAACAATCGCCAGCCGTAAAGCGTAGCCGTGTTGTATTTTTCAACATCGCCAAGGAAACCAGTCGGGCGTGTGTGTCTGCCACCAGTAAAGACACCGCCCTCAACCTCAACAGCGATGCGATGCTCTGCTATTGCATAATCGAAACGCCAACGCCTTGTCGGGTGGAAGCGGTACTCACGGACACACTCACAACCGAAATCGCTCTCCACAAGCCTGCAAAACAAGTCCTTTGCGACCGCATTGTGCTTCGTGTTACCTTTTCGTGTTATTTTCTTCATTTTTTGCGTCTGTCGCATTTTCTTTCTTTTTTTGTATAGTTTATCATCTGCACAATTATCGTGCGCCAGCGTGCGCTTATTACGCCGTGTGGCATTGTGTGCCAACGAACACGCCGAACGACTGGTATTATCAATCGCTCGGCATGTGCAATGTCGGTTAATTACGCATCATCATCGCCGACGCTTCGGCTTGTGTAGAAACATTTCGCCGTACAGGTCAAACATCGCCATTTCATACTCCGTCACCGCCAGCGATGGTTGCAGTCGGTAGGGAAATGCCACTATCGTTGTTTTGTCTGCTTTCGCCACTCGCTTGCGCAGTCGCTCCAATCGTTCCTCGTGCAACTGCATTGGTGTTTTGCCTTGTTCCATAATTTCGCTGTAGATGAATTAAAAATACTCTGCACCTTTAGCCGTGTTCGCCCATTTGTCAATGACGCTTTGCATCGCCTTTCGTGCCTCGGCTGTGGCTTCCTCCGCCATGTCGGCATAAAACATCGAGAGTGCGCTGTTACCGCCAGCATCTATCTTGCAGACAAGGTTGTTGAACTCGGAAGCCAACCGCTTGCATTCCACCGTAAATGCGTTGTTCGCTGGCTCTGCGCCTCTACTAATCTCGGTCAGCGTATAGCCGAACACATCGGCAAGTTCAGTCAACAAATCACAAGCGCAAAGCGTCATCAGCAATGCCGATGTTCCCTTTCGGCTTTCCTCGTGTATCGACCGCTCTAACCGTTCACGCTCCAGCACCATTTTGTTAATCTTCGGTTTCAAGTTTGCATCGGCATCTTCTTTACTTCCGCACTCGCACATCATATCGTACAGGTGCCAGCCGTTGCGGATTTCAACGCTCAACCTGTCACGCTTGGCAACACGAACCCGCTGTGCCTTGCTGTAATGTAGTCCGTTCATCGCTCTCCGCCTCCTTTCTCGTTGTTGCCTCGTTGCGCTTTAGATGCCCAATGAATGAGCCACACATTGAATGACAAGATTACAAACAACACCATAGCCAGCACTTGCAACACATTCGGGTGCGTCAGTTCGTCATCATCTTCCGCACAGTAATAATATGCAGCCAATATCAGGCAGTTTACCACTCCAGCCGTTCACGTTGAATACAACAATGTTTCTTCTGAAGTCAAAACTACAACTATGAGCAAGTGCAATTTCTATTTCTGTTATCGTTCTTTTCGTATTCATGTGACTTTGTGATTATCTATTCTTCAACAAAGAATAATATTCTTCTTTTGAAATTTCATTATCGTTGTCGTCATAGTAGTGAACACCATGCCCTGGGCAACCGCCTCCGAAATAGTCAAAATCAGGACAGTCTTTGCTATTATCACACATCGGTAATATAGTGTGACCGAGAGACAGGTGCCGTTGTAGTTCTGCACGCACTTCTTTGTCAGTCATCAATCTACCATCATCGTTGCACATAAGACCTTTCATTGACTTTCTGTGATAGTGATTCAAGAGACCTTGAATGTCGACTCTCATATGTAAAATGTCTATTACCTGTTTCATTGTTTTTATTGTTTATATTGTTCATAATTTCCACACCCATTCTCAACGGTCGGCATATATTGCAGTAGTTGTTCATAATCATTCTTCGTAGTCGTTTTCGTCTAATATTTGAGACTTATCCACATCGGCAGTCACATTAGGCAGAAGCCTGATTTTTTTGTGCAGATAGCCTATTTCAAATTCATAGTAATAAAGCCAACCTTGTTTAAACTTCATAGCGGTGTGGTAGGCTTCTTCCTCTGAATTGGCGGCAACTATCAAGAAACCAACGCAGAAGCCATAAGGACTTGTAAATTTACAAGTATATACTTTCATTATTGTTTCGTTTTATTTGATTCTAAAAATTGTTTTCTCTCCATATCGAGCCGAGCGTCAACCCAACTCAAATCAACGCCAAAGTAATCTTCGAGGAATTTCCTGTAATCAACGGAATCGCCAAAGATGCTTTGCTTACTTTTTTTGAAGTCATCCACATTCCCATAAAAAAGTTCAAATGTGAACCACTCGTAAACATCAGCAAAAAAAGGTGTTTATTTTTCCATTTTCTCCGCATCAACGACCGTCCTCCCCATAGCAACCACGCTTTCAGTATACCTTTATCCTCTTTGAAATGCTGTTTGCGATTCTTTTCACTTATAAGCGGACAGCCAACACAGCCAAGCCTACGCTCAACATGGAAATTGCCTTGCTCGTCATAATACAATGGGTGGCACTTGATTCCTCGCTCTTTGATGAACTCGACAACATTCTCGTCACTCCACTCAAGTATCGGGTATATTTGCTGAACGTGTTCCTTTTTGCTTCCATAGAATCGGCACGCGATAGGTTCTTTGTATCTTTCTGCTCGTTTCCTGCTTTCCGATTTACGAACGCCAATAATAACCATATCAAGGATTTTATATTCTTTCAGGTAACTGCAACAAAAACGCTTAAACCTATTAGGGAAACCTTTCTTTTCAACAAGTTTAAAGAATGTTACACCATTCTTTGGTCTGACAATCTCACAACCCTTTTCCTTGCAGTGCTTGACCGTCCCCACTGGGTCAACGGTCGTGTTCTTATATATGGCACGGTATTTCACGCCAGCCATCTTCGTGAGTTCAAGGATAACATCGCTATCCTTTCCTCCCGAATACGCCACTTCTACAACCTTGTCGCCTACCGCTTTCTGTATCAGCGAAACGGCCTGGCGGACTTTTTTCTCTAATTCGTCTTTCATTCCTAATATATCTTCCTGACTTTATATTTCTCAAAATAAGGCTTAAAAAACTCGGCTAACTTATCGGCGATTTCCTCGCACTCCGCCA
>ERZ1034976.1015-NODE-1015-length-23483-cov-6.898796_pt1 | contig 23483 bp, 19 predicted proteins | sample MGYA00520623_ERZ1034976 | MGnify/ENA primary metagenome ERZ1034976 (study PRJEB33766, sample SAMN09781774) | gut metagenome | biome: gut microbiome | host: Homo sapiens | place: Madagascar | study: EMG produced TPA metagenomics assembly of the PRJNA485056 data... | reverse complement strand
AATTGCGATTCCCAAGGCAAGCTGGGGATGTGCCCCAGCCTTGCCGAATCGGATTCAGGTGGTATTCCTAGGAGAGAACTTCTCTTAGAGAAAACGGTCTTTCCCGTCCGGCAAAAGGGGGTTCCACCCCTGCTTTTGCCTGCCAGCGTGCTGCAATTGCCCCGTTGCCTTGTCCGAATTTGCAACTTGGTTCACATTGTTTCACTTTGTTTGAATTGCACAGTTTCAAAAAATGCAATTGCAGCAGGGAGAACTTGTTGAAAAATAGTTTGCTTCGCAAATGTGGGCTGCTCGCCCACACCTCGGCAGCATTTTTGAAAAACTGCTGCACCGAAAAACTTTTTAGTTGCCTGCGGCTCGGTTCTTCTATCACAATTCCAATAAAAAAACAGGAATCTCTCTGATTTGAGAAATCCCTGCTCTTTTATCAATGATTAGAAACCGTTCGGTTCAACCACTCTGTCATTCCAACCATTAAAACGGCAAACAACAATAAATAAACCGGATAACAACCAATTCCAATCTTCCCTGCCAACACACCAAACAGCGGCGGCATAAAGGTTGTTCCCACATAGGCACACGCCATTTGAATCCCAATGATCGCCTGCGAATACTCCGCCCCAAAATGCGTTGGTGTTGCATGAATGATTGCCGGGTAAATCGGTGCACAGCCCAGTCCTGTAATCATCAGCCCAATTTGTGCCGGCAATGGACTGGATACCGGAATCAGAACCAACAGAATTCCTGCAATTGCAATGGCTGCTCCACAGCGAATCATGTTGCGGTCGCCCCATCGGTCTGCCAAAAAACCACTGAGAAACCGCCCAACAGTAATTCCAATCAGAAACATCGCTGCAAACTGAGCGGCAGTTTCTGCCTCCAAACCTCGATTCTGTACCAGATAGCTGCTCGCCCAGAGCATTGCAGTTTGCTCCAGTGCACAATAAGCAAAAAACGCCAATAACACCATCGGAACGCCCTTAATCCGAACTGCTTGCAACACGCCGATAGACTTCGGCGGTGTTTCCCCAGTCGCTTCCGGTTTCCGAACAGCTACCCGTTTCCAGAGTGGCAGGCTGCAAAGTAAAATCACTGTCAGAATGATTTGTAAGATCCCAACAGTTCGATAGCCCTGCTGCCAGCCAAGTTGTCTGGTCAGGCAGAAGCTCATAATGTAGGGGCTAATGGCTGCACCCACACCCCACATACAATGCAGCCAGCTCATCTGTCTGGAGGAGTAGTGCAGTGCCACATAATTATTTAAGGCGGCATCTACCGCACCTGCACCCAATCCATAGGGAATTGCCCAGAGGCAAAGTGCTAACATCGAGTTGGAACACGAGAACCCGAACAGTGCCGCAGCGGTCAAAAAAACGCTGCACGCTGTTACCAGACCTGTTCCAAACTTTTTATTCAATCGGTCGCTCATCAGGCTGGAAAAAATCGTTCCAAACGAAATGATCATGGTAATGATTCCAGCGTAAGAGGTCGCCACACCCAATTCTAGATGCATCACCGGCCACGCTGACCCCAGCAGAGAATCCGGCAGTCCCAAACTGATAAACGCCAGATAAATGAGGACAAGTAAGAATGTCATCCAATCATCCCTCTATTTTTTAAAGTAATGCGATCAAGTCCTTGCGAATGCCTGCATAATGTTCATCCACCAGACCAAAATCCAATGCCTTATACGTCCACATCGCTCTGCCAATGCCCAATTCGGTAAAGGCTGCATGAATTGCCTCATACCAGCAAACAGTATCTTCCGGAGCTGCCCGGTCAATCACGCCATATTCGCCACAGTACAAAGCAACGCCTCGCTCCTCTGCAATTTTCACTGCCGGACGGAACAATTCCAGGAAAAAGTCTGTTCCCTTTGTATCAGAAGAAACCAGTTCCAGAATATCGGACATTTCTGCCGGCATCATCTTTTGCGAAAGCTGCTTGCAGGTTGCAGTATCCAACGGATAACCAATCCGGAAATCTTCCGGCATACCATCTACCCAATACGCCCCCTGATGGGTGAACAGAATCGGTTCATAGCAATGGAACGAATAAACAATATGTTCATCCGGTGGCAGAATCAAATCTTTTACAGACATGATGCTATTATATCTTGCACCGCCAATCAGCAAATCGGTTTCTTTTGTCACACGGCGAATCCGTTCTACTGCACGCAGTGCCAGTGCGTTCCAAGTTTCTGCAACGTCAGGGTCTACAATTTCGTTCAGCAAGTCGAATGCAACAAAATCGGAATATTTCCCGTAACGAGCTGCCAGCTTATCCCACAGGCACAAGAACCGTTCCTGCAAAGCTGGGCTTTCAAAGAACGATGCACAATCCTTTGCTTCATCGAATGCATAGCCAGCAGTCTTGTGCAGGTCTAACAGAACATGCAGCCCTGCTTTCTTGCACCATGTTAAACAGCGGTCAATGTAAATGAAATTTTCATCTTTCAGTGTTCCGTCTTCCTCTTCGATGAGAGAATAGTCTACAGGCAGGCGAACATGGTCAGCACCCATTGCCCGAATGTCTTGAATGTCCTGTTCTGTAATAAATGTTTCGAGGTGTTCCCGATCGGTCAAATCCCACTGGGAAAGCCAGCCGCCGAGGTTGATTCCCTTTTCAAATCCGTTCCATGTTTTCATGTAAAATCTTCCTTTCTGTATTGGTAATGGGGTGTATAAAATCGTCTGTATTGACTGCAAAAAACGAGCAGCAGGCAAATGCGGTCGAGCTGGCTCAGCTCGGCGAGGGGTGCAGGGGGCAAGCTGCCCCCTGCAAAGAGTGGACAATCAGCAGTAACAGGAATCTAAGAAAAATCGTCAAATGCTGTTCGCCATTCTAAAAACATAGAAACTTCCTGCAAACTGCAATCTAAGAAACATTCATAAGCAATTCGGACAACGTAACTACTGGCGAACAGCACACAGGCAGACAGCGAAGCGATTCTGCCGAACCGGATTTGAGTGGTTTCCCTAAGAATCATGTTTCACATGAAACAGTTGCAATGGAAATGCCTTACAGAAAATCCTGCTCTTAGGAAAAACAGATTGCAAAATCTAATTTGCTTCGCAAACGTGGGCTACTCGCCCACACCTCGGCAGCATTTTTGAAAAACTGCTGCACCGAAAAACTTTTTCGTTCGCCTGCGGCGTGCATTCTTTTTCATCGCTCTCTATCTGTCATTATACCCATTTTCCCATAAAATTCATACAAAATTTGTTGCTCTTTTATCAAATCTGTTCTATAATAAACAAAAGGAGGTAACACACTATGACCTACCATCGAGAACTCCAACACCGCCTATTCCGACAACAAGAAGAACAGGTGCACCACATGGAATACCAACAGGAATTTCAATACTACGAGGACGTTGCAAACGGCAGATTAGACCGCATTCACCTGCAATTGCTCCAGCCAAAAGATATTGTTATATACAATGATGGCGAATATGGCATGCTCTCCAAAGACCCGCTTCGCAATCTGCGGTATCATTTTGTCGTAACCGTTGCAATGATTACCCGCCTTTGTGTGGAACACGGGTTGGAACAGGAACTTGCCTACACCATGAGCGACCTGTACATCAATAAAATGGATGAACTGCAACAAGCAGAACAAATTATTTCCCTGCAAAATGATATGCTGTTAGACTTTACACAGAAAATGGCAGACCTCCCAAAACGCCATGGATATTCCATCCATGTGATCAAAGGCATGGAATACATCTGCCGTCACCTGCATCAACGGCTGACCGTTGCAGAAGTTGCTGCTGCCCTCTCTGTAAACCGCAGCTATTTTTCTGCCCTGTTCGCCAAAGAAACCGGTTGTTCTGTCAGTCAGTACATCCGACAGGAAAAATTACAGGCGGCTGCGAATATGCTTCGTTTTTCGGATTACTCTTATGCTGATATTGCAGAATATTTCGGCTTTTCTTCTCAGAGTCATTTTATTCAATGCTTTCAAAAATGCTATGCCTGCACGCCAGCAGCGTTCCGGAAACGATATTTCCAGAAAACATTTACCGTTCCCCCAACCCCTGAACCACCCGAAAAATAGGCAAAAAAATATCCTGATGACAACGGTGCCATCAGGAAAAGAAGGAATAATAGAAAATAAAACAAAAACAAGGGGAATTGGGGATTATGAAATCCAATTTTTAAGATAGCACAGAAACCTTAAAATAACCTTAAAAGTAAAAGCCGACTCTTTAAAGTTTACAAAATCAGGAAGGATGACCATTTTATGAAACAAATTGTATTTGATATGGACGGTGTCCTATTTGCCACGGAAGCCCTCAGCGACCGCCTTTGGAAAGAGATGATGGAAGAACGGGGAACACCTGAGATGACCGCAGCATTACAGCAGTGTCGAGGCAGAAACCGCACGGATACCCGTGCTTTTTTCGCAAGCCACTATCCAAATTTTCCCTATATCGCCATGGAAACCGAAAAACGAAACCGTATGCTGGTAGCGTTGGACAAGGATGGCATGCCCACCATGAAAGGGGCAGAATCCCTCTTGCAAGCGTTGCAGGATGCTGGCTGGAGCGTTGCCCTTGCCACCTCCACCAGCCGAAAAACCACTATGCATCACTTAGAATTATCTGGATTCATCCGCTATTTTTCTGTCATTGTCACGGGTGATGAGATCCAGCACGGCAAGCCCCATCCAGAAATCTATCTGACTGCCTGCAAAAAACTGCACAGCAAACCAGAAGAAACCTATGCTGTCGAGGACTCTGAAAACGGTGGAACAAGTGCTTGTGCAGCAGGAATGCGAGTGTTACTTGTTCCTGACCAAGCGATCTTATCGGAATCCCTCCAGCAACGGGCAGAGGCAGTATTGCCATCCCTTTGCGAGGTACAAGAACGGCTGCTTGGAACACGATAATTGCATTAAAATAACAAGATTTACCATGAAAACAGTTCCGAATTTTCGAGCAAAATTTCGGAACTGTTTGCTCTTCTCAACGCTCAATTTTTTTGTTATGATAAGAACAACAAATTACAAAGGAGTTGGGCGTATGATTTTATTGATTGTCTATTTTATCTTGGGGTATTGGTCTGTTGGAAGAACCATCTATGGGAATTTGATTGCCTACACAGATGGATTCAATCTGTTCTTGAAAAAGTGTGTTTATGCAATTTTTCTCGGATGGATTACCATTCCATGGGCATTGCTGAAAATGCTGTTCGGAAAATAAAAACAATCCCGACTATCTGCTCTATAGATGGAGCAAGTAGTCGGGATTGTTTGTTTCATTGCAAAAGGGACTGCCAGTAATTCGGCAGCCCTTTTTTCTACATTTTATTCTTCTAAACGCATTTAGAATGTGATGCTGTCCAGAATCGGCTGTGCATAGTTCATGATCGTTCCAGTACCGCCAAAGTCTGTAAAGGTCACACCACAAATGGTATCGCCTACAAAGAAGAAAACAGACATATTGGTCGTAGTAAGCTCGCTGACATCCATGGTATAAACAACACCATAAGCATCTTCGCCATTCAGCGTATCCCATTCGGTATCTACAACGGTTGCCTGTGATTCCATTACTGCACCAACAGATTCCAGTGCTTTCTTGTGGTCATCAAGGCTAACGCCCATTGCAGAGGCATCAAACTGCTGTACAAAGAATGCACCGGTCATATCAGACAGATACCACATCGGATAGCCCTGTGTTTCGCTCTTTGTCCAATCCGGAGAAACCTTCAGCGTCAAGTTATCCACCGTTTCTTCCTGTGTCAATTCTGCTGCCAGAGCTTCAAGGTCAACTTCCTTAGTTTCGCTGGTTTCTGCATCTGCTTCTGCATCATCTGAGCCTGTTGTTGTTTCCGTTGTTTCTGCTTCTGTTTCTGCTTCTGTGGTTTCTGCCTCAGTTTCCGCTTCGGTTTCTGCCTCTGTAGTAGCCTCAGTGGTTGCTTCTGTAGTAGCAGCTTCCGAAGAAGAAGAGGAAGAATCTGCATCAGAACCGCAGCCAACAACGCCAGCTGCCAGAACGATCGCACTTAAAAATGCAAGTACTTTTTTCATTGTTTGAATCTCCTTTTTTCCAAATCCATTAATGGTAAATCCAACTTTACTATAACATATTTGAAACAAAAAGTCAAACCGTTTCTCGATTTTCAGCGTTTCTTACAGTTTTCATGGGATGGAACGGGAAAAAGGCAACAGAACAACAATGATTCTTTCACAGCCCATCTGAAATTCAGAAAAACTGCCGTTTACAGGGCAAAGAAGTGCTGGGTTGCAGTGAAAGTTTCCTGCGGAGCGAGTTCCTGATAGCCTGTTTGTTCCTTCGGAAGATTCAGGTTCGGTGCATCAATCATAGCAGTCATTGGCTCTGGGCAGAAATAACCGTTGTGACCCTTGTCGTTCCACAAAATCCAGAACCGATAATTTTCGGATACTTCATAACCAATGCCCTTGCCAGTCTTGGTATCCACTGCAGTCAGACCATAGAACGGCTTTCCGTTCAAAGTCTGAGCAGTTGCAGTATACATGTCATTATCGATATTCTTCAGAACCGGACACATTGTACCGTTCTTATACTGCAAATCGTAATCAGACAGCGGCAGAATTTCGCAAGTTGGCAGGCAGCGTTCATTCAGCACCCACTTTTCTGTGATCGGAACGGTAATCCGGCTATCTGCTTCGGCTGCACCAACTACAAACGGGCTGTTGATGGTGGTATGGGTTGCCAGTGACATTGGCATTTGCTTGTCTGAGCAGTTCGTAAAGGTAACGCGATAGAACAGACCTTCTGCGGTCAGACGGAACGTAAAGTCTGCCCGAAACGGAATTGGCATACTTGCAAAGAATGGGTCAGTTTCATCATAGGTGTAGCTGGTCTTTGCCCATGCTGCGGATTCATCTGCACAAAGTTCCATCACCCGATGTTTCCGCTTATGCAGGAAACCGTGAATGTGGTTGTTATATGGTGCAGCTTCGTTTACTGGCAGGTGATAAACCGCATCAGATGTTTTCAGCACGCCATCTGCAAAACGGTTCGGCAGATAGAGCGTTGGCAATCCCCAAACTTCTGCGGATTGCTGAATAGCTTCTGGTGTATTGTCTGCCCGAAAGCGGAAAAATTCCAGTCCCTTTTCTTCGTGAAACAGACGGATGACATTCGAGCCGATTTCCGGAGCAATCCAAGCTGTATAGCCGCCGCTGGAGAGTTGCAGGCATGGCATGCCTTTCCAATTGATGATCTGAACAGTTGATTTCATGATAACATTCCTTTCTGTATTCCTGCAAAGCAGGAAATTCCCGGTGCAAAATGCACTTGTTTTTATTGTAGCATAAATGGAGAAGTTTGTCTATGGTCGGAGAAAAATTCGTTTTTGCAGCAGCGTTTCAAGAAATGAGCCGCAGGCAACTGAGAAGTTTTTCGGTGCAGCAGTTTTTCAAAAATGCTGCCGAGGTGTGGGCGAGCAGCCCACATTTGCGGAGCAAACGAAATTTACAAGTATGTTTTTCCTGCTGCAATTGCATTTTTGAAACTTACCAATTCACAATATGATTTCTTTTATGAAACAAGTTGCAAATCCGGACAAGGCAACGGGGCAATTGCAGCACGCTGGCAGGCAAAAGCAGGGGTAGAACCCCCTTTTGCCGGATGTTGAAGATTGTTTTCTCTAAGAGTGATGTTTCACATGAAACACTGCTCCCAAGAAAATCAATTGCGTACGGTTCGGCAAAATCGCTTTGCTCTTTGCCTTTGTGCTGTTCGCCGGTGGTTGTGTTGTCCGAATTGCTTACGAATCTTTCTTGGATTGCAGTTTACGGGAATTTCTTATGTTTTTAGAATGGCGAACAGCAGATTGCTTGTTCCTCTTAGATTTTAATACCATCTAATCAATACCTCTCTGTTAAGGGGGACAGCTTGTCCCCCTATTTAGAGGATGCCCTGCCCCTTTGTCCCTTCGGGACATTTCCCCACACTGTGAGGAATCACCCTCTCCGCCGAGCTGAGCCAGCTCGACCGCTTTTGCCTGCGGCTCTCAATTCTTACAGCCATTTATTCTTCCGTATACGGCAAATCTGTAATGAATTGCAGCAAATACCACATCAGAATCTGAACATCATCATCATCCAACACATGGCTTTGATCACAATCGGAATTCAACATTCCTACAAACGACAGGCTCACACTCCCTGCTAAATATTTATTCAGGAAAACCGCATCCAAAATATCTACCACACCATCCGTATTAGAATCTCCATAATTTCTCGGATAAGTGCCCGTTGTCTCTGAGGTGGTATCTGTCGAATCACTGGTGACGGGAGCTGTCGTTGTAACAGTTGGATTTGTTGTTGTCGCTTTTGCGGTGGTGGTCGTTGTCGAAGTTGCAGTTGTAGTAGCTGTTGTTGTTGTCGTCGTCTGAGCAGGCAGCGTATAGGCAACTGGCTCTAACACCCACTTCTGACAGTCATTATCGTTCCATGCCCACTGCTGTGCAACTGCTCCGCCACTGGTCTGTGCTCCAGCAATTTCTACACAGGACAAGTCCTTTGAGGCTCTGGTTACAATCGTATACGTTCCATCTTCGTTGTCTACAAACTTGAAATACTGTGTGCTCTGCTTGTTGTTGGCTGCAATCGTCAACGGCTCTGCATTGTTGCCATTGTTGACATTCAGCACAAAACTTTCTCCATCGCCCAGAGCAGAATAAATATAATAGTAGCCCCAGTTGATCTTCTTCACATGCCATACATTGTGGGCGGCTGCTCCATCTGCACCCCACTGCTGCACGGTTGCTCCGGCTTGGGCTGCACCATCCTTGACTTCCAAATACAAATTGCTGTTCACATTCTTCAGCATATAGCAGGTATTTTCATCCAGTTCGACACCATCTTTAATCGTGTCCACACTGATTTTCCACTTCTGCGAATCCTTGCCGTTGCATGTCCACTGAACAATATTTGCCCCGGAATCGGTCGAATCGGAAGAAACTGCCACACAAGCCTTGTCCTCGGTTGCCTTGGTTGTAATCGTATATGTTCCATCGCCATTGTCTACAAATTTAAACAGCTGTGCATCACTGTGTGTGTTCTCCCAAATGCCGATATTCGTTCCATCATCCGGCTTGCCGTTTGCAAGGTCGAGGAAGTAGGTCTTTCCATCGCCCACACACGAACGAATATAATAGTAACCGTCACCAGCTGCAATCAGTTTCCAGCTGTTGTGTTCGTCAAACGCATCTGCTCCCCATTGCTGTACATTTGCACCATTTTCCGCTTTTCCGCTGTCCACTTCCAGATATTTTTCGCTGCCAACATTCTGGAAGTGATATTTCACGCTGGTGTCCATCACTGCCCCAGTCGGACGAGTCGGGGTTGGTGGTTCGATCGGTTCAACTGTTCCGCCGTTTCCGTTAACTTGTACCACGGAACGTTCTGGCATCGGTTGGTCAGAACCCAGATAGAAACTTGCGTGCGGCGGCTGGTTATAAGCAACATTTTGTCCAGCAACCTGATTCCGGTACTGCGGGTCTTGCATCAAAGTTGTGATCCGGCTGCCAGTCGTATACGGCGTGCAGTAGATCCGAATGGACTTGCTGTCCGCTGCCCGTACAATCAATTCTTCTCGCCAGTCCCCGAAAATATCAGCAGACAGGCAAGGCGTTCCCTTGGTGGTATTGCAAGTATAATATCCGTCTGTAGTCAGTAAAGTAGTCAGCTTGCCATCTGCTCCCATCTTGCTGATGGTTGCCGGAGAATCGGTGTAACCGTCCAGAATTTCCCGTTCAAAATCTCCGTCCCAGTAACTCAAAAAGTTAACGGCAGGGCGGCGACAGTTCAAAGTATTTCCATTACCGTCAAATACATCATTTCCTAGTCCCCAGAATTCTGCACCATCGTTGCCAGCCCAGATATTATCTGCACAGCAACGTCCGGTATCGCCGTCACCATTTTTATGGAAGATGACTTCGCCAGTCTTGGCATCTGCCAGTGTAACCCCATATGGTTTATCTTCGTGACACATCCAAACTTCCAGCCCCGGGCGTTCCGGCAACAAATCCCCAACGTGCAGGGCATCGCCGTGTCCTTTATTCAAGCACCATAATACTTTTCCGTTGTCATCCAGACAGGTCGAACCCAATATGATTTCCTGTTTGCCATCCCCGTCTACATCAGCTGGCATGCAGTTGTGGTTGCCATCGCCATAGCCCGGCTGACTGGAATCGTTTCCAGTATCGAACTTCCACCGCTGCACCAGCTTCTTATCTACAACATCATATGCCGTTGCGGTCATTCTGGTATAGTAACCTCGAATCGTCACTGCACTGGGATGCACGCCATCTAAATAAGCAACCGACCCTAAGAAACGGTCAACACGGTTGCCATATTTGTCGCCCCATTTGGAAACTGTTCCACGGTCGGGCACATAGTTAACAGTATCCAATGCCGCACCGGTTCTGCCATCAAACAAGGTATAATATTCTGGGCCACTCAAAATATAGCCGCTGGAATTGCGGTAATCTTTCGAGCCGTCCCCAATGGTTTTTCCGGTTCCGTCTACTGTTCCATCGGCAGTTTTACAGGTCATTTCTGCATAGCCGTCCCCGTCAAAGTCTGCCACTAAAAATTGCGTATAGTGTGCTCCGGCACGGATATTTTTTCCCATATCAATCCGCCAGAGTTTTTCTCCGGTCAGCTTATAGCAATCAATATAGACATTTCCGGTCTTTCCCTTCTGGGAGTTGTCCTTGGAATTGGATGGATCCCACTTTACGAACAACTCATAGACACCATCTCCGTCTACATCGCCCACGCTGCAATCATTCGGGCTGTATGTACAATCCGAAGCAGTCGGCACATCCATCGGAATTTGAAAATAATCCGTTCCGGAAATCAGGCTGCACGTGCTGGTGGTCTGCACTGTTCCATTGACAAGGGAATCCACCCGATAGCGAGAAGCGGCTGAACCGCTTTCATCATAGAAACAGGTTGCTTCATCACCGTTGCTGGTCATCAACAGCTGGTCATCCCGATAGAGCCGAAATTCTGTTCCGGTCGGGTCGCTCGCAAGAAACCGCCAGCTGACCAGCATGCCATTGCCGCTTTTGATTGCAACAATGCCTCGGTCAAGATTTTCCACTACGGGTGCAGCTGCGGCAGCTGCTGAAAGAGATGTGACGGATGAAACAGCAGAAAGCGGCAGGGCTGTCAGAGAAAGCACCGCTGCAGAAAGCATTGCCCATCCGTGTCGGAATGAAATCTTCATACAAAATCGCTCCTTTTTATGTTGTTTGCACTTTTTTACGCTGGCAGGTGTGCCAACGTCCCCAGTTCTCATGATAGCGTATTTTTCAGGGGAATGCTTTCCTTTTTTGGCTCTTTTTTGTGATAATTTTGTGAATTTCAATAAAAAATCGTCAACAAAAGGGAAAATGTATAGTAAAAAAGAACATTATTGTGCTTTGTGTTGGAGAACGTGTGCATTCTGCATAAAAAGAGCGGTGAAAATTTGGAACAATTGTTGGTTGACAAATGGTATTATACGTCGTATAATATGGAATAGTGAACGATATTATTCACCGTTTCACAAAAACAAGGGAAAGCAGGGGAAATAAAAAGATGTGAGGTTGGTTGCAGGATACGAGCCACAGGCAAATAAAAAGTTTTTCGGTGCAGCAGTTTTTCAAAAATGCTGCCGAGGTGTGGGCGAGCAGCCCACATTTGCGGAGCAAATAACAGAACCGAACAATGAAACCAAACAAAAATCTAAGAGAGAATCGGAAGAATCGCAATTGCCTTCAAAATCGAAAGGTTGTAATGAAAGACAAGGTTTCAGGGGCAATTGCGATTCCCAGGCAAGCTGGGGATGTGCCCCAGCCTTGCCGAACCGTACGCAAGTGGTTTCCCTAAGAAAGCGGAAAACAAAGCAGGAGGTATTAAATAAACGATGCATGCGAAAATATCAAATAAACCTTATCAAATTCTCAACCGTGATATAATAAAGTATATTGCAATGTTTACGATGCTTCTCAACCATATTGCGACTATTTTTTTATCATCCGGCACATGGCTATGTGAATCTTTCCTTGCTATTGGATACTTTACCGCAATTACCATGACTTATTTTTTGGTCGAGGGTTATCACTACACACATTCAAAGAAAATATACATATTACGATTATTTGTATTTGCTCTAATTTCGGAGATTCCATACTGTTTCGCTTTTACCATAAATGGTATAATCGAATTTTATGGTTTCAATATGCTGTTTACACTTTGCATTTGCTTTGGAATTTTATATATTCTTGATACAATAAAAAACAGATTTGCAAAAGTATGTCTGATAATTCTTGCAGTTATCATCAGCCTTTTTTGTGATTGGGCGTTGCTTGCACCGATATTTACGCTGCTATTTGTTTGGGCAAATAATTCTAAACACCGCACAAAGATTGCGTTCTGCCTTTCCATAGTGATTTTTGGGACATTTAATTTCTTGGGCGGGCTTGGAAGATTTCCTTTTTCTACAAATATACTGTATGCCCTGCTAAGTATCGTCGGAATGGGAATGGCTGCGGTTTGTATTGTATTCTTCTATAACGGCAAGCGTATAGAAAAGGGAAAAGTGTTCTCAAAATGGTTTTTCTATCTTTTTTATCCGGTTCATTTGCTCATCTTGGGCATTTTACGGCTTGTTTTTATCGAATAATTTAAAGCAGACAGCGAAGCGATTCCGCCGAACTGGATTCGGGTGGTTTTCCTAAGAGCAGTGTTTCACATGAAACAAAGCAAAAATTGCTCTTAGAGAAACCGATCTTTTGCCTACCAGCGTGCTGCAATTGCAGCAGGAAAACCAAACTGCAAAATTGAATTTGCTCCGCAAATGTGGGCTGCTCGCCCACACCTCGGCAGCATTTTTGAAAAACTGCTGCACCGAAAAACTTTTTATTTGCCTGCGGTTCGTATCCTGCAACCAACCACAAACCATCCCCACCGAAAGGAGTTGATTCCATGGCAGCTTTTTCTGTCAGTACCGCCTTACTGGATGCTGTGGTGCTCGCCTGTGTCGCACAAGGCGATACCTACGGCTATGAACTCACCCACCAAATCCAAAGCGTGTTCTCAATCTCAGAGTCCACACTCTATCCCGTTTTGCGGCGACTGCAAAAAAATGAATACCTACAAACCTATGACCAGCCCTATCAAGGGCGAAACCGCCGGTATTACCACATCACCGATACCGGACGGACGGCTCTGGAAGCCTACTGCTCCGAATGGAAGCAGTACAAACAACAAGTTGACCAATTTTTAACCAAAAAGGAGGATGCGTGATGACTGAACAAGAATATCTCTCCCGTCTGGAACGTGCCCTGAAAAATGCACCCGAGGACGACCGCAACGAAGCGTTGGCATTTTATCACGGTTATTTTGAAGATGGCGGCATTCCCACCGACTCTCCCGAAGAAGCAGCCGATCGCCTGCTCCATGACGGAAAGCCCACCGTTCCGGGAAAAAAGAAAACAACTTTCGGCTGGAAGTTAACCGTTATCATCCTGACCTTTCCGTTCTGGATCGGCATTCTGGCGGCATGGTTCGCCCTGCTCGTCACCGCTTGGGTCGTGCTGGCAGTGTTCCCAATTGCCTTAGCAGCCGGCAGCATTGGTTCGCTGATTGGCGGCATCGGCTATTTCTCCATCTATTATCCCATCGGATTACAGGGAATTGGCTGGGCACTCACTGGCGGTGGTTTAACCATGCTTTGTTGGAAGCCCTGCCTGCTCGCCATCATTGGACTTTGGAACGTACACAAATTATTGTGGCAGAAATTCCGCCACTGGATGAAGAAGGAGGTTGCTTATGAAACCGTTCAGTAAATGTTATTATCTCAACGCCTGTTGGCTGTTGCTTGCTGGGCTGATTGTAACAGGAATCAGCGTGGGGGCTGGTGCTTGGAACGCTGAAAAATACGGCGAAGCCCTAAACCTCAAAGACCGCTACTTTGAAGTGACCGAACCATTCACCAGCATGCAGCTGATTTCCAACACTGAAAATGTCGTTGTAAAGGCAACCGATACGGACACTTGCACCGTAACCGCCACTAATATGCCGGAAAACACCATCAAGGTTACAGTCGAAGACGACAAGCTCTGCATCAACGCTGTTCCAGAACATCGCAAATGGTATCAGTATTTTCAAATGGGTGTCAATCCTCCCACTTCCACCATTACGCTTTCCCTGCCGATGAATGTCTATGAACAAGTGGAACTGCAAAACGACATCGGAAACCTGACTTTGCAGAATGTTCACGCTGACCGTATCTCTTTAAAAAGTGACACTGGTGATGTAGATTTGCAATCCATCACCGGAAAGAGCTGCTCTGTCACAAGCAATGTTGGCAACCTCTCGTTGCAGGAAGTACAGATACGGGAACAAACCGCCATTCAGCAGGATACAGGCGACTTGGAACTGAATGACTGCACATTCCACGGCAGCAGTACCATTTCCACGCAAATTGGCAGCATGCACCTGTCTGACAGTGAATTTGCAGCCACAGCCATTACAAGCGATACGGGCGACATCCGTCTGAAAGACTGCACCTTCTATCAAGTCTGCACCATCAAAAGTGATGTTGGCGATGTCAAAGGCTCACTGCTTGCAGATGTCAACAATACTTCTATTGAAGCAGATACAGACGTTGGCTCGGTTTCAATCAACGGCAAGAAAACCGGCTACCAGATTCCCAATGCTCTGAATTCCATCACCATTCGGGTCGATACCGGCGACATCCGCCTCACGACGACCCAGCCGGATGCCTCCTGATTTCATGTTCTTTATCCAACATAGAACCCGGATTCTATGGTTCGCTTTCTGCTGTTGTGCAATGTGACAGAAAATCAGACTGAAATTTCTGCATCTATTTTTCAAAAAGCGGTTGCCATTTTATGAATCTTATGATATAATAAAACGGAACGGGCGTTTCGAGTCGGTAGATTGCCGGACGCTCCCGTCTGATTACGAATCATAGAAAGGAATCTATTATGAAATTTGGACACTTCGACGACGTGAATAAGGAATACGTCATCCAGAATCCGAAGACCCCGTACCCGTGGATCAACTACCTCGGCACACAGGCGTTCTTCTCCCTCATCTCCAACACCGCCGGCGGCTATCACTTCTACAAAGATGCCCGTCTCCGCAGAATCACCAGATACCGTTACAACAACGTTCCGGTTGATATGGGCGGACGTTACTTCTACATCAAGGACAACGATACCATCTGGTCCCCAGGCTGGGCTCCGGTAAAAACCGAACTGGACAGCTATGAATGCCGTCACGGTATGGGTTATACCGTCATCACTGGTAAGAAAAATGGTCTGTCCGCAGAAGTTACGTTCTTCGTTCCGCAGGATTACAACGGCGAAATTCAGAGCGTTGTCCTCAAGAACGAAAGCAACGAAGCAAAGACCTTCCAGCTGTTCTCTTTCGTAGAATGGTGTCTGTGGAATGCACAGGATGACTCCACCAACTTCCAGCGGAACTTCAACACTGGTGAAGTTGAAATTGTGGATTCTACCATCTTCCACAAGACCGAATACAAGGAAAGAAGAAACCACTTTGCTTTCTACACCGTAAATGATACCATTGACGGTTATGATACCGACAGAGAATCCTTCCTGGGTCTGTACAACGGCTTTGAAAATCCGCAGGTTGTTGCAGCTGGTAAGGCTTCCAACTCTGTTGCAGACGGCTGGTCGCCGATCGCTTCCCACTACAAGGAAATCACCTTGCAGCCGGGCGAATCCAAGCAGCTGGTCTTCATCCTGGGTTATGTTGAAAATCCAGTAGAAGAAAAGTTCAATGCAGATGGTTCGATGAACAAGTCCAGAGCATATGCAATGATGGAACAGTACAACACACCGGAAAAGGTGGCTGCTGGTCTGGCTGCTCTGAAGGAAATGTGGAACAACCTGCTGTCTAAGTACACCGTAAAGACACCGGATGACAAGATGAACCGCATGGTCAACATCTGGAATCAGTATCAGTGCATGGTTACCTTTAACATGTCCCGTTCTGCTTCTTACTTTGAAAGCGGGATCGGCCGTGGTATGGGCTTCCGTGACTCCAACCAGGACTTGCTGGGCTTCGTTCACCAGATCCCAGACCGTGCAAGAGAACGTCTGATCGACCTCGCTTCCACGCAGTTTGAAGATGGTGGATGCTATCACCAGTATCAGCCGCTCACCAAGAAGGGCAACAACGAAATCGGCGGCGACTTCTCCGATGACCCGCTGTGGATGATCCTGTCTGTTGCAGCTTACATCAAGGAATCCGGCGACTACAGCATTCTGGATGCAAAGGTTCCGTATGACAACGATGAAAACAAGGCAAAGACCATGATGGATCACCTCGAAAAGAGCTTCTATCATGTATTTGAAAATGTTGGCCCGCACGGCCTGCCGCTGGCAATGCGTGCAGACTGGAACGACTGCATCAACCTGTCCTGCTTCTCTTCTGAACCGGGCGAATCCTTCCAGACTTCTACTTCTCCGAAGTACGGCGAAGACAAGTATTCCAAGATCGCAGAATCCGTTATGGTTGCTGCTCTGTTCACCTATGCAGGCCCGGAATACGTTGCAATGTGCCGTCTGAAGGGCGACGATGCAGCTGCTGACAAGGCACAGGCTGCGGTTGACAAGATGAAGGACAACATCATGAAGTACGGCTGGGACGGCGAATGGTTCCTGCGTGCATATGATGACTTCGGCAAGAAGATGGGCTCTCACGAATGTGAAGAAGGCAAGATCTTCATCGAACCGCAGGGCTTCGCTGTTATGGGCGGCTGCGGCAAGGAAACTGGTGCAGACCTGAAGGCTCTGGAAAGCGTTGACAAGTGGCTGAACTCGGAACACGGTCTGAGCCTGAACCAGCCGGCATTCACCAAGTATTATATTGAATACGGTGAAATTTCTACTTATCCGGCAGGTTACAAGGAAAATGCTGGTATCTTCTGCCACAACAATGCATGGATCATCTGTGCAGAAGCATTTGTTGGCCACGGCGACAAGGCATTTGAATACTACAGCAAGATTGCTCCGGCTTACAGAGAAGAAAAGTACTCTGACCTGCACAGAACCGAACCGTATGTATACGCACAGATGATTGCTGGTAAGGATGCAAAGCGGCACGGCGAAGCAAAGAACAGCTGGCTGACTGGTACAGCAGCATGGAACTTTGTTGCAGTTTCTCAGTACATTCTGGGTATTATTCCGGATTGGAACGGTCTGAAGGTTGACCCGTCCATTCCGCACGAATGGGATGGTTTCACTGTTTCCAGACAGTTCCGTGGCAACACTTACGAAATCACTGTAAAGAACCCGAAGCACATCTGCAAGGGTATTCAGTCTGTTACCGTTGATGGTAAGCAGATTGAAGGCAACGTTCTGCCGGTATTTGACGGCGGCGTTCACACAGTTGAAGTGGTTATGGGCTAAGCATTTGCTGCGAATTTCCGATTGATAAAAAGAAGAACCCGATTCATCCGCACTGGAATGGTGTGGGTGGGTCGGGTTTTTATATTGGTTGTAAGAACCGAGCCGCAGGCAAATAAAAGTTTTTTGATCCAACAATTTTTCAAAAATGTTGGCGAGGTGTGGGCGAGTAGCCCTGATCGCTGCCCGCAGGCAGCGAAATCCCCGTGCCATGCTCTTGGAACACCACTCGAATCCACTTCGGCAAGCTGGGGCACATCCCCAGCTTGCCTTGGGAATCGCAATTGCCCCTGAAACCTTGTTCCATCATTTCAGCCTCTCGTTTTCAAAGGCAATTGCGATTCTTCCGATTCTCTCTTAGATGTTTGTTACAGTTCCCAGACAGTTTTATTTGCTCCGCAAATGTGGGCTGCTCGCCCACACCTCGGCAGCATTTTTGAAAAACTGCTGCACCGAAAAACTTTTTATTTGCCTGCGGCTCATATCTTGCAGCCACTTCCCGCTTCACCGAAAAACTTTCCTTTCTGTGCTTTCCTGCCACTTTCCGCCTTTCCACCGCATTTCTTGTTCCCATCGCACGCTTCCTGCCCCTTTTCGTCAAATGCTTCCGCTCTCCGCCCACTTTTCATCGCAAAATATCTGATAAATCCCCTGCGTTTTTCCTCGAAATCACGTCTTTCCAAACGAATTTTTGCGACATTTCAGAGGCAATCATGATTTTTGCTGAAATATTAAGAAAATATTTTGTTGAGATTTCTAAAAAATCATGCTATAATGAAGGCAATCAAAAAGATTCAATAATGACCCATGAAAGGAAAGGAACTTCATGATGACAGGATTTTTAACCTCAACAAAAGAACGACGGCAACGTTCCATTCTTGCCGTCCGCATCAGTGACATTCTCTGTCAACCAGACACCAATCAGCAAGACCCCAAAACATTACAGGCTCTTGCAAACCGCATTACACAGACCGGCATTCTCCAGCCATTCCCCGTTCGGAAAAACGCAGACCAACGGTATGAACTGGTATCCGGCAGCGAACAGTTTCAAGCTGCAAAATTAGCAGGCTTGCAGATTGTTCCCTGTATTCTTTCGGACAATCATTCCCGCAATGCGGAAATTTTAGCACTGGTTGAACAAATTCAGCAACAAAACCTCTCGTTCTTCGAGGAAGCAAGTGCCATTGAACGACTGATTTCCCACTATGGTATGACACAGGAAGATGCTGCTGCAAAGCTGGGCAAGGCTCAAAGCACCATTGCAAATAAGCTGCGGCTGCTCCGCCTGACTGAAACAGAACGGGACATCATCCTGCAATATCACCTGACGGAACGCCATGCACGGGCTTTACTTCGCCTGCGAGCACCGGAAGAACGCCTTCAGATTCTCGATAAAGTCATTAAGCAGAATCTGAACGTGGAAAAAACAGAGGCTGCGGTTGAAGAAAAAATTGGACAGCATCCCTCCAGAGAACCATATCGGAAACGGAATACCGTCTTTCAGAATGTTCGGGCATTCGCCCACACCATTCATCAGGCAGTCGAAACCATGCAGGCTGCTGGCATTTCTGCCGACGCTCAGAAACTGCAATCTGATACACATATTGAATACCGGATTCGGATTCCTGTTCCTCAGCAGAACGTACATAGCGAACAACCGCCACGCAATCGGCTGCCACTCTCTTAATTTTATTTTGCTAGATTCAACATTATTCCACGACTGCAATCTATAAAACACGGGTCGATTCCCCTGACAAGAAAAGAGACAATCCTGCAAAACGAGTTTTTCCTTTCTCCGGCAAAAAAGAAAAAAAATCGCCGGAATTCAGACACCCTCCTCCATTTTCTATCTTATGAAAAACCGACCGCTTCCAGCTGCGTGGAAACGGTCGGTTTTCTTATGATGATTTATTTTTCCAACTATTTTTATGGCTTCTTTTCCAGCAAATCATACACCGTGTAAACTGGTGCAGTTGTTCGCTTCTGGCAAGCCGCTGCAATGGTATCCGGTGACATAACATCTGCCACCAAAACTGCATCTGTTTCCGGATATTGCTCTGCGGAACGAGAAAGCACTGTAAATGGTTTTGGAAACTTTTGCATTTTTTCTCGTTCGCTCTTCGGCAAGTTCTCTACGATAAACCGCACATGAATGCCAGCTTCTTCCAAAATCGGACGCAGATACAAGGTAATTCGATTATGGGCATACAAGCCAATCGTTCGGATTTGCTTCTTATAACAAAACCGTACAACATCCGCATGCTGTTCGAGATACAGGCGGAAAAAGTCCGCATATTTCAAAAAACGATCTCGTTCTGCTTGCAGTCGATTTGTTTTTACATCAACCGCTGCAAACGATTCTTCGATATATCGTGCATAGGTTTCTGTATACTGCATGGTGCAAGCATCACAGAGTGCCTGAATTTGTTCCTGTTCGGTTTCCCGTGGGAGTCCTTTCCGAATCGTTTCAACTGCTTGGAAACAATACTGATAATACTCCGGTGTATAATGCAATCCGCTCACACCCAACCGATGTTCCGTCGCTGCCAGCACTTGCTTCGGGAACGGAATTAGATGTGCCTGCGGCAACAATTCCCATAGAATCCGAAACACTTTCTGCATCCGCCGGTTCCCATCCCGATAAATTTTCTGCGAATTTAATGGAAAAGATTTCACATGATTTGCATGGTCAATCTGCAAAAAGACATGTCGAGTTTCTACCAAAATGATTCGTTCTTCCGGGCAGACCGTCTTGAGCTGGTTTGCATAGACCTGCAACCGATGCCGCAGTTCTTCTTCTGACAGCGATTCAAACGAAAATACTTCTGCATCCAGCTGCGGAAGAATGCCCTGTTTTGCCATTGCTTCCAATGCAGGACGATGTTCTCCATGGCAAATTAACTTCTGCCCGTCTACCTGCATCTGATACGGCTGAAACCGAAACATGACTGTATCCACCAGCAAAAAATCTGCTGGGTCATTCAGATATTCCATAAAACTGCGTTCGCAGTCCAGCCGCCGACAGCGGCGAAAGAAATTCGTCAGTCCGAACGGCTTTAAATCAAATGCTTCATAGGCTGCCCGGTCATAAATCGGAATGGGCGGCTGCTCCAACGCCAGCGGAGAGAAAAAGTTCACATATCGATTGATGCGGTAACCGCCATCTTTTTCATTGCCATACACGCCCTGATAATAGAACGTATCCCGCAAAATGCAAGAGCCACAGATATTCACAACGGGCTGTTGTTTGTTTTCCATAAAAAATCCTTTCTTATTGTTTCACGGGAAACAAATCCCCTATGATTTCCCTTTTTCTGTCCCTTATTTCTGCTTCGGACGGATGCAGTCGGTAAACATATACCGCTGGAGCGGTTCCGGAATCCGGATGCTGCCGTCTGGGTTCAGGTTGTTTTCCAAGAAAGCAATCAGCATTCTCGGCGGTGCAACAACGGTATTATTCAGGGTGTGTGCAAAGTACTTGCTGCCATCTGCTGCCTTGACCCGAATGCCCAGCCGTCTTGCCTGTGCATCGCCCAGATTGGAGCAGCTGCCGACTTCAAAATACTTCTTCTGTCTTGGCGACCATGCTTCTACGTCAATGCTCTTAACCTTGAGGTCTGCCAAGTCGCCAGAGCAGCATTCCAGTGTCCGAACTGGAATATCCATGCTGCGGAACAGTTCTACCGTGTAGCTGTACAGCTTGTGGAACCAGTCCATGCTTTCTTCCGGCTTGCAGACAACAATCATTTCCTGCTTTTCAAACTGGTGAATCCGGTAAACGCCACGTTCTTCCAGACCGTGTGCACCCACTTCCTTCCGGAAACACGGAGAATAGCTGGTCAGGGTCTGCGGCAGGTCGCCTTCCGGCAAAATGGTATCAATAAATTTCCCGATCATGGAGTGTTCGCTTGTACCGATCAGATAGAGGTCTTCGCCCTCGATCTTGTACATCATGCCTTCCATTTCTGCAAAGCTCATAACGCCAGTCACAACGCTGCTCCGAATCATGAACGGCGGGATGTAATAGGTAAAGCCCTTGTTGATCATGAAATCCCGTGCATAGTTCAGAATGCAGGAATGCAGGCGGGCAATATCACCGCACAGATAATAGAAACCGTTACCACTGGTCTTTCTGGCGGAATCAATGTCAATGCCGTTCAGGTTTTCCATGATGTCAACGTGATAAGGAATCGGGAAATCCGGAACAACCGGTTCGCCAAAGCGTTCTACTTCTACATTTTCGCTGTCGTCCTTACCAATCGGAACGCTTTCATCAATGATGTTCGGGATAACGAGCATTCTCTTCCGAATTTCTGCTTCCAGTTCGGTTTCTTTCTGCTCGAGTTCGTCCAGCTTTGCACCGATGGCAGCCACTTCCTGCTTGACGGATTCTGCTTCGTCCTTTTTGCCCTGTCCCATCAGTGCACCGATTTTCTTGCTGATGGTCTTTCTCTGGTTCCGGAGGTCGTCACAAGTCATCTTGGTTTCCCGGAACTGCTTGTCCAGATCCAATACTTCATCTACCAGCGGCAGTTTTTCGTCCTGAAACTTCTTGCGGATGTTTTCCTTTACCAGTTCCGGATTTGTCCGGATTAATTTCATGTCAATCATGAGAATGTTCCTTTCTGTTTTAAAAAATAAGATTCTGTTTTCCCGGAAATCGGCAAAACAGAATGCATGGGTTTAATTTTCTGCTGTAACATCTTCCAGCACAATTTGCAGCGTACCTTCTCGCTGAAAACATTCAAAGGTCAGAATCAGAGATTCTGTCAACCGATAATCAATTTCAAATCCCGCTCCGTCCTCGTCTTCATAGAAATCGGCGAACGATTCAGAAAACGGTGCAACCGTTGTTTTCTGAAACCGCAGCACCCGTTCGATTTCGCCCTGTAATTCTTCCATTGGGAGGTCGGAACGGGAAAGCAAGGTGGGAATCGCTGCATAATGATTCTGTGCAATGGCTGTTACCACTGCCTGAATGGTTTGCAGGGCAGTTTGTTTTTCATCAGCTGCAAGCATCTGTCATTCTCCTTTGCTCAGAATTCCTGTTCTGCCAGCTCTGTGAGCTGTTTTGCCAGTGATGCAAGGTCTTCTTTGTTGTAAAATTCCAGCATCAGCGTTCCTTTTTTTCTGCCATAGGTAACCGAAACTTTTCGCTGTAGTCGGTCGGTCAGTTCCAGTTCCATTTCTTTGTAGTACTGATCCGTCGTCTTGCGTTTCTTCGCAGGCTTTTCTGCTTTTGCCGCCTGTTCAGCTGCCAGCTTTTCCACTGCCCGCACAGTCATGCCATCTTCGGCACAGCGTCTTGCAGTTTCCAGCTGCAAATCTGGGTCGGAAATTGCCAGCAATGCCCGTGCATGTCCGGCAGTAATTTTTCCGCACTCCAGCAGTTCTTGTAATGGTTGCGGCAGCTGCAACAGCCGCAGAGCATTTGCAACCGCACTACGGGAACGACCAATGGACTTGGAAACGGCTTCTTGTGTCATATCAAACTGATCCATCAAATCACGGAAACCAGCTGCTTCTTCGAGCGGTGTCAAGTCCTCCCGCACTAAGTTTTCAATCAATGCGATCTGCATGGTTTCCTTGTCGGAAAACTCCTTGATGATGACTGGAACTTCTTCCAGTCCCAGCAGATTTGCAGCCCGCCAACGCCGTTCTCCGGCAACGATCTGATAAGTCATGCCGTATGGACGAACGAGAATCGGCTGCAACATGCCATACTGTCGGATGGAATCCGCTAAAGCTGAGATGGCTTCTTCGCTGAATGTTTTTCTGGGCTGTTCTCGGTTCGGCTCGATCTCAGAGAGCCGCAGGGTTCGTTTTACTGGTACTTCTGCGGTGTTTTCGTCAAATAAAAAATCCAGACCGCTGCCCAGTCCGCCAATTGCCATAAATACCCGCCCCCTTTCTATGAAAATGATTTTTTGTGATATTTTATGGGAAACGCTGCCCACGATGAGCCGCAGGCAACCAAAAGTTTTTTGATCCAACAATTTTTCAAAAATGTTGGCGAGGTTCAGGGCGAGC
>ERZ1034976.1012-NODE-1012-length-23523-cov-7.290012_pt1 | contig 23523 bp, 21 predicted proteins | sample MGYA00520623_ERZ1034976 | MGnify/ENA primary metagenome ERZ1034976 (study PRJEB33766, sample SAMN09781774) | gut metagenome | biome: gut microbiome | host: Homo sapiens | place: Madagascar | study: EMG produced TPA metagenomics assembly of the PRJNA485056 data... | reverse complement strand
CTTTCTAAGGATAGTACTATAATACTATCTTCTATTCACTATAATTATATATAAATGAATATATGTAGTTTTACTTTTATAATATAACTATCAAACCAAAAAAGAAACGCATCATTAGGACACGTTTCTATTTCTTTAGAACATGATAAAAAGATTTGCTAAAATCTTATCTAATAAGCTATGCTTATTATACATAACAATTCTTCCCATCTTATTCTTCATTTGCTGACGTGATACAGTATATACGTCTTTCTTGGTATTAACAATATTGATTAATTTATTGTCATTCTTAATAGCACCACCATAACAGCAGCAAATATTAAGAACTTCTCCTTTCTTAATCATACCAAGTTCAACAGTTCTATCATATGCCTCTTGAACAGTATAGACATTAATATAGGAGTCATCAAAATTAACAGTACCGTCTTTGTTACCATGACAAATTAAGTAATTATTACCATTTACGTCTTTAACAACGTAAAACATGTCTTCAAACGAAACCTTTTTGAAATTTGTGATTTCCTTTTCAGATGTATAAAAATACTTAAACATAACTACCTCCGATTATAGGACGAGTTCTTTATAACAGATTTCTGTATCCTATTATCACTATTATAATATATATGTGAAATTCGGAACTTAGACAAAATACAAACGGAGAGTAGCATTACACTACTCTCCGATTTATTATTCATATATTCTTTTGAACTTTCCGTCTAGGTCATTAAATAAACAAAAATCAACAATTGTAAAGTTTATAAAATGTACGATTTAGACAAAGATATCCTGATGCTAAAATAGAAAAATAAATAGGAGATTGCTGTTCAAGCTTTTTATACATTTCATCATTCATCGGAGAAATTATAGCATGAATATCGTTACCATCTATCCAAAGTTTATGAATTTTTATAGAGACATTGGAATCTATAATTGAAAGTTCGAATAAAGTATTAATATCATAAGCATCACGTATACTTTCAGTTTTTTCTTTACAACAAAGATTTCCAGTTTTTAAAAGGTCATTAATTCTTTCACTTTGAAGAATTTCAACTAATTGTTTCTTTTGATAAACCCAACCATTCCTAGATGGCGTATCAAGCTTAAAGATTACACCTTCATACTTAAAGTCTTTAAAACTCATATTATACAACTCCTAACTTATAAAATTATAAGTTAGTTTGTATAACAATAATTCATGATTTCATCTTGGATATATTGTTCCAAGTTTACTAAGATTCTATTACCATCCCGTAGATTCAATTGAACATTCTTTCCACCATTACAAATAATAGCAGATTCATATAGTGTATCGAATGTATTAATGATATCCTTTACATTAGCGGATTCTTCTTTAATATAACTTACAACTTCTTTATTCATTACTGGAATTAAAATACCATTAACTGCAGCAGATTCTGTAATCAATGCTTGTTCATGTACTCGTTCATTTTTCGGTGCTACAAATCCAGTTGTATATGCACGTTTATGAGAAGGGAAAATTACTCTGTCCCAAGTAATGATTCTAATGTTTCTTACATAACATTTACCATTACGTTCTCTATCTACAGAACCTAATGCTCTAAGAGAAAAAGATGGTTTACAACCCTCTAATAAATCTTCTGTAAAAGCTTTACCATATTGATTGTTAGTACCTCTGAAATTTGCATGTACTTCTGACCCTTCGAGCCAAATCTTTGTATATAATACAGAACAAATCTTAGGGTCAATAACAGATTGTACAGACAATTCATTAGAAGATGGGTGACCATCATGTCCTCTCATATTACCAGTAGGAATCAGTTCTTTCTGAATTCTATCAGAATAGATTTCTGGTTTCATATCCTTTTCTTCGTAAATACGTCCATTTCTATTCTCATCCCCTAAAGTCTGGATAATACCAGTTGCTTCTGGTTTTCCATTATGTTCCGAGATGATATTAACTTCAGCAGATTCATGTGCTGCTTCAAGAATAATATTACCAATGACTTGATTATTCATTATATTACCTCCTTACGGCTTTTATATTAAAGTTAATTTCATCACAGACACAAAAAAGAAACGTGTATTTGTTAACACGTTTCTTTTATTGTATTCAGTTTTATCACTATCCTTTCTTTTGTTTTTAATTAGAATAAATCATCGAAAATTTCGTCATCATCTTCATCTATCTCATGAGAGATATTTGCAATATCACATAACTCTTTACGAGTTAATGAAAATCTTGAATAGTCATATTCATAAGTGTACGAATATTTAAATCCTCTTAAAGTTTTAAATGCTCCATAGTTTAAACGAAGACGTCTATCCTTTAAGTAGATAAAACCAGTCCAATCATAATTAGATTCGTCGGTTTTATCATGAACCAGAAAAATACATTTTCCAGATTGCATCTGGTGCAATTTAATCGAATCAAACTTCGGATGGAACTCGTCTGTTACAAAGTTGTAACAATCGAGAAGTCTTTTGAAAGACTTAGTAGTTTCTGGTTCAATTAATATGAATTTCAAATTCATATTAAACTGCTTAATAGCAGCTGCGGATGCGGATGTAGCGGATGCGTTTGTGTCCATTGTTGCGTTCATAGTCGTGACCTTTTCCCTTCACCCTGGGAACGTAGAGTTTCTACGTCTGATGCTTGAGGTTTCAGGTATGCATCAACCTGTATTTGATATAGAGTATATACTACTATCTCTATTCACTATAATTATATACAAGTGAATACATACTATTTTACAGACTGAAACATATCTATAAAGTAAGGAGGTAATATAAAATGACAGCACAAAGAAAAAAGGCAGAAGCTTTAATCTATAAATTTTTTGATGCAATTGACCCATCTAAAGCCAATACAAATTTCTATAAAGAAATGTTTTCTAAGATGTCTGACCAACAATTTATGGAATTCTGTAAAAGAAGATTACCATTTAGATTACAAACTACAGCATTTGAAAGAGAACTAAATCCAGACAAATGTATCAAAGCTTTAAAAGCAATTAATGTTCCTGTACTAGAAAAGATATCGTTACCTAGTATCTATACCAATTCAGATGGTGTACCAGTAAACTCTAATAATGAAGCACTTGTAGGATATTTGAACTTAAAGAAACTGAAACAGATTATAACTAAGAAATCTGGTTATAATACAAACATCGATGTTCGTAATCCTAAAACCGGTCAAATTGTCGGAAATGCAAAAGGTGTTGAATCTGACCGTGAATTGGAATCTCTAGTGTTACAGAATATGGATGCTACGATTAAAGAATTTACTCGTGCTAAAGCAGATGATATGGAAGCCAAGAATAAGATGTATAACCAAATTAATACAACTGGTCAGGTATCATTAAAAGATTTAACTTCTGACAAGTCAAGTCAAGTTGCTAGAAATACAGTAGATGTATATTTGATTGGCTCTGGTATTATGACAAACTTATTAGAAGAAGATTATATGACTCCATATACATTAAGTATGAAGAAAAAGAGAATTGAGAAATAATTTTTAAAAGTATTATAACATATAAGTAAATTACAATTATTATATATTTCTCATAAAGACTCCTGTTAAATAAGTAATTCTCCGAGTATCCACATACGTTAATTCGTATGTGGATATTCACTGTCTTACTAACTAATATATAAATATTTAAAAAAGGAGGTATATGCTATGTCTGATGCAAAGTTTGGAGTGATCAATGAACAAGGCTATCCTGCTGGCCAATTCGGGTTTACTCCAGTAAATGAAAGTGAACAAAAGAAAATTGAAGAAGACGAAGAAAAGAAAAAAACCGATAAGGAAAAGGAGTAAATTAATATGAACAACTCTTATACGTTTGCTTGTGGTCAGGGTGCTACAAAAGCTATGATTCATTGTATTGAAGAAGGTACTATTCTAAAAGAAGACTGCTGTATCGTAAATTCAACTCAGAAAGATATCCCTTATGAATATCGTAACGGTAGCGTAAGTACAATCATTATCAACCCAGATCCAAATGCTGGTTGTGGTAAAGACAGAGGGTATGCAAAGAGTCTTATGCTTGATTACCTTAGAAATAATCCAAATGTTATTTCTAATATGCTTCCTGAAGGGAAATATCAGTATGTAAATATTATTGCTACAACAGAAGGTGCATCTGGTAGTGGTGCTTCTGTAATTCTAGCAAAGTTTATTAAATCTGCTATTCCTAAGCATTTAAGAGTACCTGTAGTAATTACACTGATTACTGGATTTGAAACTGATACAAGAGGATTACAGAATACCATTGAGTATTTCAAAGACCTTAATGGGGGCGATTTTGTAATTAGAACTGTATCGAATAAGAAATATCTTGATAAGACAAATAATACTTTTATGGCTGAAAAGATGGCAAATGAAGATATCTCTAAGTCATTTAAGATTATTAGTGCCTTTGATGTAGTTGATTCTGAACAGAATATCGACGACGAAGATCATTACAAACTTATCACAAACCCAGGTATGATGTTTGTTACAGAAGTTGAAATTGATAAGAGATTAAAGAATGCTTCTCAATTTGAACAGATTGTTTCTGATGCAATTGACTATAATACATCTTTGGACTTCGAACCATCTGCAACCAAGATTGGTGTCTATATGAATATCTCTGACGATAATTTGTCTGTAGTAGATACAAACTTTACTGCAATTAAGAAAAAGCTTTGTGGTAATACAGATATTGAAGAGTTCTTCATTCATAGACAGTATGTTGCAGCACAGCCTGAATTTGTAAGAATTATTGCATCTGGTATCAATCTACCAAAAGACGAACTGAATGATATTTATAACAAATATCAGAATCGTAAAGAAATTGAAAAACAGGATGACTTTTTTGATTCTATCTCTGGAATGGTAACTGAATCAAATTCTAGACATTCCGAAGAAGATGATATTGACGATTCTAGTACTGATGATTTCTTTGCCAATTTTGAAGGTGAAGTATCTCATGGTTCTGGAAGAAGAAGATCTTCCTCTACAAGATTCTCATCTAACAACGCTGTGAAGACTACAGATGTTTCTGGTGGATATGAAAAGAAAAAGAGTAGTTTCACCGCAAAAAAATCATCCGATGAAAAGAAACCTTATTCTGAAGATGATATAAAAGGATTCTAATTTATACATATAAAGATTACACACATTTATCCCAACACATCTCATGGTGTGTTGGGATTATTATTTTACAATTACAAAAACTATTTAATAAAAGTACCCAATAGGTACAATTAGGAGGTATTATAATGGTAAAACAAGATAATTTTGAATCAGCAGATGAACTAATGCTAGAGATTCAATCGACTCTAGCAAAGTCAAAAGACAGCTCTGTAAACAGAATGGCAGAAAGTGACGTATTATATTCTACTGGATTTCTTCCTCTAGATTATAAAAACGGATATCGGAAGAATATGACCCTTCCAAATGGACAAACTGTTAGATATGATATTGCAGGCATTCTTGATGGAACTTCAAATATGTTTATTGGTCGTTCCGGTTGTGGTAAATCTACATTAGTATATCAAATTGCTGCAAATATCATTAGAAACTTTGACCATGGTCTTATGTTTGTAGATTTGCTTGAAGGTGGTATGCTAGAAGAACGTGGTATTGCACTGACTGGACTATCAAGAGATGACTATTTTTCTAAAGTAAAAATTAGAAATTCCGGTATTACAATTGAATCCGTGTATCTTCAAATTAAGGCAATTCATGATGTAAAAGTTGCAAATGAAGAGAAGTTTCGCTATGATACTGGGATGGTTGACAGCTATGGTAGACCGATTACAAAATTCCAGCCTACAGTCTATGTAATTGACTCTATTCCATTGTTAACTTCAGCAAAGTTATCAGAAGAAGAACAACTCAGTGGACAGATGTCAACTACAGCAACAGCAAAACAATTAGCACAGTTGTTTAGACGTTGTAACCAAATTATCAAAGAAGCAAATATCATTATTCTATCTGTAAACCATATTACTCAAAAGGTAGAAATTAACGCATTTAAACATACTAAATCACAAACTGCATATTTGAAACAAGATGAAACAATTCCAGGTGGTGTAACTCCATTATATCTTGCTAATATGGTATTTAGACTCGATGATAGTGATAAGCTTACATCCGATAAAGAATTCGGTATCGATGGGATTCATGTAATTGTATCAAATGTAAAGTCTAGAGCTGGTATGAGTGGATTGAATTCTGCGGTTGATTTGGTCTTTAATTATAGAACTGGATTTGACCCAGATTTGTCTCTTTATATGATGCTAAAGAATGCCGGAAGAGTAAAAGGTGCAGGTGCTTATTTGTATTTCGGTGATAGAGATGATAAGAAATTCTCTCAGAAACAGTTTAAAACTAAACTGATTAATGACCCAGAATTCCTTAATATCTTTGAAACAGAATGTGTTACATTCCTGTATAACGAATTAGCTCAGCTTGAAGAAGCAACCAAATTACAATCTTCTCCAGCGACAATGTCTATTATGGATAAGATTCGTCAGATGAATTCTAATCAAAATTAATATAAAGTGTATATTATAAGTATGAAGATGAGAAATCATCTTCATACAATCTATTATTTAAAGGAGTTGGAAATAATGAAGTACGAAAAATTGTATGACGACCCTGGCATAGACAAGCACATTACTGCTGCTTCTGAAATCTATGACGAAGGTAACATGGAAAAAATGTTAGGTGTTGGATTAAACATGCCTTTCGAAAGTGCAAACTCTGCATCAAGAAAGAATATGTTTTCCAGCCAATATCAACAACATGTTTGTCTAGAAGATGCTGAAATCCCGTATATTAGTACTGGATACGAAAATCTATTCGGACAACATTCGTCCTCATTTATCAAAGCTGATAGAAATTGGACAGTAATTGGAAAGGTTGAGAAATTCTCTAACCGTCCAGGGCATCACTATTTTCTGTTTGTTATTGACGAGCAGAATAATATGGATGTAATCGAACGTGTTTCTTATTGTCATAATACAGAATCTTATGGATTCTTATATAACAATGATTATCTGGATTCACTTCAAATAAATAGTGTTATTCCAAAATCTAAGACAATCAAGAAATCTAAATCTTTTGATATTGCTGATAACTATATGGCAGGTAGAAACTTAAGAGTAGCTTATATTGCAGATGCAAGAACAACAGAAGATGCTATTGAGATTTCTAAATCTGCTTCATTAGCATTATCTAGACCCGAAATCAAACAAGTAAATATCCTTATCAATGATAACGATATTCCATTAAATCTCTATGGAGACGATAATGAATATAAGATATTGCCGGATATTGGTGAGGAAATTAAAAAAGGAATTGTTTGTGGAGTAAGAACAGAAAAGAATGATGAAATATTCTTTACACAATCTGCTGAAAGATTGAAGTCTACATTGATTAACGATACTACTTTCAAAACAAAAGGTAGAATCATCGATATCAATATATACTGTAATAAAGATATTTCAGAAACACCAAACGGAATCTATGAAGGACAATTGGATTTTTATATGAAAGACAATGTCAGATTCTATAATGAAGTTTGTAATCTTCTTAAGAACTATATTGACAATTCTAGTTATAAGAAGAGTCATGAACTCAGTAGACTCTATACAAGATGTGAAGATGTATTATCTGGAAAGCAATACTTTAAAGATAATTTGTTTTCTAATATCTATATAGAACTTATTGTATACCGTAGTGTTCCAGCAGATGATGGTGATAAAATCACATCTAGATATGGTGGTAAAGGTGTTATCTCTAAAGTAATAGATGATGAACTTATGCCAAGAATATCAGGAACTGATGAAATAGTTGACCTAATTTGGAATCAATCTACTTGTGTAAATAGATTGAATGTTGGACAGTTATTTGAAACTTCGCTCAATTTCATCTCATCGAATATTGTAAATTATATATTGACAGTTCAACAAGACACAGAAATGTGTATAGATATGCTGTATCGATATTTCAGTATTCTATCAGATGATTGGGCAAGATATTTCATGGATAATATTGAAAGTAGCATTGATGACGATGAAGCAATGTTTAATGTTGCTAGTTGTATAACAGAAAATTGGGATGGTTTATATATACCACTTGAACCAATATCTGAAGCAATCACATTTGATACTTTACTAGAAATCTATAAGGAATTTCCATGGATAAAACCGGTCTTTATAGATGTTCCAATTAAAGGTTCTAGAGGTCAGATAAGATGGGTACAGAGTAATAAACCGAGTATCATTGCAAAGCAATATATCTATAGAATGAAACAGAATGCAGAAGAAAAACATTCTGCGACATCTATGTCTGCTACAAATATCAAAGGACTTAATTCTAAGTCCAAAGCAGCAAAGATGTTTATGCGTGTTCATTCCAATACTCCAATTAGAAATGGTGAAATGGAAAGTAATATCTTTTCTATTATGGGTATGGAAGTTCAAATCAAACAACTTATGCTTTATAGCACTTCTCCACAAGCAAGAAGAAATGCTAAGCAAATGTTGAAATCATTTGAGTTCAATGTTACATTGGATGAAGATGGTAAGTCTAGAAGTGCTGAAATTCTCAATGCTAGCATTAAAGCAATGGGAGTTAGAGTAGAGTTCAAGAAAGTACCAATTCGATATATAAATGTAGCAAATGAACAAACAGAATGTGCATTATTCAGATTCTTGGATTGGGATAAGAATCAATTATTCATTGAATGTGGGAAGAATGCTGACAAACTATTCCAAGAATGTGGTAAGAATTCCGAACAACTCTTTATAGAGTGTGGGAAGAATGCTGACAAACTATTTAAGTATATGGGAGACGATTAATATGATTTCATCACCAATGCATTATATTGTCGAGAAACTTTTGAAAGGTGATGCATCCTGTTTAACACAGGATGTTATCGCCAATATCAATTATATCACAGTATCCTTATTAAATAAGGATCCACTGGATAAAGTTGAACAGGAAACAGTAAATGATATTCTTCATATTTCTAATATCATTTATAACAACACAGATAGAAGTATTTTAGTTCTTGAAGATGGAGTATATGATTTACTTCTCGAGAAGTATAAAAGATATAATCCAAACTTTCAAGTTGGTGCAGAGCCTGTAACTCTGACAAATTTCTCAACTTCAGATGTAGTATTTGAAGATGAAGCTGAGAAAGAATCTTTGTTTGTTTACCAACCATATATCAATACAAATGGATTCTTGTTTGGAGATGAACTTACAAGATACAATGTATATGGTCAAACAAAATTCAGTGATAATCAAAAGAAAGAAATTTCTAAAAGATTAAGAAACACAAGTCATAAATATCCACAACTGGTAGGGACATTGCATAAAGCAAAGTTTGTACTAGATAATGATGCAATTGTACGTGGAGTATATGAAGACCCTAATGTGCGAGTATTTGAACGCGACTTTTTAAGAAAACATGTTCAAGCAGGTATTGTTAATCCGAACTATATTGAACTCGTATTAGAGTTAAAATATGATGGGGTTAGTGTTGAAGCTGAAGTAACTGATAAGGTGTTAAGTGCTAGAACAAGAGGAGAAACTCAGATGGATAAAGCATCTGACTTAACTCCGATTCTTCGTGGTTATACTTTTACTAAAGCTACTGGATATGATATTAAACCATTCGGTATGAAATTTGAAGCAGTTGTATCTTATAATGCAATCAGACAATTGAATATCGAATGTGGAAAAACTTATGTAAATGCTAGAAATGCAATCATCGGAATCCTTGGTAATTCCGAAGCTTCTAGATTTGCAAAGTATATCACATTAGTTCCACTTCAAACTAGTCACGATAATATGACTAGAGAACAGGAATTGGAATTTATGAATCGTTATTATGCAACTGGTGAACCTTGTCGCTATGCAGTTGTAAGAGGAAACTATAACGAAGTTTTGTTCCAAGTAAAGAAATTTGTAGAAGAAGCTCAAGCAACAAGAGATATCTTACCATTCATGTATGATGGTGTAGTTGTATCTTATCTTGATCCTCACATTAGAAAAACTCTTGGTCGTTCAAATTCTATTAATGAGTATTCTATTGCGATTAAATTTCAAACTAAGAAGAAACTAACACGTTGTAGAGGGGTTAGTTATACTGTAGGAGCTACAGGTGATATTACTCCGATGATTCATTATGACCCTGTGGAATTTTATGGTATGATTAATACGAAAAGTTCTGGTCATAGTTATGCAAGATTCATGAAGTTGAATCTAAGACCAAATGACATTTTGGAAATTGAATTCACGAATGATGTCATGGCATATGTCCACAAAGCGAATGTCCCAGAGAATATGTATAATCCAATGAAGCCATTTGGATTTATTACAAACTGTCCAGAGTGTGGACAACCTTTATCTGTATCAGAAACAAGTAAAAGTGTATTCTGCAATAATATTGCTTGTCCAGGAAGAACAAGAGCGAGACTTGTCAATATGGTAAGCAAGTTAGGATTTAAAGGATTCTCCGAAGAAACAATCAAAACTTTAGGACTCACTTCATTCAATGATTTAATGACAATCACTGAAGAACGTGCTAAAGTGTTAGGTCCGACCAATGCAGAAAACTTGCTTAAAGCAGTAGATTATCTGTATGAATCGAAAGTTCCAGATTATATTCTATTGGGTTCTCTTGGATTTTCTGATATCGGTGATAAGAAATGGAAAATCATTCTTAAGTCTATCACACTTCATGATATTGTAACTGATAGTAATAGTACCTTGTTCTTTAAACTTAGAAATAGCGGTAAGGGTATTGGTCCTAAGACAACAGATACAATTGTTAATGAACGTGAATTCTTTCTCAAGGATTTAGCATATATCTGTAACAATATGCCAAATGTAATTACGAGTAAAGGCATCTCTAATGATAAGGTTGCTCTTAGTAAGACAATCCGATTCTCCGGAGTTAGAGATAAAGAGCTTGAGAATAGACTTAATATGTCGGGTCATGATTGTTCTGATGGCTCTGTGACAAAGACAACAGACTTCTTATTAATTCCATTTGTTGGGTATACTTCCTCTAAGGTAGACAAAGCAAACAAATATGGTGTAAAGATTATTACACTGGATGAGTTCAAACTTAATGAGTCCTCATACCTTAGCGAAGTTTAAAAATTAATACGAGTCAAACTAAGATATAAATGTATATAATATAAACGATAAGAGAGTAATCTCTATCATATATCTAATTATTTTAAGGAGGTACTTGTTATGAGTACAACAGTATTAAGAAATTCGACTATCCCGCAGAGCTACAAATGTGGTGTGGAAGCAAGCATGCCAACATTCAAAAGCAAGATTACAGGTGATGATATCTCTGTAGAAATCACACTGAATCCGAATCCGAGAACTCACTTCAACAGCAGTGTTGATATGTTCCCGAATGTAATTAAGACTTGTGCTGACATTATGTCAACACCGTTCTTCAAGTGCAAGACAAAGGCAGCACTTGTGTTCCAGAAAGATTCTGGAGAATTCATTGCAGCGTGTGTATCTGATTATGACGCTGAAGGTGAAAACTATTTCTTCAATATCACTTTCGATCAAAATGATATTAAGAATATTTCTAAGGACAAGTTGGTAAACTACACTGACTTCTCCGACCCAGACAGAAACATGAAGTACTGGGAATTGTTCAATGCAAATTTATGCATCGCACATAACTATGCAATTGCAGATGATCAGATGATTTATATCTTGACCATGCAGGTATTTGAAGTACTGTATCATTGGTTTGACGTAAATGCAAAAGCCGATGAAATCGTTGAACTTGTAATTGACGATTATATCGGTAAGTATTCTAATACTATGTCCGAAGAAGAATACAATAATGCTTTGACAGTCGTTGCAACAGGTTCTGTAGAAGTTGTAAAGGATGTCAAGAAAATCTCCATCCAGTTTGGGGAAGAAATGAAGGCTATCGCAAAGGGTAGCAATGATATGAATTCCTAATCCATTGTAATAGTCTTCATATAAATTTGGCACCTGTCGACCGCATGTCGGCAGGTGCTTTATTTTTAATATCTTAAGAGGGGTTGAAAATATGTTAACAACAAACAAAGCATTCATTAACGGCAAAATCTATGACGTTATTGAATTGAACCAAATCAACCAAATAGGACTGAACACAATTATTGATAGCTTGGCTATTCATATAAATGGTTTCATCCTTCCGGTATATACTTGTGGTATTGTTTATGATAGACCTGGGTTCTATTTAAACGATTGTATCACTAGTCATATCGTATATCCGAATGAAGAAGAAAGAGAAATGTATTCTGATTCTCATTTAGCATATTTTGGTTCAGCGTCTACGTTCCAGGATGTAGTAGATGCGAAGGAAAAGATATATAAAGATGAATACAATCATCTTATTTCTAACGATGAAGTATTCACTCCTAATATCGACCAAGTTAATGACACAGCATTAATGTTTGCAGTGAAGTCTGCAATTGCAGCAAAGCATTGTAATATTAATAATTATGCTGAAAGATTTGGTTCTGACTTTAATAATGATAAGAGAAAGTTTAACGGTAATAGTATTACTGCTGGTAAAGCTGAATCTATCTTATCAAATACAGATGTCAGAGTTACATTAGTTATTCAAGATATGAATCCTAATGTAGCAAATCCAATTGGAAAGACATTAGTGTTCCCTTGGATTGGAGATGGCGTTAATGATGAAGAATATACAAATTATATCAATAATGCCATCTCTGCATTTGGACCAATAAAGTTAGGAGGAGATGAAAATGATTAATATACGACAAATGCTCGCAGATTATTCTAATAAATTTCGTGAACCATTCAACGAAAAGTTATTTATTAGAAGCGAGTACGATATCATTGACGCAGTTGAAAAGGTAATTATGTCTGTAGCAGAACCTACGAATGTAAATACCGAAGGCAAACAGCTTTTCATTGGTGTTAATTACTTTAGAGTAATTGATGACTATAGAGAAGTTAGAGATGTTATATACGAACTCGAATCAGACGGAAATAGAAGAAACAAGAGAATTGAATATAATATTCATGATTATATTAATCTTAAGGATAGTGATATCATTCTTCTTGAAGTAAACTATCATGTTGAAATCAATGGAGAGATTGCTGACAAATCAGTATTCATCGACATTCCTAAAGTAGTAAATAAATACTACTTTAGGATAGATGGTACAATCTACAGCACTCTCTATCAGATTGCAGATGCTTCGACTTATAACAACAATTCTAACAAAAAGAAGATGCGTTGTGTGAACTTCAGACAAGTATTTCAAAAGCATACTGTATCTGAAAAAAGATATAAGATTAATCAACTCTGGTTTAACGAAGATGGTACAACAAAGTCCATCGAAGTATCGAGTATTAATTATACAACAAATCTTTTCGGTGTAGACGTACCTGTTTGTAAATATTTCTTGGCAAAGTATGGAGTTGTTCAAGCGATGAACTATCTTAGATTAGCTGAGATTTATATTACAGATAAACCATATCATCCAAACGATGAATTCGTTGTTCTTTTCAATGAAAAGGATAATGTATATGTATCGGTACCATTTATGATTTGGAATAGTTCTCCTGTCACTCAATCTTTCATCACTACAATTCTTATGAATTGTCCTAAGAAAGGTTTAAATCTTGAAAAACTGTTTTCTAAAGATTATTGGCTTTGTATGCTTGGACAGGATTTTAAGAATAAAAGTGTTGAAAAGGGTCAAGCAATGCTTGAATCTACAACAAAGAATTATTCCATCATGATGAAAGAAACTCTTAGATTGCCAGAAGAAGACAAACAAACTTTGTTAGATATTCTTCGATGGATGATATATGAGTTTGATGCATTATGGGTAAAAGACAATTATGACATGTCTTATAAGAAACTGAAGATAGCTGTTTATATCGCAGGATTCTATGCAAATAAGCTATCAAAAGTTCTTATCAATGCTGCGAATGGAATCAACAGTTTAACAATCAATAAGTTCTTTAAGACTTTTAACATTGACCATAAGTTTATTCTTGATTGTCTTAAGAATAGTAACTTGGTAAGTTATAAAAACAATGTTAATGATGATGACATTTTCTCGGTCTTGAAATATACTTTCAAAGGAGCTTCTGGTATTGGTGAAAACAAGGCTAGTGCAGTTCCTGTAAAGTATCGATTAGCAAATCCAAGTCATATCGGAAAAGTAGATTGCGATACTTCACCAGCAGGTGACCCAGGTATGACAGGTTTGCTTTGTCCGTATGCAAAAGTATATGATGGTATGTACTTGAGTGATTATAAGGAACCTTGTAATTGGAGGGAAACTCAAGATAAACTTATTGATGAGTATCGAAAAGTTTATAGTATGGCTTCTATATTCCAGACAAAAGAAGAACTTCTTGGAACTGATTATGGAAGAGAGATGCTTGATACAATTATAGGAAAACTGAATAAACTCATGGACTATACAATTAAAACAGACCCTGAGTATAACAAGGAGGTATAACATGATGTCGAATAATCTATATATTCGTTATTTCATGTTTTCAAATGAGCACCTTAATAAGATTAAGGAACTTGCTGTCAAGAATGGAAACATGAATCCTAAACTAGGAAAAGTTCTAGTATCAGGAAACTTCAAAAAGTATACAATGCTTACAAACGACCCTGAGAGTTATAGTAAGCGTTATTCTGATGCTAGAATTGTAATGTCTGGGGATATCAGAAAAATAAAATATGAACCGGAGGAATAAAAATGAATATGTTCATAGAATTTGATGGGACTTGCCCATACTGTGGAGGAGAAATCAATATCGCAGAAGACATGAGATATAATTACTCAATTGACAGTGATGGGGTTCCGAATATTCTTATTGAAGAACGATATATGACACATGCATATTGCTCAGGATGTGGTAAATCATCAATAGCAATTGCAGAATCTGATGGAGATACTATTAAGTATAAAGTATATCCTGATGGAATAGGTCAGTATATTTATAATTATGAAAGAAATCATAGATATTCCGATGATTCTAAAGCTTCATTATTATCACATTTGATAATGAATAAGAAAGTTACACCTTTCTCAAATGTAAAACTTTCTGAACATCAGCCTTTGGAATTTATCGAAGGTGTTACAGACAGAGAAGACGACGTTCCGTGGTAAAAGAATGGGTGCATATGGACGAAAGTCCATATGTGCCTTTATTTTTTCTAACTTAAAGGTAAAGGAGGGTATTAACATGGAAGATATTCTAACTAACTTTTCTGATTTGTTTTTAGGAAACGGAGTAATCATTATTATCGGATGCTTTGTGATTGGTACAATCATTAAAGGTACAATCAGCAAGATTCCAAATAAATTTATTCCATATATTAACTCTGTTGTTTCAGTAATTCTAGGGTTTGTTATTCCAGGTACTTATGATGATGAAAGCTTAGTATCTAAGATTATTCTATTAATTTTCTTAGGCTTATCATCTACAGGTATGTATGAAGCAATCTGTATTATTGTAAAGGATAGATTTAGTATTGATCTTAAACAAATATACAACAATATAGTAAATAAAAGTAATGACGAATCTTCTAGTCAAACAGAGGAGACTGAATCTCAAGAGAATAGTGAAAGTGATATAGAAGAATAATGTGATTTACTTTTCCAATTTCTTATCTTTGCTTATACCTAAACCTTAACTGAAATAAGTCACTAGATTGTTTCTAGTGACTTATCTCTTCTTTTTGTTAAAAATTAATATCGGATAACATATATGTAAAAAATCAATTGAGATATTAGCTCAGTTGGTAGAGCATTACACTTTTAATGTAAGGGTCGAGAGTTCGAATCTCTCATATCTCACCATTCCAAAATAAAACAAGAAAGGAATATTACTATGATTAAACTGTTAGAGAAAGCAAAAAAGATTACCGTTAAAGATGGTAAGATTACTGCATCTGCAATTGTAGATGGATTCGAATTTGTTGGTGTTGCTAGACTTAGAGATGGTGATACTAGTAATGAATTAGAAGCTACTAGAATTGCAGAAGCTAAGATGGAACGGAAATATCATAAATTTGAGAAGAGAGGCTTAATGTTCAAGAAAGAAATGCTCGAAGATATGCTTGAACAAGTTAATGCTGAAATCGCTAAAACTGAAAACAGAATCTATAATTGTGACAAACACATTAAAGATATCTGTGACAGATTATAATAACTTCGTAAATGAAAATTTGCGTTATCATAGTTAGTTTGTGACGAACTAACGACCTCCTATTTACTTACGGGATATAAGCTAAATACTTCTCTTATATCCCGATATATGCTCAGAGAAGGTTTGAAACTTGTCCTTTGATGAGCTTACCAAATGTTGTGAATTATATTCACACATAGTTTGTACTTGTACAGAACCCAAGTTTTTCTCTTCTTGCTCTTGGGTTCTGTACCTCCTATGTACAAAAAGAGGTAACTCCTCCGATTGTACTCTATTCTTTTCCGACATCTACCGTGGTTTAGTATCGTTAATATATCTTCTTACTTCTATTAAATATTGAGTAATTTAGCAGAATATGTGATAAACGATACTAAACCATAGAATGTAGATAAAACAGTTCGGTAGATTCAAATTCATATCATATTCTTAGGGGGTGTTCGGGACACTCGTGCCTGACATTCTCCGAATAGAATTTGAGATCATTCTAACCGAAAGTGAGGGCTCGTGTTGTAAATTTGTTATCTTACTTCTACGTTGAATAATATGGGTTTATTATATAGATAACGAGATATACACGCCCTCATTTTACTTTTAATCATGAAGGAGAGAAATGAAATGAACAATTATTATTCAAACAGCGAAATGTACGTACTTTCAGAAATTCTTATGAGAAGAAAAGGAAGGATTCTAGCCCCGTGGTATTACGATGGTTTCTATAATGAAATTTTAGAATCGGTTACTTCTAAAACAATCAATGAGACTATTGAAGATTGTAAGGATACTGAAAAAATCTATATGGTATTTACCGTTTATAAAAATATGAAAGATTGTGGCTTTAGATTGTCGTCAAAGACAATCAATTTTTTGTTGTCAATTGACAAGGGAGCAATTAGTAAATGGTATACTGAAGTACTTCGTCCAGTAATAGAACATTATACAGGTTCAGATGTTACTCATAAGGTTATGTATCCAAATTTTCCTACTCAAGTAATTGAAACAGATCAATTAAACCTGTTATATAATGCATTAGTTCAATACTATAGTAATCCTCCTGAATCTACTGTAGAATGTGAGAAAGAGGAAAGACCTGAACTAGACAGACTCGATAAATTAGAAGTTCTTGATATTGCAGATTTCGATGAGTTAATCGATTTATTCTATAATATCGTTACTGCTAAAGTCACAATGTCACCAACTGATTATACAGATATTGAAAATATAGCAAAAATTCTTGGTGGTAGAGAAGAGTTTTTAAATAGATTTCGTAAATACGGATTTGAAATTCCTAATAAAGCAAATCTAATTTATGTGACTTCTGTTCTGAAAGACATTGTAGGTTTTGAAAAACTTTCAAAATTCTATAAAACAATAACAGATATTTTACGATTTGCTTATGAAGATGATCCTACTCTTAAAAGTAATGTAAAACTTCATATTTCTAGACCAAAGAGCAGACTTATTTTAAGACTTCTTAATTCTCATATTAGTGATGATAATGCTCTTGAAGATATATATCGATATAGAGAACGTTGGTTAAGAGTAGCTGAACGGCTTCATTTAAATGAAAAGTTTGCTAATAGAAGATATCCAGATGTTTGTACAACATTTAACCGTCTTAGAAATAACAAGCATAAGACAGATGTTAATGTATACTGTTATGCATATCGAATTAATGAGATGTGTAAAAGGTATAAAACGATTCCAACAAGTCAATTTATCAGAGATTTAGTGAATATTGCTAAAGAACGTCCAGGCGAATTCGCAAGAAATCTTGATAGATTCTTAACAATGACTCACGACAGTGAAGTAGATAGTGAAATTATCATTTCTGGATTTGAAGAGATAGCTGATAAAGTTGCTACTAATATTCTGATTCAAATGTATCGACATTTTACTAATCGAGTAGAAGAAGCCAACAAAGAATTTAGAACATTCATTCCTAATTGCAACACAGCAAAAGTTAAAATCGTAGATAACAAAAAACCAGCTTTAACAAAAAAAGTTTGTAGTTATGTTTGTTTGATTTGTGTCAAAGCACTTAGAACTATTCTTATAAAAAAGCCAAAGTTAGGTAAAGTATATATCGATAGCGATTTTAAGAATTTCATTGTTCCATTCTCTTTAAAGAATGCTTCTAAAACAACTAAGAACATTGTTAGAGGAAGTCGTATTAGTATTCCAGAGGAAGTTAATTATATTCGTTCATTTATTTGGTGGACAAATAACCTTAACGGGACAAACCTTAACGATAGAGTTGATATCGACTTGTCATTATCATTATATAATGAAAACTTCGAATTTGTAAGAAAAGTATCATTCACATCATTAAAAGATTCATTTGGTTGCCATTCTGGCGATATTACAAATGGTGGTGATGTTTCAGGTTATGGTGTATCTGAATTTATCGATCTTAATATTGATAAGGTGTTGAAAGTCGGTGCTAGATATGCAGCATTTACAATTCATAGTTATACAGGACAAAAATTCTCTGAATTAAAAAACTGTAGATTCGGATGGATGAATCGAAAAGGTTGTAATGATGGCGAAATATTTGAACCGTCCACTGTGGAAATGTTATTTGATATCGATACCAACACAACTCAATGTATTCCAGTTATGTTTGACTGTAAAGAAAAACAATTTATTTGGACAGACATGACATATAGTTCTAGTTTTACATATAGCACTGTAGAAGGCGGAGTAAACAAGATTAGCGAACTCATAAAAGCAATTGTTAATATGCATAAAGAAAGACCAGATCTTTATGATTTAATCTTCTTTAATACAATTGCCAGAGGTGAATTGGTTATTACTCCGGAAGAAGCTGATATCGTATTTTCAAATAATCAACTTCCTTTTGACAATAGTGACAATCATGTTAAAGTAATCACTGCATATGAAACAGATTACTATATTTCTAATATGATGTAACTATTTAACCATAGATTTCTCTCCTGAAAATACCCCCTCTCTTCACTTCAGAAAAGACTTATCACTTCAGGAGAGACCTATCGGGATATAACTCAGCTTGGTAGAGTGCTTGGTTTGGGACCAAGATGCCGCAGGTTCGAATCCTGTTATCCCGACCATCGGATTTTAATATCCGACATTTTCTTATTCCTTCATAAAAACTTTTCTGCACTATCTGTAGGTAGTTCATTCTACCTACAGATATCTTTTGTTTTTTATACTAATCGAAACTTATATATAAATACATGCGTCAGCGTACGTATTAAGGAGGAATTATGATGTTATTAAAACGGTTAAAGCTCGTAAACTATGGTGGTATATACAATGGTATGGGATTATATGAAATAGAAATAGATTTCACTAGATGTAGAAATAAGATTGTTCTTATAAAAGGTGATAATGGTTCCGGTAAGAGCACAATAGAAAGTGCGTTGAAACCTTTACCAGATGATAATAGTTCTTTCATCTCTGGTGTAAGTGCTTGTAAAGAAATAGAATATATCGATGAAACAAACGGTATAGTCTATAGTATATCTTATATTCACGAATGTAAGAATCAATCTAGAATTAGTAAAGGATATTTCAAAAAGATATTACCAAATGGTAATATAATAGATTTGAATCCTTCCGGCAATATTTCTAGTTGTAAAGAAATGATAAATGAAGAATTAGAACTAGATGCTAATTATATTACACTAACACAATTATCTAGTACGAAAAGAGGAATAGCTGATTTAAGACCAGCTGAAAGAAAACGATATGTAAATTCTATTTTATCATCCACAGATGTTTATAATACGATGTATAAAACTCTAACTAAGAAAGCATCAATCTATAAAGCTCTAATGAGTAGTATTTCATCTAAGATTGATAACGTCGGTAACACGGTTCAATTACAAGAGGAACTAAAATCTATTGAAAGTAGGATATCTGAAACAGAGAAATTAATGGAACAACACAATGAAGTAATTAATAAAGAGAAAGGCATGTTATTATCAATAGATCCTAATAACGAAATATCTAATCGAATTGAAACTTATACAGAAAGTACTAAAACATATTCAAGTAAAAGAGATGAGTTTAATAAACAACTCAATAAGATATATTCTACTGACCCAAATCTTTCTACAATCGTAATCAATAAAGAAATTCTTGATAAACTTAATCAAGATATTATCGATACCAAGTATCTAATCGAATCTACAAAAGAAAGAATTAATAATCTTATAAAAGAAAGAGAACAAGAAGCTTCTAGATTAGAGGAGGAGACAGCTAAGCTAAAGTCAATCAATTCAGGAATGAATCTAATCGAAGTTCAACGAATTAAAGATGACCTTACTTCTAGAAAAGAAAAAATAAAGATGGGGAGATATCGTTGATCTTAATACAATCACTCATGATGAATTTATGATTGCATATGAAGCAATCAAACAAATGATAGAGATACTGAATCAACCAATTGAATTGATTCCATCTGATGATATAGAAATAGAATATCTTGATGTATTAAGAAATATTGAAAGACTCGACAACGAGATAGAAGATACTGCAGTGTTTAGAAACAAAATTGAGATGAATGAGTACAAGCTTGATATTCTAGAACAACGCCCTTCTGATTGTAATAATAACTCTTGTCCTTTCATTGCAGATGCTTTAAAAGCCAAAAAAGTCATTGATGAGTTGATGAAGCAACGTAAAGGATTTACAACGATTAGTGAATTAAACAAACAAAAAGAATCATATGAACAAAAACTTTCAAACGTTGAGCGTAACAAAAGATTACTCGAAATATATAATACCAATCGAATTATCTTATCAAAACTTCAATTGAATTTGGACACTTATGAAAACTGTGTTGTTTCTCTTTCAAGAAATAGACTCATGATACTACCAACATTGGCAGGATTCATTGAATATTCTAATGACTTGATTGAATACAAGTCAATCGATAAAGACCTTAATGATATAACTGTAAAGTACAATGCTTTATATACTCAAAAGGACTTAATCAATATGATAACAGATAGTATTGATAGACTGAATGTTAATATCAATGAAGACACTGTCAAGATTAATGCAATGAATGAAGAGATTACCTCATTAACAAAAAAATATAATGACATGTGTAAACTTTGTATAAGTCTAGAAGATATATTCAATCTAAGAGCAAGTCTAAATGAATGTGAAGAATCATTAAGAATTCTTAATGAAGAGATTGAGAAAGACCGTTCTAATATAGATAGAATCGAAAAGCTAAACTCAGACATTGAAAAACTAAATGTGAACATTTCTGAATTGAAATCGCAATTAGAACCTTTGAGAAAAACTGCAGAATCTCTACGATACAGAATTACACTTAGTGTGGAATATTCAAAAGAATATGAGCAGTATAATATGATGTATACTAAGATTGAAACGCTTAAGTATTATTGTTCTCCTACTACAGGCATTCAATTACTATTTGCTAATATGTATCTTAATAAGATTATGGATAATGCTAATAAGATTCTAAGTAGATTATTTGGTGGAACATTTGCTTTACTACCATTGATTATTACAGAATCTGAATTTAGAATTCCTGTTGCAGTAAGAGGTGGTATTAACCATGATGATATTTCAAGTATGTCTTCTGCACAGATATCATTAATCTCAATGATTATATCTATCTCATTACTAAGTCAAACATCTACAAAACTGAATATAATTGTTGGTGATGAAATAGATGCCCCGTTTGATTCAGAAAATAGAAGGGAGTTTATGAATATCCTTACTCAACTTATGGGATTAGTAAATTCATCACAATGTGTTCTAATTAGTCACAACTCAGAAATCTCATTGAATGATTGTGATGTAATTCTTCTAAAGAATGAGAATGATGTTATTACTGAAGGAAACATTATCTGGTCTTACAAATAAAAAAATAAGAGGGAGCTATAATAGCTCCCTCCATTCTTTTCAACAGAATATACAATTTTATTCTACATAATCAATTACCCAACAATGAATTGGGTTTCCATTGTTATCCTTCTTCCCTGTATCTTCCCAACCGGAAAATCTTAGATGTGCAGTAGTTCCTTCTATTGCATCTTCCGTTTCAATAAAGTATCCAGAAACTTCATTCTGCTTCGAAGTTCCGTTGTGGAACGTTTCTGCATATTGAATTCCGTAAAGGTCAATCTTCTTTTGTTTGATTGCCTTTATTAGTTCTGGAGTGAAACGACAAGAATTGAACGACGGTTCATAACTATAATGTTCACTTCCTTTCGCCAGCTGTACAAGTACCGTCGTTTCCCCTTTGTGTTGTACAAAAGAGCTATATGAAAATAGTGTGGTCAATAACAATGCTAACCCCACTAAAGTAAATGCAATCATTCTGATTACATTTTTAACGGAGAACAGATTGAAAGATTTTTCTTCCGTTTCTTCTTCCGGTTCCGGTTTGAAGCTGGTTTCAATATCCAGCATCTTCTTTGCAGTCTTTTCTGCGACGGTTGTGGTTGCCTGTGCGGTTGTGTTGTTGGTTCTTTCGATTGTTGTTGTCATAATAATGACCTCCTGAAATTTTAAAATTCCCCGTATTCTGTACGGGACTGGAATAACATATCTCTGTTATTCACTACTATAATATATATGTATAGTTTTTAACTATTTCAATTCAAACAGCTGTCGAAAAACATTCTTATAATGAATGAGAAAGGAGCGAATGCGTATGTCTATACATATTAAAGATATGAAAGATTTAAAGATGTATAATAGAAACAATAAACTATTCATCCCTTTAAATCCAGATGATAATACACATGGTAGCTTGATATATTTGCTTACTTCTGATATTTCATCGTCTATTGATATGATTAATAGTGATATGGTGATAAACAATAAGAAATGGTTTAAGTCGTATTATATTGATAAGTCAATCAACGCTATTATCAAATCGAATGAAATTGAAGAATTTGTTCATTATGAAGATGAAACAGTAAGAGCTTATATTAATGAAGCTAAGCTATCTAGTAAAGATAGGAAAAAGTTATCCGATAAAGATTTCGGAATTCCTCAAACTAGATCTTATCCAATTAATGATGAAGAACATGTAAGAGCTGCAATAAGAATGTTCAATCATTGTCCAAAAGAATATGAAGCTACTCTCGCTAAGAATATTATCAAGAAACTAAAGTCATTCAATATTACAGATATTGAAGTTGGTGAGGATAATAGATTCTATAAGTATTATAAACCTTTAAAAGAAACATCTATCAATACTTCAGGTGGTATTCCTATAAACTTAATGACAGATTATAGATTCGAATATTATACTGGGT